>Ga0247837_1001030_pt1 | contig 59725 bp, 42 predicted proteins | sample LaCtaG_2_FD_187115 | JGI IMG/M metagenome (GOLD analysis project Ga0247837, IMG submission 187115) | Freshwater microbial communities from meromictic Lake La Cruz, Castile-La Mancha, Spain - LaCruzMarch2015_14.5m | ecosystem: Environmental > Aquatic > Freshwater > Lake | place: Spain: Castile-La... | reverse complement strand
AAAACCAGTCCAATGTATACGAACGTTATCCCCATGCGGGTGTATTTAAACGTGTCCACAGTCAGAATTCCTGCGAGGTAAAGGTTACTATCCACGAGCCAAACGGATCGAGACCGAAGTAATGCCGCGCTTTCTAAAGTAATAATGCCCGTTCAGGTGTCCACCCCGACACGAATTCTGATTTAAGTCCTTATTAGATCAAACCGCACAGGCGCCAGTTCGTTGGGAATAACGACGCAAAACCGAACTTTTTGTTGTTACTCTGTCGGGCAATCGCTAGATTGAGGCATTAACATACTAAATTGACAAAATCGATGATCACTTCATCTCTCCAACTTGATTCCTGATGAGCGACGAACAACAGCCGGTGGACCAAGACTCGATCCAGCGCGATCGGCTTATCGACTCAATCTGCGATACATTTGAAAAGATGTACTTTGCAGGAGAGCGTCCACAAATTGAAGCCTTTTTGGATCGTGTGGATGGACCGACCAAGCAGCCATTGCTTGTCGAACTCCTCGAGCTCGAAATACACATCCGTCGCCTTCGAGGAGAAACGATTATCATCGCTGAATACCAGGCTCGGTTTCCTGGCTTGTCGGCTGCTCGTTTGGAAGAATCGCTTCGAACCTCCCCCGACCCGTCACCCAACAATCATCGTTTTAACAAAACGCCCGCAGCTGAATTGCAAACGCTTGATTGCGGCAGCCAGCCAAACCAATCCGTTAGTCGGGAAATCGTCAAGTATTTCGGGGATTATGAATTACTGAATATCATTGCCCAAGGTGGAATGGGGATAGTCTATAAAGCTCGTCAAATCAGCCTCAACCGCATTGTTGCGTTGAAAATGATCCTCTCCGGAGAATTTGCTTCGAAGGAGGCGGTTGACCGGTTCTATTCTGAAGCCAAAGCGGCTGCTTTGCTGGACCATCCTGGCATTGTCCCGATGTTTGAAGTCGGCGAATTCGAGGGGAAACATTTCTTCTCCATGGTCTATGTGGAGGGCTCCAGCCTCGCATCCAAACTCGACGGCGGGCCACTCGAACCAATCCCATCGGCCCGCATGATGCTGGAGGTCGCTCAGGCGGTGCAATATGCGCATGAGCAAGGGGTAATTCATCGCGATCTGAAACCGTCGAATATTCTACTCGACCCTCAAGGCCGGCCACGCATTACCGATTTCGGGCTCGCCAAACAATTGACCGACCAGAGCGGCTTGACTGTTTCTGGGCAAGTGTTGGGAACACCGAGCTACATGCCACCGGAGCAAGCGGCAGGCCATATTAACGCCATCGGTCCCGCATCCGACGTGTATGCATTGGGTGCTATCCTTTACTCGCTGACAACAGGCCGACCACCTTTCCAAGCTGCAAGCAGCATCGACACGCTGCGACAAGTGGTCGAAAAGGAACCGGTCGCGCCGCGTCTACTGAACTCAGTCATCCCACGTGATCTCGAAACGATTATCCTCAAGTGTTTAGAAAAATCGCTCCCTCGACGATATGGGTCGGCAAAGTTATTGGCAGAAGAGCTACAGCGATTTGTCGAAGGTCGGCCCATCGTAGCTCGGCCAATCAGTCGCGTCGCTAAGGCATGGCGATGGTGTCAACGCAATCCGAGTGTTGCATCGCTCGCATCGCTCGTCATTTTACTCCTCGCGAGTGTCACTCTCATTTCTGCTGTGTCCTATGTCCGCGAAGCTGCACTGCGTGTTAAGCAAGAGCAATTGACGCTGAGTGAAAGCAAGGCCAAGGAGAATGCGATCGGAGCGGAGCATATCGCCGAGCAGGAAAAAGAGAAAGCCAAGGCGAGCGAAGCGCTAACGCGACGCAATCTCTATGTTTGACTCACCAAGCATTCGCCTGCTAACGCCGCCAATGCGCACCCTAATCTCACTTTCCCAAAACCCACTGGAATTCGTTCGCCACCAACCGTCAAACCTCACGAGACGGATTTGAAATGCCTACCTCCAGGTCATGAGCTTTTTTCGACTAAGGGGGCGATTTCTGCAAATACTGGCGCATTCCAATCCGTTATCTATTTCTCTACCCTCTTGTTATGAGCTTTTAGAGACTTTTCCTTATAACCTCAGGGTCGCTAAAACAGAGATCCGAGAGACTTTTGGACCAGTTTGACGCTTTCTGGTCGAAATCGGGTTTTTAGGCGTTCGCCAAGTTATGAGGTAGAGAGAGTCGGAGAGAGCCGAATTCGCTGCAAGGGAAAAGCGACAGATCAACGAAAAGACTGGGGATAAACGAAGAAAGGCTGGAGCCATTACAGCACCAGCCTTTTCGTTTACCTGTGGGTAGGATTTCGTTCGCTACCACTCGTCAAAGTTGAAATTTGGGCCGGCTCATCTATGACCTTAAGGTAATGGCTCAATCTCACAAAGGACTTTTTGCCTCCCTTGTGTGACGCAAGTGGTAACTGATCCCACATTGAAGTTGGGAGGCCTAGCGTTTCATTAACTGTTAAACTTTGACTTTTACCGAGCAGTAGGGTACAATTTGCCTCCACAAATCTATTGCAGGAGGTATCTTGTACCATGCTTCAACCTAACACGGTAAGTGCTTCAACGCGCGCTACCGAGCTGTTTCGTCAGAATGGCGGAATCATGCGGATGGCCGACATCGTTCGCAGTGGCATCACTCGTAACACGCTGTATGCAATGCGAGACTCCGGACAAGTAGAGCAACTCGCACGAGGCCTCTACCGGCTAGCAGATATGCCTTCCCTCAGCCAATCCGATCTAGTGACCGTTGCTGCGAAAGTTCCGCAGGCAGTGATTTACCTAGTGTCAGCACTTTCCTTTCACCAACTGACTACGCAGATTCCACATGAGGTATGGATCGCGATTCCTCGAAACTGCGAACCGCCTAGGCTTAGTTTTCCGCCCATTCGTGTCTCGCGCCTGACCGACGTACCATTCAAAACGGGCGTCGAAAAACACGTGATTGATGGCACGACTGTTTCCGTTTATTCCCGCGAAAAGACTCTGGTCGATTGCTTCTGTCGGCGCAATGAGGTGGGGATGGATGTCGCCATTGAAGCAATCAAGTTCTACATGACGCATGGCAAACTGAAAATCGATCTGATCATGGAGTACGCTACGTTGCTTAGGGTTGCCAAGACGATGCGACCTTATCTCGAGGCGCTACTATGACGCGCGACATTCCGGCGTCGGTACGCGGACGACTAGAAAACCTTGCAAGACAATCGGGACGGCCGCTTCAAGAGTTGATGCAGTACTTCGTCATGGAGCGATTCTTGTTTCGGCTTTCGCAATCCGAATATGCAGATCGGTTTGTGCTCAAGGGCGCGCTGATGTTTACGGTATGGGGAACTCCTCAGGCGAGAGCGACTCGAGACATCGATCTGTTGGCTCGCGCAGAGAATTCCGTAGATGCTATGTCGGATATGATCAAAGATGTATGTCGACAACCTGTCGAATCCGATGGCGTAGAGTTTCTCAGCGATTCGGTTCACGGAGAGATCATCAAAGAGAATGCCGAGTACTTGGGAGTCCGAGTAACATTTGTGGCGATGATTCAAAATGCGCGTTTGCCCATGCAGATCGATATTGGCTTTGGCGATGTGATCTACCCAACAGCGACGATCATTGATTATCCAACCATGTTCGATTTTGAAACGCCACGTCTTAAAGGCTATCCGAAAGAGACGGTGATCGCTGAGAAGTTTGAAGCGATGGTCAAACTCGGCCAACTCAACAGTCGCATGAAGGACTTTTTTGACATCTACGTTCTGGCACGTCAGTTTGACTTCGATGGGGAAGTCCTAGGTCATGCGATTCAGAAGACCTTTGCCAATCGAAACACCGAACTCGATGCAGAGCCATTTGTTTTTTCCCTTGCGTTCATTGCAGATGCAGGCAAGCAAATTCAGTGGACAGCCTTTATTCGCAAGTCCAAGCTGACGGGTACTGCTAATGCGTTTTTGGATATAGTGAGCGAAATCCGCGTCTTCTTGTCACCGGTTGTTCAGGCCCTCGCAGCTAGGCGGGGATTCATAGCCCATTGGAACGCAGGCGGCCCGTGGGACCCTCAATAGTCTAGCTCCAAGCAAAGTTCTCAGTTGAATCACTGAAGGCTCCCGTTTCTCATCGATGTCATGCCACAGTTAGAACCGGATACTGCAATTTATGCGAGACAGTCTCGCACGAGCCGCACTAGCTATTCATCATGCGATGCGCAGGTTCGGATCTGCTGGGATTTGGCAAGCGAGCTCAGCTACAAAGTTCGCGACGCTTACTCGGACGAAGGTGAGTCGAGCGAGTCGTTGGATCGCCCGCAATTGACGCGTTTGCTGGCTGCGATTGACGCAGGAGAAGTGAAACGCTTGATCGTCTACAGTATCGATCGACTGACACGGCGACTATTTCATCTGCAAGAGCTGCTCGAACGATTCAACCGCAATGATGTGGAATTGTTGGTCGTTACGGACCCAAGATTCGGTGGAGCTGCCGCTAGTCGATTGATGACGAACATTGTGGCTGCAGCGAGCGAGTTTGAGATCGAAATGACCCGCGAGCGATTGTCTGATGCAAGAGCTGCACTGAAACGTCAAGGCAAACGCGTTGCCGGACGCGTTCCGTTCGGCTACCGAACAGACAGCGTATCAAAGACGCTTACCGCCTTCCCAAACGGAACCTTTGCCACCGCTTAGTCCACCACGACGCCCACCACCGCCAGAACCGTTGTCAGACATGTAAATGATGTAGGTGTTCTCGCTCAGCCCCAATTGTTCGACAGCCTTCAGTACTTTGCCAACTCCTGAGTCGAGATCTTCTGTGATGGCTGCCGTGGCCGCCTGCTTTGAATTATTCGTCGCGAGCTTTTCGTACTTGGCCAACGTGGCTTTGTTGGCTAGTTCCGCTGCATGAAGGGCATTCCATGAAAGCTGAATGTAGAAGGGCTTGTTCTCTCGTTTGCTCTTTTCCATGAACTTGGCCGCACGCTCAGCCATACCGAAGATGTCAACCGGATTGGGGTCCGTAAACTTGAAAGCGTTTTCGTTTCCAGTGTCGCCGTCGTGTTCGTCGTATCCATGAGCGCCAGGGCCTCCGCCGGAGATGTGCCACTTGCCGTAGTGAGCGGTAGCGTAACCTGCTCGCTTCAAGAGTTCGCCGATGGTCACTTCGTCTTTACTCAAGTCCTTGATCAAACGAGGCTCGATCAGTTTGCACCCCGGGACCGGGGGTGCCGCTTTGGTCCAGTGAAGCTGCGCAGGGCTTTTGCCTGTCTGAATACTGATCCGCGTTGGTGAGCAAACCGAGGCAGGCGCATAAGCTGACGAGAATCGCATGCCTTGCGCCGCAAGCTTTTCCAGATTCGGAGTGTGAAAGATATCGCCTTTTGAGCCCGCTACGTCAGGATGCATTGGGACCGACAGGCCGTTCCAGCCTTGGTCATCGGATAGCATGAAGATGAAGTTGGGTTGGTCAGCGGCTCGAACAGACGAAGCACTCAAGCACAGCAAGCTGAGCAATGTGATCAAATATAAATCGAAACGTTGTATCATCGTTTTGCTCCGTTATTTCTGCGTTGCCCTTCTTGCCGACCTTGCCCCCGAGGTGGATTCTCAGGAATGACATTGTTGAGATTTCGAAAATCAACTCGCTGCTTCCCATCTGGCGGAGACTTCACGACATGCCGAAATAGAACCACATTGTCGAGTGCGATGTCGTCAGTCCAAATGAACTTGGCACCTTTAAAGTCGCTGTCAAAGTAAGGTTGCTTCGGACCTACTTGCTCTTCGGCGTATTCTTTGGCTTTGCCCCACTCACTGTCATCAAAGTCCACTGCATACCAGTTGTTCGGTACTTCTACGCTTTCGATGCGTGGAGTCTTCGTATCGCGATCTATTGGTCCCCATGAGATCTTCTTGGCTTTCCAATCGCCGCTCGTAAGCGTGCCATCGCTAAACTTCAAGATAAAGCCGCCATCGCCGATGTTCGTATTGGCGTACTCCATACCCGTTTTTTGATCGAAATTGTCTTTGGCCATGACGGCAATCGTCATCGGATAGCTTGGCAAGATGTCGACTGAAATCACGTTATGTGGAACGAAGGCGATCACCGCCATTGAAAGTCAGCAGGGAATTCGCCAATTTGCCGGTACCAAACGGATAAACAACAATGAAGCCTGACTCGTCAGCTTTCGCGTTCATTCCGGTCAGCCGGATCATGCTCTCAGGATTTCCGCCCCCACCATGAAACACCACGACAACTGGCGTGGGTTTCGTCGCGATGTATTTCGCCGGGATGTAGATGCGGTACCGTCTCTCCAGATCGCCCACTCGCAACGTCCGCGTGTACTCACCGGCTCTGAGTTTAGCCTCGTCAGACTGGGCAAAGTTTTGGCCGCAGAGTATCGCTCCGAGTGCGAATAAAATAAGAGCAATGAAGAGGCGAATCGACGGTGTCATTTCGTTGTTACCTCAAGCGGAAGTGTCCTGTCTACTTCAGCAACGGCAAAAGTCTTGGACCTACCATCAAGCAAAACCACTTTCACCTCAGAACTAGTCGCTTTGCCGAGGCCGAAGTGCGCATCGAGTTGACCTCCGCTCTTATAACTGTGGTTGCTATGAATCCATCGATACTGCCTCTTACCGTCGGCGGTGAGTTCGATCCGTGCTCCAATGAGTTCAGCGTCTTTGAGACCTGTAAACGTTAGGTGCAGCCAGTGGCTTTCTTTGCTGCCATACTCGCCGGTATTCCAGTAGACCTTGCTTTCGTAGCGTTCCGGGGCGGGTTTCTGGCCCACGCCTGCGCTATTGTCGGGATCGGCGGCGAAAAGAAGGTCAAGCAGTCCGTCCCCGTTAAGATCGGAGGCTTCAGCACAAATGCCGCTGCTATCGAGCCCGCTGAAGGTGGTTGGCTGAATTTCGAATGTTCCGTCGCCTTTCCCCATGTAGAGCATGGAACGGGCGTCGGCACTCTCCGAGCGATTCATTACTACGACATCGAGTGCGCCGTCGTTGTTGAAGTCGCCGAACACGGAGTCAGCAAAGTAGGGTTTGTGCGTCGAAGGATGCTTGGGAGTGAACCCTGGCTGGCTTTCGTATTTCGCTACAGGTCGCCACGTTGCCCAACGAGCAGGCTTCGGTTCTTGAAAGAACTCCATCCACTGACCGTTGCCGAAGTTCAAGGAGGCGAAGCCGGTTGGCGTAGTACGATCTTCAAAACGGAACCCACCGAGGTTGCGCCAAAAGCGCCCCGTGATGTGCTCGACGCGAGGAGCCCAATAGTCAGAGTCCGGACCGACACCGAGAATATCCTGCAAGCCATCTCCATTTACGTCGGCGATTGACAGGTACGGCAGCCCGGGCGCGCGAGCCTCGCTGGCAGGTTCGAAGTATTCTTTCTCGCGGTTGTATTTCAGTCGTGCCTCGCAGTGCAGACCGTTGTTGGTGATCTTATCAAAACGTAGCTTGCCGGTTTCTCGCAGCAGATTCTTCCAGCACATCACGCCTTGGCGATATTCGCCGGGCCAGTAAGGCACCAGTGGTTGGCGGACATCCACGTGGAAGCTTTGCACGAGGTCTAGGTCTCCGTCATTGTCGAGATCTCGCAGACTGATACCGGGCCCAGCCTTGTCTTTTGCGGAGTCATGGTAGAAGCCGCCAAAGTCGGGTACGAGATCTGTTCCGCCAATGTCTTCAAACGTCCCATCAAGGAAGTTCGGTCCGTTTGGCTTGAATATGTACAGTCGACTGTGCGGCACGCCGCCGATCGCGTTCTTGATGTTATCGCAGCCGACAGCGAAATCGAGCCAACCGTCACCGTTGACATCGCCGATGCTGATCTGGCGGTTGTAGGCCAACTCGTTGCGAGCCCCCATCCGTTCTGAGACATCGACAAATCGATCCCAACCGCCATCGCTTAGCAGAAAGGTGATACCTAGCGGCTCGACGCCTAGCCGGTTCCGTCCCCCAGCCGTCGTGGAGCTGCGACTGATCAGGATGTCTAGAAAACCGTCGCCGTTGAAGTCGGCGAGGTTTGGAATTTGTGCGGCCGGCCCAAAGTCGTCCATCGCGAGCTTGCTGCCCTGGATGGTGATGACGTGCTTCTTGAAGCGGAACCCGCCTTCATTGATTAGCACCACTAGCCGCGACTGGACATGACCCGCGGGTGGCGAATACGTAGCAACCAAGTCAACTTGGCCGTCGCAATTCAAATCGACAAGTGCGAAGCCATTCATCCCTTCACGAAAATCGGTGATGCTCGGTACATGCACGCACTCGAACAATTGTCCGGTCCCCGCAGCATCGCGAACCGCATCGGAATCGGAAAGGGTTTTAAGGACGGGTTTACCATCAACAGGCATTGGAGCCGACGACGTTGTTGAATCATCAGGCGTCACTGTGGCGGGTGCTTTGGTTTTCGTACGGTTCGCGACATAGCGGCGATACTCTTCGACTGTCACACGATTGTCTTTGTCCGCGTCTGCAGCAGCAAACGCGGCGGTATCCGTGACCTCGTCACGACTCAAAGTCCCGTCGCTGTTCTTGTCGAGCTGTTTGAAGCGATCGGGCGCGGCGGTCGACTGGGCAAAGATGGTTGCGCCGCTAAAAGTGCAAAGTAGAATCAGCCAAAAAGTTGAAAACTGTATCATGTGCGACATGCTTAGTGGATCCTCAATTCGGCTTACGAAGCGCCTTCAATTCCTCAACATCAACGAAGCCATCCTTGTCCGCATCGAGCCGGTCAAAGAGCGCGGTGGGGATTTCTTCGGGGCCGAGTTTCCCGTCGTTGTTTCTGTCACGCTGCTTGAAGAGACTGCTCGTCCCGCCTCCGCCGCCCTGACCGAGTCCGGCCATGCCGCCTTTGCTGGCGATGCCCGCGGATTCGTCCGCGAGGCGTTTGAAGGCGGGGAAGGTCGGGGCGCGATAGCGCTGTGTCTGCACCATGAAGACACCAAAGAACTTGTTGGTTTGATCGAGCCAGAACTGGGTGCCGTTCGCGCCGCCCCAAGCGTAGTGACCTTCTCCATCAACCACGCCGCCGAGGCCGTATTTCTGACCGAGCTCAGGTTTGAGATGATTTTGGAACATGAGGTCCACTGTTTCGGGCTTCAATACGCGCACGCCGTCGAGTTCGCCGCGATTCATCATCATGCGGCAGAATCGCTCGTAGTCCTCAGTGCTGCTACACAGGCCCTGACCGCCCATGAACAGCGTGGGCTTCTCCGTGAGCTTGCCAGCGTCACGTCCGCGTTGTAGCGCGCCGGGCTTCGGCTGCGTGTAGATCTGACAGATGCGCGCGGCGTTCTCGGGATGCACCCAGAAGTCGGTGCTGGTCATCTTCAGCGGGCCGAGGATGCGCTCCTGCATCACTTCATCGAGCGGCTTGCCAGCGACGGCCTCGATGTATCGCCCGAGCACGTCGATGCTGTGTCCGTATTGCCAGCCGGTGCCGGGGTGAAACTTAAGCGGCTGCTTCGCGAGTGATTCGGAAAGCGCCTTCAAGCTGGTGCGGCTGGCGGGGTCGGGTGCTGTCGGGAGTCCACCGGAGATGTCGCCGTAATAGAGGCCACTGCTGTGGCTCATCAACATGCGCGGCGTGATGGCCAACTTAGCGGGCACGAGTTCGCCGTTCTCCAAGACCCTGGGCTCGGCCCACTCGGGGCAGTGCTTCGAGATCGGCTCGTCGAGCGTGAACAGTTCCGCATCGTAGAGCGCCATGGCACACGCCGAAACGACGGGTTTACTCATGCTCTGGAGACGGAAGAGCGCGTCCTTCGGCAACAGCTTCTGCGCCTCGATGTCCTGCCAGCCAAAAGCCTCGAAGTAACCACGCTCACCGTTGTGATGGATGAGGCCGATAACTCCGGATACTTCCTTATTCGCCACGGCCTTTTGCATGGCGATGTCGAGTTTGGCGAGCACGTCTGTCTTAAGTCCAGCCTTCGTGGCTTCGTCGCCATGTGGGCGTGGCGTGAAATCGGAGACGGTGAGTGGCGTTGTCGGTGTCGTGGTCGTCTCTGGCAAACCAGGAGCAGCTTTGCCGATAACTTTGATTTGCGCCGCCTCCTCGAGTGAAAGCAGGCCGTCCCCATCCTTGTCGTGCTGTTTGTAGAAGTACGGATACGGAAACTCTTCCTGGCTCAGTTTGCCATCTCCGTTCTTGTCGAAGTGTTTGAAGCGATCTGATCCACCGGCTGCGATTTGAGCATTCGTTTGCGTCTGGGCCTGGAGGGTGAATGCCAAAGCAAAAGCGGCTGATAGTGTGAGCATTGTTGTTTTCATTTCTTACTTCTCATTCCGATTGCGGAAGTAGGTGCGTACTTCTTCGAGCGTCGCAAAGCCATCCTTGTCGGTATCGACAGCGTTGAAGACTCCTGGTTGGGGATACTCATCCCGAGAAAGCTTGCCATCGCTATTCTTGTCGGCGGTCTTGAAGGCTTCATCGACTCGAGAAGCAGCAGGCCGTCTACGAGGATTTTCGTTCGATGGATCAGAGTTGAGTTCGCCACCTGCCTGAGCGTTACGTTGATCCTGCCGAACCCACTTCGCTCTTTGAGTTCCCTTTTCCCATTCAGCAAAGGCAGATTGCAGTTCACGTAGCTTGTCAGGTTGACTCGCTGCAAGATTCTTTTGTTCGCCGATGTCCTCGCGCAGATTGAAGAGCATCGAGCCGCCTTGCTGAGCGACTGTCACCAGCTTCCAATCGCCCATCCTGACAGCATGATTTCGGCCAGCCCGCCAGAAGAGTTTTTCATGCGGTTGCCCCTTGGATTCGCCTGTGACAAATGGGAGTAGGTTTACGCCATCGATCGGCTTATCGCTGGTGATCTCGACCCCAGCTGCGGCCAAAGCAGTCGCATGGCAGTCGAAACCCATAACCGGCTCACGATAAGTTTGACCGGCAGCAACTTTGCCCTTCCATTGCATCACAAACGGAACTCGGATGCCTCCTTCGAACATCTGCCCCTTGAATCCCCGCAACGGATCATTCCGTGAACTGGTCTCAGCGGTTGGGCCACCGTTGTCGCTATAAAAAAAGATCAGCGTGTTCTCTTCTTCGCCTAGTTCGCGTACTTTGGTCATTACGCGACCGACAGCATCATCGAGTGCGCTCAGCATACCGGCGTAGGTCTTGCGCTTTTTGTCCGTGATATTCGGGAATCGCGATTCGTACTTCTCGGTTGCTTCCATTGGTGAATGAACAGCATTGAACGCCAAGTAGAGAAACCAGGGCTCGTCTTTGCTTCGCACAATGAAGTCGACCGACTCGCGTGCAAAGGCATCGGTGAGGTATTCTCTCTCGTCTTTTACCGGCACGCCGTTGCGGAGAATGGGATCAAGTTCGCGTGGGTCGTCGGAGTAATAACTCCGCGCTCCACTCATGAACCCATAGTGAAAATCAAACCCTCGTTCATGAGGTCGCAGCCCTTCCTTGAATCCAATATGCCACTTGCCCACCATGCCAGTTGCATATCCTTGTGCCTTTAGTTTCTCCGCCAATGAGGGAACATCGCGAGGCATACCGAAGTCGGGAGATGCGAACCGCTCTGGTCCCGAATTATGCTCAAAACCGAATCTATGCTGATACATACCGCTCATCAAAGCGGCTCGCGATGGCGAGCAGACGGGATGCGCCGCGTAGCCATCCGTGAATCGCACACCACCTTTCGCGATGGCATCTACATGAGGCGTAGGAATGTCCTTGCAGCCGTTGACGCCAATGTCGGCATAACCCAAGTCGTCAGCCAGAAAGATGATAATGTTGGGTTTGTCAGCGGCAGTCGCAAAGCCGACGAGAGATAGGGCAAAAAGATGGGTGGGCAAAAAGATGAATAAGTTTGATAACAATCGGTTCATGCTTGACTCCTGATGCTGTATTTCATTTTTCTGCCCTAATATCTTTTCGCCCGACTCGATTACCGTCCGATGATCTCGGAGAGCTTACGAAGCTCTTGCTGGTTCAATTGACCGTCCTTATCGGTGTCGAGTCGATCGAAGATAGTGGTCGATGCCGCTGGGTTGTTGCTGTACTTCGCCTTGACTTCATCGCGTGACACCTTGCCGTTTCCGTCTGCGTCAAGTTGTTGAAATAACGCGTCGCCAACATTCGGTTCAGGCGAACCTGAACCACCGAAGAAGTTTCGAACAGCTCCGCGTGCGCGACCTCGTGGCGATAGCGGGTTTGGATCGCCAGGCTTGGAACCGGGCACGATGTATTCCACATAGCCGAGGTGCATCTCGTCTTGAGTCTGCGGGCCCCATTTCACTTCCTTGTTCGGATCAGGGTTGGCGGGGTTGCCACTGCTGTTGTCGTACCAAGCAGTGAATCGCAGCGTGTCACCGGCTTTGACAAGCACCGGTTCGGCATAGCGATAGAGCAACTGCCAATTAAAGTCATAGCGTGGGATATCGAGCATCGTGCGCGTCTCGCCGCCCGAGATGAGATCGTATCGAGCCGCTTTACCACGTAAGTGCATGTGAGGCAAGAACGCAAGAATTTGAATGTCGGTCGGTACGCTCTTAATGCTAGCCACGACTTGATGGTTGTCAGCCCCAGGTGGAATCCGGAACCCAGCATTCACAACACCGGCGACACGCACCTCATGTTTTGGTTCCTCTTTGGCAAAGACCAATCCGATGCGAGTGCTATCCTCGGTAGCGGCTCCGTTCGGGGTGTAGTGCATCTGAAAACGCAACCGAGCACCTTTCGGAATCCGCTTCGCATAACCCTCAGGGTAAACGAGTGTGCTGTTACCAGGGACATAGATGCCCCAATAGCCAGAGCGCTCGTCGGCTGCGTCATCTCGAGGTCCGTCTTCCTCTTCTGCGGCCTGGATGAAGACCAAGACGTGGTGAACGACACCAGGGTTCCCAGGTCGAACCTCGATCGCTTGAACCCATTGATCTTTCTCCAAATGGGTATCCACGACAACATTCTGATAGGGCATCGTACCCGTCGCTTTGACCTTTACTGGCTTGGCAAATTGGAACACTGCATCCGGCTTTCCTATCAGCCAGCCATCAGCGAAGCTTCTCGGTGCTGGGGACTGTTTGGGATCGCCTGCTGGAGTTTTGTTATCGATCCAAGCGAATAGTTGCTCCTTCTCGGATGCCGAAAGCGAACGATCATTGATCCAGGGTGAAGTCGAATGACTCTTGTCGGTTACTGCGAACCAAGGTGGCATGATGCCTCGATCGACGACTTCTCGAATCATCGGCGCATGAGCTACGGCATCGTCGTAAGTATCGAGAGCAAAGGGCCCAACACCACCTTCACGATGGCACTCAACACAGTGCCTTTGCAGAAGTCGAGAAATCTGGTTGTGATATGTCACATCGGACAATGACTTCGATTCTGGCTTCTGTTCTAGCAAACAGCCCGGGGCTGCAGTCGCAGAGACAAGAACGGCACGTTGATCCAACGAGGCTTCTAACGCGTCGCGGAGATAGGTATACCGCGACGCATCAATGGAATAACCGAATCCGTATTGGTCATCGATCGCACCGTGATAAACAAGCGTATGCGAGCGATCGAGTACGAAGACGTCCGTCGTACTGGTTGCCATTAAATCCGCTGCGAATCGTGAGTCTTTATCGAATGTGTATTCCACATTCGATGGAAAACGTGAGGCCGCAGCTTTCATCTCGTCCAACTTATCCGTTGCAACGCAGTTGACCAAAATGAACCGGACGCCCCGTGACGCGAAGTCCCGCTGAATGTCGACAAGCGTTGGTAAGTACTTCTTGCTCAGCGGGCAGCTCGTGCTGGTAAACGCGATGACGGTCAGTTCGCTTTTCGAGTCGCCGTGTAGCTTCTTCGTTACCTCCTCAAGATCCGCAAATTCGAAGTCTGGGACGAAGCGACCGATGCCGTGCTCCCCGGGAGTGATCAGCTTCGGTCCTTGGCGAACCGGAGCTTCAAGTGACTTAGCTGGCTCGGCTGGAACAACCTCGTCGTTCGAGTTGTTCCTTCCCATGGCTCCACCAATTGCATTCTTCAAGCGACCGCGCAAGGCAGCTCTAGTGGCTTCTTCTTTTGTGATCTCGCCGTTTCCATCCATGTCGAGGGCTTTGAAAATAGCCGGCTGACGCAACTCATCCGGCGTGACTTTTCCATCGCTGTTTCCATCGAGTTGCTCGAATCGCTTCTCGATCTCCTGCTGTGCGTAAACTCGCTTAGCGACAGCAAGCCCAACGAATACTGCGAGCAATCCGCTCAAACTGAAAATGACTATTCTCTTGCTGAACATAGTTCCCTCTTCATCCTTCTATCAATCTCTATGCGTTAAGCTGACTGCCCGTGTTAACTAATGATTCCCTCGTGAACATTACCTTTCACGTCGGTAAGACGCATATCGCGCCCTGCGTACGGAAAGGTCAGTTGCTCATGATCAAGTCCGAGTAAGTGCAGAATGGTTGCATGCCAATCATGGATGTGCATTTTGTTGTCGACCGCTTCGTAACCAAATTCATCCGTAGCTCCGTATCGCATGCCACCTTTCACGCCACCTCCCGCCATCCAAGTCGTAAAGCCGGTATGGTTGTGGTCTCGACCGTCATCAATTTGCGCGTAAGGAGTTCTGCCAAACTCCCCACCCCATAGGACTAAGGTGTCTTTCAGCAGGCCGTGAGATTCCAGATCAGCGAGCAGTCCCGCGATCGGTTTGTCGGTTGCACCTGCATGCTTCGCGTGATCCTCTTTAAGGTTGCGATGTTGATCCCAGCCGCCATGACAAACCTCGACGAATCGGACTCCAGCTTCCAACAAGCGACGGGCCATTAGGCACTGCCTACCGAAGTCGGCTGTCTCGGGTCGATCGATCCCATAGAGCGAGTTTGTATTCGAAGATTCCTTCGCCAAGTCGATCACCTCAGGCAATTCACCTTGCATGCGGTAAGCAAGTTCATGCGCTTCCATCAGACCATCGAGAAATGGATTCTCTGGGTCACGCTGTTGAGCGGAATGATTCATGGAGCGAATCAGTTGCAGTTGCTCCTGTTGCAGTGTGGATGGGCGAGGGCTCTTTAGATTGGCAACTTGAGCCTTGGCAATTGGTTGCTTGTTTGAACCAATTCGGGTGGCTTGAAACGAAGCGGGTAGGAATGCACTTCCGTAGTTCACCGAACCGCCGACACCAGGTGGAGGGCTGATCGTGATGAAACCAGGAAGATTCTGATTCTCCGTTCCCAGACCGTAGAGCACCCAAGCCCCCATCGATGGCCGAGGCGAAGTCGAAATCCCAGTATGCATCTGCACAAACGCTGGCGGATGCGCGGGGATATCGCACTGCATACTGTTGATTAAACAGAGCTTGTCAGCGTGTGAACGCAACTCACGATAGAGATCAGAAATCCATAGACCGCTTTCTCCGCTTTGCTCGAAGTTCCAAGGAGACTTCATTAGCCGTCCATTGGGAACTTTGCCTTTTCCAATCGGTTTTCCATCGCGCTGAGCAAGCAGCGGTTTGTAATCGAACGTATCGACATGGGAGGGACCGCCTTCCATGCATAACATGAGTACTCTCTTCGCACGTGGTTCGAAGTGTGGATTCTTCGGAGTCAGCGAACTGGCATCTGCAGCTATCGCTTGACTTCGCTGCATCGCAGTGAATGCGACCGCGCCAAATCCATAACTCACGCTGCGTAAAAATGATCGCCTTGACGTGAAGGCTTGTGGAAATGATGACATCGAATGATTCCTTACTTCCGCACCAAGAATTCGCCACTGGCCCAAACGCTTTGGCAATACGCTGCCCAGGCCGCTTGTTCCGCATTTGGGCTACGCAAACGCGCCACAAGCCGTCCCGTGGGAGCTGACTGAGCTTTTACCTTGTCAATGAACGCTAGCGCCGATTCGACCTCCTGTGCCAACGGCTCGCGGCCGAGCATGACCGCGTAGATCCAGCGCACTCGATCTTTCGGTAAACGCTCTTCCCCCGTCACACGTTTAGCAGCACTGATCGCGAGGTCCATTACATAGGGACTGTTGAGCAAATAGAGTGACTGCGTTGGCACCGTTGTCTGGTCTCGTTTACCAACCACCATGCTGCCATCAACGCCATCAAAGACGTCCATGGATTCAAATGCGCGACCTCGAATGACTGGTAAGTAAACCGACCGACACTTGAACTTGCTTTCGGACAAGAGTCCGAATCTCTCGATACCACCGGTGTAGCCTTCGCCTCCCGTTGCAACCACCGACCCGATCGGTCGCTCGGGTTCCAAAATGCCTGATACCAAGAGCATAGCATCGCGGATCTCTTCCGCATCCAATCTTCGCGGAGGAACTCGCCACAGGAGTTTGTTGTCAGGATCAACGGCAAAGTTCTCTGGGTTGGTAGCCGAATCAAGTTGATAGACTCGACTCGAAACGATACGACGAATCAAACTCTTCACCGACCACTTGTCTTGTTCAATGAACGTTAACGCCAAGTAGTCCAGCAACTCCGGATGCGAAGGATTGCTTCCTGATACTCCGAAGTTGTCTGGTGTATCGACGAGACCTCGTCCAAAAAGATGTTGCCACACGCGATTCACCATGACTCGCGCTGTCAGCGGGTTGTCTGTGGAGGCGATCCAGTCCGCTAACTCAAGCCGGCCACTCGATTCGCTGGGAAGCGTAGGTTGCGTGCTGCACAAGACACTCACGAAGCCTCTGGGCACCACTTCGCCTGGCTTGTCGACTTCGCCGCGAACGAACAGTTCTGAATCACGAGCCTTCGAACGATCTCGCACGCCCATTGCCAACTTCTTGGGCGTACCATCCGCTTCGTAAGCCTTTAGCTTTGCTTCCAAAGTTGCCAACAGAATTCCCGACTGGACGAACTCCGAGGAAGCGAATTGCTTCTTGCGAGTTAACTCCAGACGCTTTTGACGTAACTCAGTGACTTGCTTCTCTAGGCTTTGTCGCGCGGTGTCTGTAAGCCGATCGGCATTGATCGTTACGTCAGCACCTGCGGGGAGCGAAACCAATTGGCTGGGATTGTTGTTTTGAATGACCGGAATGGTTCCATAGAGCGTCTCCGTGCTCCGAAAAATTCCTGCCAGTGCGTAGTAGTCGGATTGTGGGATGGGATCGAACTTGTGATCGTGGCAGCGAGCACATGCAACGGTGACACCCATGAAAGCCTGCGTTACGGTATCAATCTGCTCATCCACAACGTCCATTTCAAATTGCTTCTTGTTCCGCTCGATATGTGATTTCGAACCCAACGCCAAGAAGCCTGTAGCAACCATTAATTCTGCGCGGCGCTGGTCATCGTTAACTGGTAGCAGGTCGCCAGCAAGTTGCTCGCGTATGAATTGGTCAAAGGGTAGGTCGCGATTGAAACTATCAATGACATAATCGCGATAACGCCAGGCATGCGGATAGCTGAAGTTGGTTTCTTTACCACTGGATTCGGCGAACCGAGCGACATCGAGCCAATGTCGTCCCCAGCGTTCGCCGAAGCGTTCGGAGGAGAGGAGTTGATCGACCGTGGACTGGATCGCTTGTTGTCGATCTTTGGAACAAAGCTCGACGAATGTCTTAACATCTTGTGGCGTTGGTGGCAGTCCTGTGAGATCGAAGTACAAGCGACGAACGAGAACTTCCGGCGCTGCGTCACCATTGCGTTTGACTCCGCTTTGTTCATGCCCGATTGCGATGAATCGATCAATGTCGGTCGTTGCCCAGTTTTGATCAGCTACCGTGGGAATCAATGGGAGCGAAGGTTGTTTGTAGGCCCAATGATCTGTCGACTTTGTCCTTTTTGTTGGAAGGCTCTGCGACTCGCCTTTCGATTCGCGAGGGTCGATCGCTCCGGAATCGATCCAAAGAACAAAGTCATTGATTTGTTTGTCAGTCAGTTTTTTCTTGGGCGGCATCTCTAAGCCATCGGTATGTTTGATGGCTGCAATCAAGAGACTCTTGGTCGCGTCGCCAGGTACGACGGCTTGTCCTGAATCGCCTCCTGCAAGAGTTGCATCACGTGTATCGAGAGCTAAGCCTCCCTTGATTTTGTTATTGTCTGCGGAGTGGCATTGATAACATTGGGCAACTAGAACAGGGCGAATGTTCTTCTCGAAGTGGGCAAGTTGCGCTGCCTCATTGAGCTTCACCGGCTTTGTGGCCTGGTCGGCTTCAGCAGGGGCCTTTTTCTCATCTTCTTTTTCGGTGTCTGCCTTGTCGATTGATTTGATTTGATTCTGTGTGGCACGACGCGGTTGTAGTTCACCAATCTTCTTGTATTCCTCTAGACTCAACGTGCCATCACCGTTCGCATCAAGACGCTCGAAGAGTTGCGAGATCGCTTGAGGGTTGTTGCGGAAGGCAGCGACTGTCTGCTTGAGTTTTCCGAGTTCAGCCGCGCTTAACTGGCCGTTTTTATCAGCATCGAGAAATCGAAATGCAGCTTCGGGGCCAACGCCGCGCGCTGGACCGTTTGCGGCGGGTTTGTTCTGATCGGGTTTGTTCTGATCGGGTTTGTTCTGATCGGGTTTGTTCTGATCGGGGGAGTCAACTTTCTGGGACCCCAGCAAGGGTTTCTCGGCAGCAGAATTTCCGGAGGCCGAATCAACTTCTGATTTACCTTGCAAGTGCTTCTGGAAAAAGGCAACTTCTAGCTTAGTCGCTTCATCAAAGCCTTCGCGATAGATTCCATAATGCGTGATCCCTTTGATCACGTGATAAGCTGATGGAACACCACGCTCAACAAGTCCTTTGTGGACCGCTTCGACGGTGTCGTTGTTACTCAGCTCTTCGTTCTCTGCAACGATGAAGATGATCGGCGACTTGATCTGCGGGGCTGATTCAACGGCGTTGAAGCCAACGCTCTTCGCTGGATTCACTCGCATGTTCGAGTAGCGTTCCATCTTGCCCGTCATCTTGCCAGTTTCGATGGGGACGGGCTCGATTTCTCCACGGGCCTGTTTCGTCGCTAGGTCTAGCGCCGCTGACACTGCTTTCGGAGAACGCCCGCCCATGCCAGGCACTTGTGCTGCGACGCACTTCACTCGTGGGTCAAGAGCAGCCATCGTAGTGACCAACCCACCGCCATAACTGCTACCCCATAGGCCTATCTTGTCCTTATCGACATTTGGTTCCCCCGCCAGAAAACTGATAGCAGCTCGAACGTCTTCGGTTTGATCGGTGTAGTTCATCTGCCACCTGAGTGCCTTGACCTTGATGCTCATCTCGTTGTTGGCATCAGGTTTCGGCTGCGCTTCGACGGCCATGAGTTGGCTTTCACTCTCACCCCAGCCGCGATAGTCGAAGGCGAGCACGACGAAGCCGTTAGCAGCAAAAATCGGAGCCACGCGCGCTTGCGTACCACCTTTTGTTCCGCCGGTTCCAGCACACAGAACGATGGCTGGAAACTTATCCTTTGCATCTCGATTCTTCGGAAGATACAAATCTCCCGCCATTCGCGTCCCATCGCTCCAAATGGTTACCGAGCGTTTTTCGACGTCGTCTGGCAACTGAGCTCTATCCTGTCGCGCTTGCGGCGGTTGATTCTTCGGTGACGCATTTGAAGCAGGCCGGGTCGATAACCACGTGTTCACTTCGGAAAGCGACGCGAATCCATCCTGATCCGTATCGACATCTCCGAAGACTTCCTTATTGGGAGCCTCTTCCCGACTGAGTTTGCCGTCGGCGTTTTTATCCGCCTGTTTGAACCAAGCTGGAGCCTGAGCTGTCGTGGCCTCCTGCGCCGATGCGGAGGTTGATGTGAAAACCGCAAGGACTACCGCAAAGCAGAAATGGGCAAAAAAATGGTTGGGCAAAAACATGCCATCAACACATACAGTTCGTTTCATAGCTATTTCCTTCTTCTAAGATCTCATCTTCTTGCCCCACCTGTCTTTGCTCTTTCCTTGCGATCATTTGGTTGTCTCTTGATAAAACCACTGCCCATCGATTAGTTTCCAGATTTCATACCCAGGCGGTTGCTTCTTGCCCTTGAGCGTCAATTCAATCTCGACTTTTGCAGCCTTGCCATCTTCAATGGCCGTGATGGTCTTGATTGTGCGGTCGCTCGACTGGACTTTGGCAAATTTCACAAGCCCACTCACGCTTTTGAAAAACTTCTCTGCCGTGTCGGGTCCTTTGGATTTCACCACTGCTGGGTCGGACAGCTCGATGCATTTTGCAATATCACCTTCTCGAAGTGCTTCGAATAACTCATTGACTCGCTCTCGCAGCAATTTCTCGGTGTTTGCATCGAAGGAAGCTTTGGTCGATGGCGGCATAGTAGACATTGCCTTACCAGCGGCTTTCGAAGACTTGAAAAACTTCCACATGACGTCGGCATGATCAAAGTCATTGCAGGCGGCCCCGACTGTTTCCTTTGGCAAGTACTGACGTCCACCCGGAACGACGTGGCCACCGCCTTCGACTTTCACCAACGCAGTTCGATGTCCTGTCGTGGCATTGACCCAAAGTCTCAGCTCGTTTGTGCAGCCATCGTTCGGATCTTTGTCGCCTAGCGAGCTTATTTTGGGGGAGTCGTGGATGTCGTTGGCGCGTAGAAGCATTCTGATTGTTTCTTCGACCGGGATAACACGAGCTTTAGGATCGCCTTCGCTCTTGGCCGCAGTCGTAGTATTGAAACCACCGTTGTACGGCATCAGTGGGTCAGCCGTTCCAGCGATCATCATAAAATCGATGGGACGTGAAAACGGAAACTCGTCGGCAAGCCCTTGGAGTTGACTCGCGATAGCCGTTCCTGCAGCTCGAATAGCGTGCCGCGATTTGGCTGCCATCACAAACGTGAGTAGTCCACCTCGCGAGGCACCGGTAACGAACAATCGATTGCGGTCAATTCTTTCGTTGGCGAACACCTCCTCGATCACAGCATCTGCAAATGAGACGTCATCGGGCAACCAACCGCCCGGTCGCGCGTCTGGATAGACGGCAATGAATTCTCCCGAGTCGATCAATTCTTCAAATCCATACGTCTCCTTGAGAATTTTTCCGTTACCACCTCCACCATGGAACACAACCACGAGAGGTAACGGATTGTTCGAGTTCTCACCTTTGTGAATATGGTAAGTGCGTTGCTTTCCTTCCCATGAAATAGTGCGATCGATTAGCTCCGCACCGATGACGAGGTGCATTGGGCAAAAAAATGTTGCGGCAGAAAAATAGAGGAATGCCGCGAAGCACGAACGGGCAAAAGAATGGATGGGCAAAAAGACAAGACCGCTGGACAAAGTGCGTTTCATTCCTAATTCCTTCTTCTTAATTTCATCTTTCTGCCCCAACATTTTATTGCCCTTTCTTTGCGATCATTTGGTTGTTTCTCGATAAAACCACTGACCGTCGATCAGATTCCATACTTCGTACCCAGGCGGTTGCTTCTTGCCCTTGAGTGTCAATTCAATCTCGACTTTTGCAGCCTTGCCATTTTCAATGGCCGTGATGGTCTTGATTGTGCGGTCGCTAGACTGGACCTTGGCAAATTTCACAAGCCCACTCACGCTCTTGAAAAACTTCTCTGCCGTGTCGCGTCCTTTGGATTTCACCACTGCTGGGTCGGACAGCTCGATGCATTTCTCGACGTTGCCGGCACGAAGTGCTTCGAATAGGGCGGAAACGCGATCGCGTAAAGCGTTCTCGATCGCTGGGTTGAGGTTTTTGATCGCGTTGGTGGTAGCGGGTACGGTCGATGGCGGTCCGTCTTTTGGCCAAGTTGCCGAGATCGCCTCAAACAACAAATCGAATCTCGGCTTTAGCCATGCCAACTCGGCTCGTATGCGATCTTGGCCGTACACAAGTGTCATCGGATTTGCTGACGAGTAAGCGGGCCACTTTGGCAAGCCAGATCCGTTCGGATCTCCAGCCTTGGCAAATTGAATCCAGTGCCCCTGCATCGCATCCATGATCTCACGATCTCTGGCGCTCGGAAGGAGCACACTTCCAAAGACAAATGGCACTTCACTTCCATGACCAGCGCCTTGTGCGTTTCGCCCGCGACCACGAACGTAATCAAAGTAGTAGGTCCAGGCGGGTGTATGCGTGCGTTCCATTTCTCGAACGAGCAACTGAGCACTCGCACCGAAATATACGTCTCCGTAGAGTTCGGCCCACAGACGTTTGTCTGCAGGTTGCTTGTCATACAGCGGTGCCAAACGGTGCAGTCGCTTCTCAACTTCAGCACGAGGCGGTTGGTCGGTCCATGGAATCACTAGCGAGAGATTCCCTTCAAAGCTATTGAACCCAGCTATAAAGGGGACGGTATTCTGGTTGCCATTTTGAAAAACCTTCTGCGGATCATCGGTCAGCGTGAAGCCATCGACCACGATGTCAAACGCTTCCCGATCCTCGACACCGGAGCCAATCTTCGAGACAGTTTTCCAGGGAAGTGCGCGGAGTGCAGTCGCGACATCAGGTTTGTCGGATACTCCTTGTGCCTTCGCATAGTACTCACCGATTCGCGTCAAAGGCTCTCGTCCTGCATGTTCAATATTCCACCTGCGGTAAGGACCAAATCCTCCAACGCCGCTCTGCGAAATTGCACGCTGGAACAGTCCTTTTGCAAAGGGGGATGCCATGAGCATGTTGACAGACGTTCCACCTGCCGATACGCCAAAGATTGTCACTCGATTAGGGTCGCCGCCAAACTCGCGGATATTGCGCTGAACCCAGGACAACGCTGCTATCTGATCTTGTAACCAGAAGTTCGCAGGAGGCTCGTCATGGGGACGCTGCTGATCCAAAGCTGGATGGGCGAAAAAACCTAGTCTCCCCAATCGGTAATTGAATGAGACCAGTACAACTCCCTGTTTCGCGAAGGCTTCTCCGTTGATTCGCCCACTGCCTTGAATGAACCCTCCACCATGAATCCAAACCATGACTGGATAAGGCTTCCTAGACGCGTCTGCAGGAGCCCAAACATTGAGGTAAAGACAATCTTCGTCCTGATTTGCGCCCCATTGATTCTTTTGGGGCGAGTCACTGCCGTACTCAATCGCTTTACGAACACCAACCCATTTTCGGGCAAGTTGCGGGGCTCGCCATCGAAGTTCACCGATCGGCGGAGCAGCGTAGGGTATGCCTTTGAAGACATGAACCCCGTTGTCCATCGCCAATCCTTCGAGTTCCCCCGTGTCGATGGCAACTCTTGGCGGCGGCACGTTCTGATCCTGCTGCGGCCCTGATGATGCAACGGCAAAGATCGCTAGCGTTGCGATCCCCAAACTCGCAAGTAAAAGGCTGGCACCTAGAGCGAATACCAGGAGTACGGAAGTGCGCAGCCATCGTTTGTTTAGCCCGAAACGGTCGGCGAGCCTGTTTTTGTCATTGATCCTCGCTTGTTGCTGAGCGTCAAACGTAGGCTCCAATCGAGACTCATGCGTGGTTGTCACTTTGGCGTCTCCTGATAGTACCATTGCCCATCAATCAATCGCCAGATCTCAAACCCTAATGGTTGATCAACTCCATCCAAAGTAACCTGAATATCGACGCGTGCGCGGCTTCCCTGATCCATCGAAACGACCGCGACAATCCTTCTGTCGCTACGTGTAATTTTTGAAGTTCGAATAAGAACGCTAACACTTCGGAAATAGGCTGCGACCTGCGATGCTCCCTTTTCTTTCAAAATCTGTGGGTCAGTCAGTTTGACGCAACTCCCAACGTCTCCCTTAAGAAGCGAGATGAACAAGAGGTCGACACGGGCCTTCAGAGCAGTGACCGATTCTTCGGAAAGCTGCTGTTGAATATCCGCTTCTGGAGTTGCAAGGATCCATCGATCGGCCACTGGCCCAAACCAATCAAGAACCATTTTTCGCTTCGCACTCGTGGGCGTATCGTCCGCAAATAGCTGGGATTTTTCTTGTAAGTGACCTTCGACCGCGTATTCAGACTCATCGGCCAATCGGGAGTCAACTAGGCTGAATGTAACCGTGCAGTACGAATCGCCCCCGAACTCGCGTTCGATCACTAGTTTGCGAATGGCTTTTGTTTCTCGATCCACTTCGATGGTAGCGCGCTGAAGCGGGCGATTGGTCCACTGCCGTCGCGGCGTTGCCACGATGATGGTCGTGTCGACGGGGCCTTCGGACATCTCCAAGCGACAGTACTTAAGGAAACCTTGAAGCAAGGTTTCTAAGTTCAACGTGTAAAGATCGCCGATGTATCGCAGTGGAACTCCGATTTCGTCTTGGTTCACGACGACCGCACGCCGTGGACCTAGGGTCATCCAAATCGCCCCCTGGTCATTGCGTCCCCAGGCCCAATCGCGATAGCCACGCATCTGAACCCAGAATCGATCACCTTGAGTGGCCACACGGACATCGCGAGGCAGTTCAAATTTGGATTTGTTCGACTCTCCTCGTTTCACCTCGACAACGTAGATGCGTTCGATGGGAGCTGCATGAGTTCGCATCGCAGACTGAACGATCTGTGATGCGCTCGCAAAAGCTTCTCGATTGCCCTGCAACGTGAAGATAGAAACAACCACCAACAGGCTGGCAGCCAATGCGAGCCAACCGGACATCCAGGACCAAGGCCTGCCGGTCATTTTCGTTGACGCTTCAACGTGCGTTCGTTCCTTCGCAAGAACCGGTGATGGTGAAGTTAGTGTGCCGGTTGAATCGCCAACGAGGTCAACCAACGCCGTTAAGGGCTCTTGTCCAAGGTTCTCCTCGAGCAGAGTGTCAAGCAATAAATGGTCGACAAGCTGCGACCGAAGCGATGGATCAGCATCAACTAGGGTATGAAGCTCGATGATTTCTTCATCCGATATCACATCGTCGAGCACCTTCGACATCAGTTCTGCGAATCGAGTATGTGAACTCACGATGCACCCCCTTCTGATGCCAGTTTCGATTCGATGCAGGCCAAGAGGGCTTGTCGAACGCGATAGAGAGTTTGGCGAATCGAGGCTTGAGGCCTGCCGATGATTTCGGCAATCGCCTCGATCGCATGGCCTCCGGCATAACGAAGGTCGATCAGTTGTCTTTGCGGTGGAGGGAGTTCGTTGAGGCAACCTTCAAGGGCCTCTCTCCGATGATCGAGCTGCGACAGACGCTCGTGTGCCAGATCAGCAAGATCGCCAAGAAGTTTATCGTCGAAGACCAGACGGTCGCGGCTGTACTTTCGAATATGGTTGAGTGCTTTGAAGCGTGCGATCTGGCTGGCCCAAGCCCAGAAGTCGGTACCGGCCTGGAACTCGCTAGCCTTCTCCCACAAGACGGAGTTGACTTCCTGAAGTACATCTTCCACGTCCGACGAACGAACCAGCAAACACCTTACCAGCCCCCTCAAGCGGGTCTGGTGACGTGCGATAAGGCCGACGATTTCGGGAGGATTGGAATTCTGCATCATTTTGGCTCCAGTTGGCTAATGTCGCCTGAATCGCGAACATCAACACGATTTTCCAAAATTGTCTCAGAATCCGAAACCTAAGAGGTAAAGCTATCCAAAATCATGAATTTGAAATCATCCATCGCGCAGGTCATAAACTGCATACCGTTGTTCGCAACTATGGGCCTCTTAGAGAGGCAGAACAGCGAAAAAAAAGAGTCCCGAGTGAGTCGGAAAGGGAATTACCCAGAGGCGTTAACCCGGCGGTTTTCATAACCCAGAGACTCCGAGAGTATTTGTCTCTGATTGGCCCCCGGAGAGGGGCTGTTTTGGCGAGAGTCGCGGCCGGGAATCGAGTCTCTGTAGAGTGATCGAGACCCGGAAGATTGCAGGAAAATACGAAAAAAGCCGGTGTTTTGCGTTGCTGCAATACACCGGCTTCTTCAAATAACCTACTGAGGTCAGTTTCCTAACCAAACAGAGAAGTTGAGTGGAACCGACACCTCGCGAAACTCCACTGTTTTCTCTCATCCAGGTTATGAGCAAAAAACTGTTTTGTCGAATAACCCCGGCGAAAATGTCTCAGAACGTCTCTGGGTAGTGGACTGTCGGGCCGCAAATCACCGTTCGGTTCACTATTTCACATGTCCTGATAGGCACGATAGTAAAGTACCGTCGCCTCAGTTGCAATCGGCCAACGGTACGGGTTGTCTCGGGAATTGCAGACTAGGAAGATTGAAACTCAAAACTCGTCAAAGCGAAATTTACTCGCATCCAAGTACTCCGCATTCTGTTCGATCGCGATCCACTTTCTCTCTAATCTCTCCGCTGTGGCACCAGTCGTATTTGAGCCTGCGAAAGGATCAACGACGAGATCGTCAGGGTCCGTAAGCATGCGAATGAAGAATTCAGGTAAACTCGCTGGAAATCGAGCTGGATGAATCTTGATACCAGCTTCTTTGCAACGTAGCGTATATTTATCGTTTGCGGAATTATTGCCAAAACGAAGCATATCGTCAGCCACATCGTCCTCTATGACATTGGAAGGGATTGCCCCACCCGCCGCAATCTTATCGAAGCCGGATCGAATTACATGTCCAGAAGGCCTTACCGTTTCTTTGACCTTGCGTGCGTTTAGTCGCAGCATGTCTTTGCTGTATTCCTTCAACACATTTAGGTTTGTCGCCTTAGGCCATTCGGTTTTGCTGAGCCACCATACGTATTCGACCGAATCCTTTACACGAATTCGCCGGACCGTAACCCACTCCGCTGGCGCAGGCATCTTGGCCGGGTTGTACCAAAACATTTCTTGGGCCAGATGCAGACCAACCTCTTCGATCAGTTTGATCAGTAACTTAAAATGATAGATCGACCGGGTTGGGGCTCCCTTGTTGTAACTGCCGCCAATGTTCAAGACAAAGCTTCCGTCGTCGGTTAGCACCCGCTGGATTTCTCGCGCGAAAGGTAGAAACCAATCGATATACTCATGCTTATCTGCGTTGCCATACTCCTTTTTGAAATGCAAAGCATACGGTGGCGAGGTAACGACGAGGTTGACGCTGTTCTCGGGTAGCTTTTTCAGTGCATCCAAAGAATCACCGCAGACTGCAATTCCAAACTCTGTCTCGTAGTGCGGCTTTCCCAGCCCCATGTCTTTGCGTTTCTTCGGTTCTGAAAACGCTAGTTTTTGTTGCTTCACCATCTTGCTAACTCCATCTGTGATTTTCCTAAGCGGCCTCACCAACGCGGTCTAACTCGCTTCTAGAACGACACACGAGGCTCGATGTCCCCGTTCTTGTCAACGCCCTTCAGGGTCAATCTTCTCGATTCCAAGCTTCGCTAGTCGCTCGATGTCGCTCAGATTCACCCCAAGAAGTTGAGACCTGGACACAAGGCGTCGAAAGACCTTTCCTTCAAAAATTTTCCCATCCGCTGGCGCAAAACACTTACAGGCAAGATAGAGGTCTTGCCAGCTACTGAATATTGTGACCTTTACACCTCGTTTGGCGGCCCATTGGATCGCTTCGTCAAAGTCCAGCATGACTTGATCTTGACTCACGGCGACAAAAACCAGGTTCCGAACCGCATGGTCTTTCACGGTCTTTTCGATGCTGGATCTAATGTGGTAGTCAACTATCGGTTTGTCCTTCACTTCAAACGCCGTGTGGAAATCACCGAGCAACGACTCTACCTCAGTGAACTTGGCATTGGGCAAATATGGTGAAGAAGCATTTTCATTCACGAAAAGGGCTGTCTTTGGACTGCCTGCCTCATACCTAACGGACACATCTAAAGGCGCTCGCCGATCTGGATCATTGATCACACCGACAAAAACATTCGAGTCTCCGAATGCAGCATCGAGCATCGCGGCGGTAGCGGCTTGAGCACGCCGGCCGCCTTCCGAATTCTCGGCTACGAAATCGGTCAGAATCGAAATCAATGCGCCCTGAGCCAGATGGTCGCCGATCTCTGGAGTCATATCTATGGGAGCAACCAAACTTCGACTACGAGCGACGATAAATCCATTCAGAGCTTCTTGCGATTCAACCGTAGACCCGATCTTTCGCAACTCCTCCATGCATTCAATAAAGAACTTCCATCCTTCGCGGTTTCTGACTCCAGTTATGTCATCAATTCTCGTCTTGCCGATGAATGGCGTGTTGTTCAGCGGGTTAGTTCCGTTCGCTCCGAGGTCAATGTCCAGTTCCGCACGATGCCTTGCCCAAACGTTGTCTGCAAGCGACCGAGCAGAGTAGGAATTCGCAGACTCGCCTCGATCAAGCAATGAGTAAACATCGACGTTGACGTCGGTTGCTTTCGCAAGGATAGCCGTTCCTAGCGCTGCAATTACAGTAGCACTTTTTCCATGCGGACAAAGTTCTCCCAGTCTTTGAACACGATCCTGCCACTCCCTCGAGATTTCGCTCAGTTGTCCTAGTCGAGCTTTTGTCGCTTGCTCGAAAAGAATTTCCTTTGCTTTTGAGTGGTCAAGGGAAATGGACACGAAAACTCTCTCCATCGGAAACGTTGAGTTGCCTAACTACTGCAACAATCGTATGATGGAAGGCTCAAAGCCACAAGTAGGCCCCGAAGGTGACATGATTCGATGAACAGATTCGGTGATCGAGTTCGAGAGCTTCGCAAGACGAAAGGGTACTCGTTACGTAAGTTGGGGCCATTGGTCGGTGTCGGCTTTACGTATCTCAGCAAGGTCGAAAGCGGCAAGCTGGACTTTGGTGATTCCCCTTCGTCTGCGCTGATTGCTCGACTGGCGACAGCTCTAGATGCAGATGCCGATGAACTACTCCTTCTTGCCGGTCGCATCCCTGATTCCATCGCCGATCGTATCCGCGAACAGCCTGAAGTCTTTCGAGTGCTTGCAAGGTGCGATGCGGAGAAGCTGACTCAACTCAAAGAGATTGCTTTAGAAACCGAATCGCTATCGAGTCTCCAGGGAGGTCGAATCACGAACAATCGCAAACATGCGAATCGAAGGGATGCATCATGACAACGAAGAAAAAGAAGAAGCCCTCGATCACGCCGAATCTTTTCGATGTCCCCTTCGCATTCGCGGACCGGTTTCTACAAGATCATGCCGGACAAATCATCACTGACCCGCGTACGGCGATTCTCGAATTGATTGCGAATGCGTACGACGCAGGTGCGACCGAGATTCTCATTGACTGGCCAACTGAGAAGGGTGAACTTCTTCAAGTCAGTGATAATGGTATTGGCATGACCCAAGAAGAGTTTCAAAAGCGATGGGGAAAGCTGTGCTACGAGCGTGCTGTTGAGCAGGGTACCGATGTTGTGTTTCCACCCGGGGTGACTGGGATTAAACGTAAAGCGTTCGGTCGAAGTGGAAAAGGGCGACATGCTCCTTTCTGTTTTGCGGACTCTTACGAAGTAACGACGCGGAAAGACGGCGAAGAAACGTGTGTTGCAGTTGGGCTCGCAGCGGTCGGCAATTCACCGTTCGAAGTCAAACTTCTCGCACAAAACACAAAGGCCGGACATGGCACGACCATCAAGCTTGAAATTCAGCGTCACCTCCTTGCGATCGATGAGCTTCGTCAGTTGATTGGGTCCAAGTTTATCGTCGACCCCTCACTTTTGATTCAGGTGAATGGCGTCGCCGTCGAACTACTTTCGCTCGAAGGACTAAAAACCGAAGTACTCCACCTGGAAGGTCATGGCGACGTCACTGTCCATTTCATCGATTCGATCGAGCATCACCGAAGTGCCAAGCTTCGTGGAATTTCGTGGTGGGTGAATCAACGAAGAATTGGCGAGCCAAGCTGGGAACGGCTAGATGACGAAGGGGCTTACCTTGATGGTAGAACTGAGCAAGCCAAGAAGTTCAGCTTCATCGCTACGGCCGATTTCTTGACGCCTGGAACCGACGTCAAAGCCGACTGGTCTGGTTTCCATGCGACCCGAGTGACGGACAGCCTTCGACGTTTGGTACATGGATGTGTGATAAAGGAGATCCAAGCACAGCTCTATTCAACTAGACGCGAGCGAAAGCGAAGCGCGATACAGAATAGTCGTGAATTGATGGGGGAGCTTCCTTCGATATCGCGCAAGGCGATTGGCCAATTTATCGACGAGGTTCAAGAGAAGTGCCCAACCATTTGCGATCGGGATCTAAGTAGGACAGTTGAGATACTCGCGAAGCTGGAGCAGAGCCGCGCCGGATATGACCTGCTCGCGCAATTGGCTGCATGCTCGTCAGAAGATCTCGACACATGGAATTACTTGATGCAGCAGTGGACGGCCAGCAACGCTGAAATCGTACTTGACGAACTCGATCGAAGGCTGAAGCTGATCGCGAGAATGGGAAAGCTGGTCGAAAACCCGCATGCGGATGAACTCCATGACCTTCAACCGCTATTCGAACGAGGCCTCTGGATTTTCGGGCCCGAATATGAAGCAGTTGATTTTCGATCAAATCGCGGGTTGACCGAAATCATCGGTAAGTTCCTTGGTGGCCCAGAATACAAGCCGCCGAAGAAACGTCCAGACTTTGTCGTCCTACCGGATACGTCAATTGGTGCATACTGTGCGGACGCGTACGACGCGACGGGCGAGATATCTGGGATTCGTAAAGTGGCACTGCTAGAGCTTAAACGCGGTGGCTTTTGCTTGACTCAGAAGGAATCCGATCAAGCTCGCGACTATGCGAAAGAGATTCGCAAAGGCGGCAAGCTGCTACCGTCGACAGAGATTGTTGCCTATGTGCTTGGTGCAAGCTTGGAAGCGGGTTTGGAACGAGCCGAGTACGGTAGCCAAATAACCATAATCCCGATGGTTTATCAGACAGTTCTGAGGAAGGCTCATCAGCGAACCTTCAATCTTCAGCAACGGCTGAGGGAGGTTCAACCGGAAGTCATGACCGATCCGGACGTTGATGCCATCGTTGCTTCGCAACCCCGACTGGATTTGTGATTCGTCGCGTGCAGATGCAGCTTCCAGCAAAGCGCACAAAGTTCGCTCATGGCACCGAACCGCGACGGCATTATTAGCGTCCATTGGGTAGCCAGATTCGGCCTCTCGACAACTCATCGCAACCCTTTAGAGGCCAGCACATGGAGACTTCAGAAATACCATTGAGCAAGGAAGCCATCCGTGTTGTTGTTATGGATGCGCAGCTTGAGTCGCAACCATTTCCAACTTGTGAGTATTACTCCGCGAAAATCGGTGGAATCTCTTATGACCAGCAACATTTCAGGGACGCAGCCAACTTTTTGACTCGGCTTTGTGCTCTTCGCCCTGTTGCTGACAAAGCTGACTTTCATTTCTTTTGTCCTGGAACTACATGGACTGAGTTGGAGTACGCAGAAGCACAACTCGACGTCTTGAACGAAGCAGTTGTGGAGATAACCAATGCAGAGTTGCGATCGAGAATTCACGAGGTTCTTTGGATTCGGAGGCGAAATGTCAGCGATGCCCGGATAGCAGCTAGTGCGTATGTCGACGCTGGCGAAATTTGCTTGAACACAGGGACGCCGGATGCTGGAAAGCGACTTGCTCGAGGGATGATGCTTGCAGCTACCATTAGGGATCACGAACTGATTCAGGCTTTGGGTAAGCGAGTAGAGACGCTGATTTCAACCGCTCATCACGCGGACTTTTTAGTCGCAGGCGCGGTTGGAGAACTGTTATCGAAAAAGGTCTTTGATCCCAAAATATTGCTTGCGATCTGTAAGAGTAGGATTGTCTCTACCGATAAGCCTCTCGCCAAGCAGCGATTTTGTACGCTCGCGCAGCAATGCGCAATCCGATCCAGAAACCCAGCTGAGGCAGACCTGGCCCTACGCACTCTTGCTTTGTCTTATGAAGAAGAAGCCGACTCGGCTCCAATGAAGGTAATCGCAGTTTCCCATTTGAAGCGCGCGATTCAAACGTTAAGGCAGATTTCAGGAACTGAAGCCGAACGTGATCGTGTACATCAAAAAATGCTCGTGATACAGCGAGATCTTGGAAGCGAGTTCCGATCGATGGATGCTGGCAGTGTTGAACTGACAGAGAATGTTCGGATTGCACAGTCAAGAATTCGTGGGAAGAGTAAGATTGTCGGAATCGCTGAGCTCGTCATGGCAACTCAGTTTCATGACGAATTGCGTGCTCGCGAGAATGCAATCAATACGATTCGTTCGTTTCCTTTACAGAACATGTTTGCAGTCGAGAAGTTTGGCAGCACTCACAAGTCTGCTACTGCGATTCCGCCAACGGACCTAGACGCAATTCACGATGATCGCGTTTTCTACTCCATGATAAACGAATACCAGATCCTTCTTGGGATAGTGACGCACGGAACTATTGTCCCGATACTTAATGAGTTGGAGCTTTCTCATCATATCACAATGGCAGACATCGCCGAATTCGTTTATCGAAGCCCAATGATTCAACCTGGGCATCACGAGTACTTTTGCATAGGCATTCTCGCTGGTCTTCAAGGACGATTTATTGAAGCAGTCCATTTGCTCGTGCCTCAACTTGAAGTTTTACTGCGTAACTTGCTGCACAATGAAGGCGTTGTGGTGTCAGGACTTGACCCAAAAGGCAACCAGAGAGAATTCGATTTGAACAAGCTTCTAGAGATGCCGGAGACTGAAAAGTGTATTGGTAAAAACATCGTAACTACCCTTCAGATCATCTTTACGCATCAGGCTGGTCCAAACATTCGGAATGAACTTGCGCACGGAATGCTACCTAGCGGGGCTTGTTCTTCACCTGCAGCCATATACGGGTGGTGGACAATCGTCTGCCTCGCGTTGCACACTGTTGCTCTGCATGTATTGGAAGTCGAATCCGCAAGAGAATCTGCAAAGGAACAATCGGGAAATGACTGATGGTAGATTTAAGGACGTACCCGTTGGACTTGTGCCACCAATTGAACTCAGTGGCGACAATACGCAATTCGCGTTTTGGGAGGGCGAGACTGAGCTTCGCCAAAAATCACGCGGTCTGAAAGGAATCGCAAGGATCTACGTTGACTTATATCCAGCTCCTGAATTCAGATTCGAATTCACCCCACATCAATCGCCAAGCCTTATTGAAGCTTGGTTCGAGTCGGAATTGGGCGAAGCAACAATTAACTGTGGCCCTCCATTCGGAGAGGTGTTGTGCAACGTGTCGAACGCTGGAGCTAACTTTTCTGGCTACGTTGAATCACAATCAAGGCCGATAGGTAGTGGCGTCAATGCCCATAAAGCAGTTTACATCGTAATCAACGGACCATCTGTACACGGCGGGCCATTGAAACGAGGTTCCAGGGCTTTTACTGGTAGACTGCAGTCTTCGTCACCTGGACATGGGGTGATCGTTGATGCCTTAAAAAGTGAGGCGATGGCTAGAGGTGCCGTCTACGAACCAACGCATGTAGCTTGTTGCGAATTCTCAAATGCAGCGAGTCTGGCCGAAATCGAAAAGACAGGCACACATCTGTTTCGAGTGCTCAGTCTGATGAAGTGTCGTTGGACAGGATTGCTTGGCCCTTGGCTATACGATTCATTTGGGAACCTTGTTGAAATTCAACTATCAGTCACCAAGACGATGCGCAATGGTGGGGCAAGTTCCTGGTTCCACGAAATGATGGGATCGTCCTTCGGTGAATTATACAAATCGATGCAGACCGCGTTCGAAGACGAAAAACGCGAGCCGGCACTTCAAACTGCGATCCATTGGTTAATAGAATCCGAGCAATGTGCTGGAGGCGTTGAGGGAGCGATCATTTTGCAGCAGTCTGCTCTTGAATGTCTTGCCTGGCTAGAGATCGTTTTGATTCGGAAGTTATGCAGCGAGTCTGGATTCAAAGCTCTTCCAGCGAGCGACAAGATCCGATGGTTGCTTTCAATTAATAACATTTGCGCTGACATACCGGCAAAGTCAGCAGCTATTATTTCTTACGCCAAAGCGTTTAACCTATCGAATTTGGTTGAGGTGTTGGTGGATGTACGCAATGCTCTGGTTCATGCCGAGCCGAAGAAAGTTGAGCGACTATTCAGCCGAAACAACGGCGAAGAAGAACGTGGCGACCTTTGGTATCAGGCTGGCGGCATGTTGCAGCAAGCGTTTCTTGCCGCAATAGGCTACGAAGGAAAGTTGCTTCGCCGAGACCTGGACTGCGAGTATGCGACACAAGCTACAAAGCCCGCCCCCTGGGCAAAAAACAAGTAGGAGTAAACGACGCAATTGGTGCGAGCCGAACGAGAGCGAGAATCGTTCCAGAAGCGAAAATCTGTACTTGGGGAACAGCCCGATCAGAGATTCGCCGAATGACAAACGTAAATTTCGAATGCGGATACATGTACCAACTCAAAGTACAAAAGAGTATTGGGTAGATGTTTTTCATGCAGAGCTAGGAATAACGGACCATCGTCTTATAGGTGACAAAAACTTAATTGTTAGTGTGCGTTGTTTGGATGGATGAATTCGCAGTGGTCAAGCAGCTCTTCAAGGCGGTCGTCGAGAACGATATCTGGTTTTGGTATGAAGCCGACAAAGCAGCTGTCGATGCCGAGCTTTGTCGCAACATCTCGACAATAATCAGCTCCACCTCGACTCCAGCAGTAAAGGATGTGTCCTTCCTCGTGCATTCGTCGAACATAGTCCGTCGAACGCGGTATCGGAATCTGCTTCGTTCCAAATGTTCTAATCAGCGTGTCGTCGACGTCAACGAATATTATGGCATTGCGATTCAATGGTATCCTCTCAAGTTTTTGATTGTATGGTTGGACCGCCCACCGCCAAAGCAAAGTATTCTTGATTTTCGTCGCGCGGGCCAGATGGGTAAAGGTTTGGACGTGACCAGCAGCGTCCGTGGTGCCCAGTAGTTTTCAACCCGCTGGTGGCCTAAAATTGGTCACTTAGTACCCGGTATGGCTGAGGAAATCGATCGGTCGCGACTACGAGAGCGTCGATTCGCTGTCACTCGGTAAGAATGACTACTTGCTTGTCGACGTTTAGGATTTGGAGGCCACTTGGAAACTGAGCTAACGGATAGGGCCAGTGCTTGTGCCCACGAACAACGAGAAGGGGAGCGTATTGCTCGAGCAAATCGCGAATGCGAAAATCGCCCTGTTGCACCGCTTCGGTACCGCAGGGGCCCTCATGCGTGATCAGCACATGAATATTTTGGGACAGAATCCGCTCGAGTGTTTGGAAGTAGTCCATCTCTTCGCGTCGTTGCGGTTTGGACGGTTTCCCGATGATGCCACCGATGCCGCCGATGCGCAGACCTGCGAGTTCTACAACATCGCCATCGAGATAATGCATGGAATCATGAGGTTGGGGGCGAGTCTCCTGCTTCGGGCCAAACAGATCGTGGTTCCCTGCGACTCCTGCAACCCAGGCGAAACGTTCACAGAACGCTTGCCGTACAATACTCACATCGCCGGTTCCACCTCGCTTTCCCAACCCTGGTAGCGTGTAGAAATCCCCCGCCAGGAAAGTTGCGACTCGGCTCGGATCCTCCAGATCCAACAACGGGAGTACCTCTTCGATCAGCAACTGCGGCAACACCTCACCTATGAGTCGAGCTGGCAGACTAGGAACGCCTGGAACGCACTCGCGCGCTTGCAAATCGGCGGTGACAAAGATAGCGTCAAGACCATCGGGTAATCGGTCGACTGTCGCATGATGAATCAATAAGCGATCTTCAAAATAGGGTAGGCTACCAGTTCCAGCGTTCAGAAACGGGATGGACGCGATAGGCTCTGGATGTAAATGCGTGATTTTCATGGTCGAAGTTTTCGTCAAAAACTCTGCAACTCGTTTCAGCGAGACCTACTCGAAAAATTGGAAATTCAGCTCAATAACGGGAGAACAGCTTCTTTTGGTCCGACCGCGTCAATAGCCAGGCTTGCAAAGGGAGCTGCTTGCAAATGCACTCGGCGTTTAACCCTGCTTCAGAGAAAAAGTAACAAAAGGATTCTTCCGTGCGAGTCCCTGAATTAAATCGATCTTCGAGTATCGAAGTGACAGCTCGAATAGGTGGTAATTGAAGTCTCAGGCGATCAAAATACAAATCTTGGAAATCAGGCAAACTAGTTCGAACTAATCCAACAATAAACGCCGCACCATTACGGTGGAGGCAGCGATTGATGCCTTTAAGGCAGTCGAAAAGTTGCGTGTCTGTCATCGCCCAAAGTGAGTCAGTGGCAACCATGACCATCGCACTCCCGTCCGAGATGCTGGCAAGAAAATCCTGTGTTGGTAGGTTTCTTAGTGACACGTATTCAGCCTCGCTCCGATCGCGAACTACTTCAGAAGCGACCATGTATCGAGCATGAACGGACTCATTCACTTCGTATTCGCGATGCCAACAATCCTTTTTGAGCAATAAAGTGGGAAGTTCACCGAGCCAAGAATCCAAGAGATAGGTCCACGTGTTCTCACCGGGCTTTCGATGCATAAGGAAGTCCAGGAAATCCTTGCGAAATTGTGTTTGCGAGCGAAGTAGTAAGTCATCGAACAGAATTGGCCATGCTTCATCGTTATTCATCTTATTTGTCATTGTAATCTTTGTCATTGTAATCCTCTCTCCGACCTGACACGCACGGCGATTTCGCCGCACCGTGCAGCGATAACGTATCGCATTTTCCTAAGGTCCGAATGGAAGGGAGCAGCACCCAAAAAGAGCTCGCTCCACAGACTTCACGACGATCGGGCAACACCTCTGCAGATCTCTATGCTTCGTGAAGATCCTCTCGTTGTAATGGATCACAGGTGCCCCAAGTACCCAACCATGCTGTACCGCGCGCGGAATCTGCTTCGTTCCAGATGTTCTAATCAGCGTGTCGTCGACGTCAACAAAATTTATGGACATGCGATTCAATGGTATCCTCTTAAGTATTCGATTGTATGGTTGGACCGCCCGCCGTAAAGGCAAAGAATTCTTGATTTTCGTCCATCACAATCGTCGATTGACCGGGCAAACCACCTGCTCGAGCTGAATCAGAAAAACGCACTCGACGAAGCGTCCCGCGGAGAACTAGATTAAACCGAACATGCCGAACTGCTGATGAAATTGGTCGAGGCTCGTATCCGAGCCGAGCAACTTCAGACCAGAATAGCAAGTAAGTATACCTCGACCATAACGTCGTCTTCGGCCATGGGTACTTCGATTACGTTTTGCGGAATTCAGCTGCCTTGAGTCAGTCCTCAATCCAAGGGGGAATCTCATCAGCTGCTTCGCTTTCTTGTCGAGCAATAGCTTCGAGAAGCTCTGATCGATAAATCGCAATTGAAGGGTCGGCCTCAAATCCGATGCGTACTCGTTTCTTCTTTAGATCCACAATTGTTAACCAAATGTTCGCCCCGATTAAGATCTTCTCGTTCAACTTACGACTGATCACTAACATAATCTTGCTCCTCGTCCGATTTGGAATTGACTACAGTACAAGCGATTTCCAGAGTACAAAAGTAGAAAGGCACTTTGGAAAAGACAAAGTCCACGCGTCAACGATACCACGACTCACCTTTTAGAATTGAGAACCGACGACGCCAACTTGGATCCTGCAGCGGTTTCTTTCGCGAATCCCACGCATCCTCCATACACGCCCAGGTGCTCGGGCCATCCAAGATTTCTTTTTCGGAAGCTCGCAGGTCAATCAGTACCTTCGCGAGTTCTTTTACAACTGAATCCATACGCCCAAAACTAAATGACAGTACAGTCCACTCGGAACATTTTCTGATGAACCGAAAGACCTTGCTTTCATCTTCGTAAAGTTCGAATCCAATACGTGCTGCTGTTGCTAGATCCGTACCGAAATTGCGTTCAGCCATTTCACGCAGCGAGTCGTCAAGGCCCAGTTCTTCGTAGAGCGATTCCAGCCAGAAGAGATCTTCTGAGCTCCCGTCGTCGAGGCCGAATCGGCTTTCCGCGTATGGCCCCGATAGACAATGCATGGCTTCCATCATCGCGACTCGAAGAGCCCTTTGGGGATTCAATATGGCTAAGTGTGATAGCGTAAATGGCGGAGTGATTGAACTCTGCATGACGCACCCCCAATGGTCTTCAGTCGGAGCCATGGAAATGCCCTTTAAGTAGAATTGCTGCTGAAAGAACCAGAACATGGCTGCATGTCCTGCCTCGTGAAATGCCGTCAAGGAATTCTCATCTTCCAAATATTTCCGCCGCTGTATGTTCATGTCACACTCCACTGGATAGGGTTCTTTGCCCAATGCTAAATCACCACGACATTCAATCTCGCCACAACCTAGCTTGAGATTTTATAGCCAACTGCGTTCCAGTTGGACGAAGCCAGGTTTAAGCCCAGAGCCGCCCAACTTTCAACCCATCGCTTTCCTCATTAAGAAGAAATTTCTATTCGTAGAAACCCGCAAACCCGTCCTTACTCACGCCGACTCTTCCAGGCATATAACGTCTCGCGATTTCTACCATTCGGTCCCTGTATTTGAGGCTTGTACTCTCTGGGTTGACTAGCGCCATCGCGGCTGGCAAATCTGTTCGCTTCGTATTCTTCCCGTCGGTGCTCCCATCACCAATGATGAAGTGATCGATGACGACTGCATCAGCCACACTGGCAACTTTTTGGAAGAATGCGTTCGGATCATCTATCGGCAAAAGCGGCGCAACCATCACGACGACAAAATGCCCCCGTTGACGGAGCAGTTGACATGCGTCTAGCCGATCCGCAATCGGACTCGCATGAGGTGGAAGTCCAGGGAGATTGTTTCGATCGGTTTCTATCGAGACTTGAAAACGCAACTTGCATTTGTTCTGAAGTTCCGAGTACAGGTCTACGTATTTCGTAACACGATGCGTGTGAGTTTGCAAAATCAATAGATCCGGAGGTAGATCTAACATCGCTTCCAAAAGCGACTTTGTAACTCCAAATCGATCCTCTTGTGGGATGAATGGATCCGTAGAGCTACTGCAAAAAATCGACATACCTCCCTTGGTCTTTTGAGCCCACTGCCGCTCAGTACGATAACAATCGCGATACGACTGGGCAGCATTGGTTCGTGCTTCTAAGAAGCTTCCCCATTCCCGACCTTTGGTGACATAGGTGTTGAATCTCACATAACAGCCAACTCCACACAATGCATTTCCAAACGCACACCCCTGGTAAGGTTGCATCGAATGCGAGCAGATTGGCCCACGCCCGTCGGCATTTAATAAGTAACCAGACTCCGACCGTGTCAGAATCTTCTTTATGGTGCTTTCTGTAATTTCCATGGTATGTCTCCTGCGGGAAAGGGAACTCGTGTTTCCAATCAAAGGCACTTTCGCCCCGACAATTGCAAACTGAGTCCTGATCGAAGGATTCTCTTCGTGTTTCAATGCGATCGCCATCGGACGAATAGTGTCCGACGGCGTGTTAGTTTCAGTTCAAAAGGCATGCAGAACGAAAGCAACTTCCAGAACTTGAATATCGGACTCAGCTAAGACCTAGTTCCAGGCATCCTCGACAACGAATTTCCCATCTAGCGAGGCCAAAGTCGCAATCCTTGACTCACCTACCCACGCTTCCAATTTGTTTGGCTCCTTCGATTGACGCAGTACGAATCCCAACTCAAGCTCTTTTGGGATGTTTCGAGACATAGAGGTAAGCCTTTTGAGATTGAGTTTAGACTGGAAATCCACCGAACTAATTTTTCTCGCCGCCTCGAAATTCTTCGATACAATCGATTCGATAAAGTCATTGAAGGCAGCGGCCGCACTCTCACGTTCCTCGATACTCGCTTGTTCGGCGAGCGAGGATTCGATCGTAACAATGCGAATCCTGCAGTTCCATTCTGTCTTCAACGCTTTTGCTTGAATGGACAACAGAGCGTAACGCTCCGATTCGAGCCTCGCTTGGTCCATTTCGACAAGTTGCATCGCCAGTGCTTTTTTGTGCGCCTTCATCCGTTCAAGTAGATTCTGGAGTTCCACGCGCGCAGATTCGGTGAGCTTGAGGTTACCTGAAGATGCGAGTCTCAATTCGATTTCTTCAACCTCCGCCGATACCTTATCTTGTTCCGCTATGACTGATTTGCGGATACTTTCTGCCGCAAGATCACGCACCACCTTGCTGGCCTGGTTAGCGGCATCGTAAAGCATTTTTCCGAAGTCCTCTGGCTTCACCGAACTACCAAAGTAGTCGACGGCCCAGAAGAAGGTGGGAATCAAAATGCATGCTAAAATAAGCCCAGAAATAATTCGACCGATCATGTGATTTACTCCAAATTGTTTAATTGAACGAAATACCTCCAAGGAACAGCCTCGAAGGTGGCAACCAACGAGACTTACTATTTGATTCGTGAGAACGGATACGGATTTGGTAATGCATTGCCGCTCGGTTTATTGCCTCGACTTACGGCGTGCTTTGTAACCGCTTGCTTCTCTGCGGCTAAAACTTGTGTGCGTGCTGAAGTCGAACCAGCAGGCTGACTTGGAATGCGATTGAGCGTTCGAGTCGAATACTTGACTGGCTCTTGATTAACCTGAGCCAATTTGTTCAGCTGCTTAACTTGCTGAAGCGCTCGATTGCTGTAGTCTCGCGTGGGCGATTGCAGCGATTTTTGCATCGCCGAAGGAAGCTGATTCCCCGTCTTTGACGATCCACCGCTGACTCCGTATTTGTGAAGCGAAACTTTGCCAGTAGTGGTGTTCTTTTGGAAAATTCCATAAAGATGCTGTGATGTATTGGAGTTTCGTGAATTTCCTTGAACGACGGGATTTGCCGACGGTCTTGCAGAAGATGCCTTTGACTGAGAAGTGCTTACAGCGGGCAACTTTGCTGCGCTCCCCCTCGGTAAGACTGAAGGCGTAGTAATCTTCGGTAACGGAGAAACGGGCTTGGCCACAGCCGTTCGCACGGGTGGCCGATACTGCGCGATGGCAGTCAGAGGCATTAAAGAAATACAAACTAAAGTTGCAAAAAAGATCATCGGAAGACTTTTCATAATTCAGACACTCCAAAAAAATTGAAAGGGAACACACCTTGGAATACAACGAACTGACCAATAAGACGTTTGATATGCCTGACGCGGGCCACGGGACGTCTACCCATTACGTAAAGGCACATTTGAGGAGCCGAATTTTCTGGACGGACAGTTTTTCCCAAGTATCTTTTGAGTTCGGCGAATCCAGCCGAAAGTAGGGCTGCGCACACTGGATGAGCGGACGGTTGCGAATCGGACGAAGGCGGCCTACATGTTGGTCAGAAAAAATTCGCGATCATTCAGGCAAGCCTAGCTCTGATGCTTTCTTAGGTCTTGCGCGATCGCGGCGCAATGCCGAAGTATTCTTGTTTGGTCGATCCATCACAAACGGAGTCGACGATCGGGTTTATCGTGTAGTCTCGGATCTTGACAGGTACTCTTCGATCACTATCACTGCCCAATTGAAGCCCCGTAATGTGCCCTTTTGGCAGCCGTATAGCGATGGTGAGAACTACCGGGATCCCGAATCGTTTCCCTTTGAGAAAACGCGTCGGTGTAGGCCAGCCTCGGCGAGTTGATCTAGCTCAAAGACCTCGACCGTGAAACCTTGGGCGAGAATGTGTCGAGTCAACTCCTCAACAAGGACCACTCGATGGCATCCAGTTTGACGGAGTTGCGGAGCCCACTTGCGAGTTGTGTAAGGGCTCAAAGCTTCTGTTGACGGACAATATCCCTTGATGTAAGGATCTGTGCAGTAGAAGACCGGTATCCAACCTCGCGAGTTCTGAACAATACAGTCCGCTAGTGCGTTTTCTAGCGCTCCGTTTCCGATAAGCTCGTTCGCGTATTCTGCCGCATAATTCCCGAATGACATCGAGTCGTCTTTACGAAACCTCTCCAGTAGTTGCAAAGATGGGCACAACTCGTCGAATCGGCTATAAGTGACAAGCGCAGGAGGTCTGTCAATCACTCCCTGTCGCATTTCCTGCACCCCATCGGAGAGCAGCTTGCCTGGACGCCAGTAGTCTGAGCCGCCCCGCATGGTATCCACAAGTTGAATCCCCCACGCTTCAGAAACTTGAGTTAGACATCGAAGCGATCTACCCAAAAGACAAGTCGACTTGAGCGACGTTTTCCAGTTTTTGCGGGAGCCGTACTGTTGATCCAGGAACGACTCGACCGTTGCATGCAACTCATAGGAATCCTTTTTCGACGGCAGACACGTTGAGGGGAGCGAACAACCAACATGTGCAATCCGGAGCGTTCCAGACGTTACGGTTGCCGTCATAAGGCCTTCGACTACCTTTGCTACCGGGTGTTCCCAATGGACCGTCATGATAATGAGACCTTTCTGAAGCGTCGGAATAAAACGAAAAAGTTGCCGCAGTCAAAGAAAGGCACTTTTCATTCAAGCCAGTAACAGCTTTAAAAACATTTGCACAAGGTCCTTTGCTTTTTGTTGCGAGTATGTCTCTCGCGAACATAATTCTTGGTGTTTCTAATTGTTCGCGACTTCATGCAGTGCCAAGGACGCCCCAAATGTGGCGTCTCAAGTAATCTTGGCTTGGATGCGTCCCAAGGTCTTAGCGATCACGATGCAACGTGGGCAATCCCACCAGCCTTGATGATTTCGTTTGCGGCACGTTCCGCGAGTTCGTGCGATGTGCACCATCCAACGACCGTGGGAGATGATTCGACAAGACGTTTGGATTCAATGAGCGGCAGCTTAGTCAGATCTTTAACCGCCTTAACGACATTGAGTTTGAAGTTTCCGAAGCTTTCTAGAATGACTTGAAATCCCTCATTTGCAGATACGGAAACTATTGGAGCTATCTCTGCTGGGGTTTCGGATTGGCTCTCTTTGGTAGTGGGAACTTGAGACGCCTTCCGCTTTTTGTCCTCTTCCGCTTTCTTAAGACGCGTGTAATCTAGGTAGGATAAATTAGCTTGTATATTGTCGGTGTTGCTGTATACGTAAGCCATGAAGAAGTCGGTGATGTTTGCTTTGCGAACAGCCAATTCTTCTGCAAGCCGCAAAACCAATGCTGTTCGAGTGTTATTCTCGCTCTCGAAAGCCATCCACCATTTTTTTGCCGACCCCTCGGTCTTATCAAAGTCAAGTGTTTTCTTGACATCTTCAAGTCGTTCGCAAACCTGCTTATCGGTCCAGCCTTTCGTATTGGTGATTCCTGGAGGCAAACCTGGACTAGGTGCTGGTTCAACGCACGTTGGAGCTATTGGACTTGGTAATTCGAGTTGTGTCGAGCGAAGTTTTTCACGCCCTGAAATCCCTTTGGAGGCCCGAATGTTCGCAGCCATTTTTGGATGCTCATACGAACTTTGCAGATAGGCTTGAAACGATGTTGCGCCGACAAGGAAAGTGGCTGGCATTCCAAAAATTGGATGCGAATAATTTGGTGTTCGAATGTCTGCCCCTGAAAGAAGGGGGCGATTGATGAAAGTTGGATTTTGATTCTCATAACAAGGCAACGCCACCATCTGCTGACCCGTCGATTGCGAGAAGAACTCGGCATCGCTTGCGACGCCTCCTGGCAAGATAACCTTGGTGTGAATATTGTCGATCAAAGAACGGCTAGCCGCCCCATATACCAAATCCAAGGAGGACAGAGACTGTACCCCACTAACCGTCCCAATTTTGCGTGATCGCATGGTCATCAGCCTAGTTGGGGAGAGCATGCAACCCAATGCAGGTAGGTCGTCGTAAAATAGTGTCGCTGGGATTACTGACTCTGGGATTGGGTTCATCTCGGCAACATCGATCAACGCATCGGTAACAGCGTGGGCAAACATTTGATAGAGGACGAGCATCGTCTCAAGCCTGATCTCAGAAATCTCGCAATGTAAGTAGACCGGCTTTCGAAAAAGCTTTCGAAGACATAGTTCGTCTTGCGACATCACTCGCATGACGTTGTCGGCAACAAAAGAAGTCATTGCCCCTACAATTGAAGCCAAGACGGTGTCCGAATTTTGGGATCGGCCTTCCAAGAACGTGGCCAATTGTGTGGAACTGGGATTGTTGTGTCCCTTAAGTGTTTTGATTAGATCATCTAACGGCAACGAGAATAACTTGTACATTGCGGGAAAGGATCTGTAACCAGACTTCCATGCGCCTGATAGTGCTGTTTGGATCCACTGAATCCAAAAAGTGGAATCGCTGCTCATTGGGTTTTTTGTTGAGACGGCAAATCGCCTGATCACATCGAACGCCTCGTCAAGATCGACATTATGCAACGGATTCCAGCCGCGACTTCTCCAAGAATCATCCAGGTTGAAGACTACCATTTCCTTTCCGGAACTCGTGCACAAGGTCTTCATCGGTCCGTAATCACTTGCCTTCAACGAAAATGACGCGGCCGTTTGCTCAGGATCTTCGATTGCGGAGAATTTCATCGCGTCGATGAACTTGGTATTCTTACCTGCCCCCGTTGGCCCGAGAACCATCGTATGCATCGAACGCTGCTCGCTCTGCCAGACTAGATCGAGTCCGTAGATCGCAGTTCGCGACAACGGGTCGCGTGGATTCTCATTCACGAGAGGAATTGTCGCGGGTAATACAAGAGATCCGCGCGACCGCTCCATTGTGATCGGCTTGAGTCCTACAATGGTAGGGTGCCTCGTTCCTGAGACAAAGCTGCAATGGTCGTCGCCAGGAATCTCAACGCCGCTCGTAGTCTTCATGAAACCGGGGTTGGTTGGATCGAAGCTGAGAGAATCGCTTGTGTTGGTTTGTCGAGCTGATGGGTGCATGATTCTGCCTTTACCTTCTGTACTTCGTGAAACGGACTGTTTGGAACTCAAGTAGCGACAAAGTCGCACAACACTCGAGTCCCTGTGTCCCGGGAAAAGGCACTTTGCGGCAGGCAGTTCTTTGGAATCTCCAGGCCATAGGAATTTGCCGGAATTTTTGGTGTTCGTCTCGGAATAGATTTCGAAAAGTGCCTTTGACTAATCGAAACATCTGGCGAACGTTTGCCCGCGGTATTGCGTCTTGCAGATTCAGTCATCCGTAGTAGATGGCTACGGAAAGCGGTCGTCCAAGTGGCAATCAGGCTGATACGAGCGAAAAGTTAGCGGTTCTCACAAAACTTGTTTTTCGATGAAGCCGGACCAAGGTGTAGAGAATCAAAAAGAGATTAAAAACCATGGATAAAATGATCGACGGTAAAAAGGTCCAAAATTGGCATCGCGGATTGAGAGAGAATGAGTCAAGAGCTGCTTTTCTGCGCCGGCATGAAATTAGCGATCAAATTGTGCTCGATGAGTATCGTGCATGTCTTATGGAGTCAAATAATTCGCACCGAGAAAACGAATTTGACGAAGACGACTGGTACATTCACAACGAATGGCCCTGCAGCGGTTGCATAATGTGCCATGCAGAAAACCGGTATGAACATGAAACCTATAAAGAAGAGATTTGGCTTCGTCGACTAAGCCGTGATGTTTACTCAGGGCAACTGAGTCAGTGTAAACCACTCATTCCTAAAACGATTTCTCCATACGAATCAATTACGTCCGGAAAGTCAGTTGGTATTGAGCAGAAATTGTTCGATCACTTATCGCTAATGAAATGCGAAAACGCGAAATTGAGTGAATTGCAAGAAGCGTTCTGCTACGCTCGCTTTCCTCTCGGAACGATCTCGAGGCGATTAATCGACAAATGTGACCCGCAAGCACAACTCCTGCTTCTGATTTTCCAGCCGTTTTGGTCGCGTTCACTCGAAAGCTATGACGGGAAGTTCGTGGGGCACCACGAACTATTCAATCATGTTTTTGACCAACGTTTTAATGGTCGCAATCCCTTCTTTGGTTTTGGAAATGGTCCCGGGTATGATTACGCGGACGCTAGAGAGAGTCGAATAAAATGGTTGGTTTGGGGAGTCGTTCTTAGCTATCAAGGAAACCTTGCACGAGCCGGAAAGATTTTTGGTTGGCGCGTACACTCAAAGCTCCAGTACCACGTCGAACGACTCTTGTCAGGTGCGTTGGATCCGGTTCTAGGTCAAGGTACGTCAGATTGGTACCGATCAAGTCCAGAACAACTAGTCCGCTTTGCTGAAGTTCTTCGACAAGGCGGAGAAGTTTGCGAATACTTTCGCATTAACTCCTTCGATCCTACGGAGCGAACAATATCTGACTCAAACTACATTCATTGGACCCAAACACTCCAATGGTTGATTACTCATCGTGATCTATTGAGCGATGAAGACTGCACAGTGTTAGTTCAATGGGGAGACCATAGGTTTACAGAAAGCCTTGCGGCTGAGAATCATTTCAGTTGGAAGGGGCGAACACCGAGAGCAGCGTTGAGAGCCGCAAGGGAGTATCAGCGACAAATAACGCAAAATGGTCGTACGATCAGAATGCTACGCTGGAACGCACATGGACTATCCTGGATATGGTCAGACCAAAACAATACTCGGTGGGAATTTACCGAGTTGACCCGGACCCAAGAGCTAATCGAAGAAGGCAATGAATTGAAGCACTGCGTAGGTGGATATAGCGAGGGTTGTACGTTGGGGAGTTACGCCATCGTATCGATGCGGCGAGACGGAGTTCGTGTCATCACCATTCAACTCGATCTTACGACGACGAGGGTTATTCAGGCCCATGGAAGCCGCAATCGCCCAGCATCTCGCGAAGAGTGGCGAGCTATCAGCGCCTGGCTGGAACTGTGGGCTAAACGATAGCCGAGCGTATTGCGTTCGCGGTTAACGCAACCGACTCGGTCGATACCATTTTGATTTCGAACAGCCATATAAGTGGGCGAAACTGCCACGTAGCGAGCGCAAGTGTCGCCGCGATGGTTATGACTCCAACGAACTCTGGAGGCGGGTTCTGATTCCGGCCGGCGTACAAGAGTCGTCGCTGCGAACCGAAGGACCATTTGCCTACAGAGACCTCGACGAATGCATGGCCGTCATCGATAAGTACATCGAGCCCGTCGCGAGATTTAGCGTTATCGCATATATGGGGCACGTTTAAAGCCGGAAAAAGACGGTTTCGACAGGGGAAAAGTGCCATCGAACTCGGATTCGCGACGTCGTAGACTCGTCTCGGCGAGTCTGCGAATGCCACCAACCCGAATCTTGGCAAGATCCTAGCTATGCCTAAGCATACGGAATTCGTCTCGAACGGCACATCGCCTTAGTGAAATCCATTAAACTGACGGTCAAAAAGTGCCTTTAGATGGTCATCGAGATGAATCGAATCCCCAATCCAATTCAAGCCATGCTACCGACGACAGCAGACGACACAAAAGACCTAAATCAGTCCTTGGAACTTTCCAACGAGATCCTTGGGAACTCGTCAACTGTATCGTCAATACAGCCGGCACCAACAATTCTCGATATCTGGAACGAAGCCATTAGGCGAGTTGCGGAATCGAATAAAACGATTGAGCAGACCATCGTTGAATTCCGCGAGATTCGTGAATACTTTCGGACCACTAAGGTGGCCTCTGGGAGTAAATCGATGACACTCGAAGAGTACTACAGAGCGCTCGCAAATAACGAAGCGATGAAGCGGTCGGGAGTGTCACCTGACGACCCCCGGGCTATCGATGCGATGATGACGGAGCTCAAGGCCATAGAAAACGGTTGGACGACGGAGAAAAGAAATCGCATTCAAGGGAAACGGGATGAGTTGCGAAGGTATGAGGAAAAACTTTTCGGTAGTGGTGTTGTCAACGGCCGACTGAATAACCTTGACAAGTCAGACCGAATCCATCTGACAAATGCCGTCACTTTTATCCTGTTCTTTTTCTACCGAGTAAGCGAAACAACCAGACCAGATGGAAAGCTAAAGTATAGATTCCCAAGAATCGATGACTTGAAAATCTTTCTTTCTAAGCAGCAGTTTAATTTCCCCGATACATCAATTTCGGCGAATCCGTACTGCGATGACCGGATAACACACTTCATTGCGACGGAAATTACAAACCTTGTTCGTCGTGAGCAGAAAACGAAAGCGGAGGATTGGCCGAACTACGATGGATTTGTCCTTTTGCATTTTTGGAAGCTGAGCGACGACTCCGGCGAGAAATTACAGGATCTATCGTGGAGATTATACGAAACAGAAATACGAGCTTCGAATCATTCGGATTCGTCTGTTGACTGGCTCTCGAAACTTACCTGTGATAATGGACTACCCGAACAGCTGATTCTCCATGCACGTCAAATGGCCGATTTGTTAGCATCGTGTAGTTGTAAATGCTTTGCAGACGCTGAAAAAAGAAAACCTACGAAGGCCGTAGAGAATCAATGCTTCCAACGTCATAGGCTGTTACCTGGAAATCTTTCTAAAGCGATAGCTGGCAAACTCGGTCAGACGAAGGCGGGAAAAGAATGCCAAGATCCTTTCGCATACCTTGTCAAATGTATTGTCGTTAACCTCACTGCGAAGTATTTTCCAAGAGAGAACCTTTACTCCCTCTTCGAGCGGACATACAAGTATGGCGATATTGTCAAATACGAGCCACTGACTTCAAAATCAACATTTAACCTGCACGAGGGCGACGCACCGTCGAGTGGTGCCCGTCGTGACCGTGATGTGAACGATAACGTCTTCGTTATCTTCTGCAATGATTGCAATAAGGTTCTTGATGATAAATTATGTTCATGCAAGCGTGGCTCGATACGGCTCGAGTCACTTGATCAATGTGATCATAATGACACTTTGGCAACATTTGATTGCAACATCCGTGGCTGTCAAGGTCGTGGTGGAGCTGGGACTTTCTGGTTAAAAGGCAACGCTTGTTCAACCATCGGTTGCAAGAAAGATCATCCGTCCAGAACCATAAGAGCTGCCTATGCACCTGACTACCTTGAGTTTTTTTTGCCATCAGAAGATTCACTCGAAGTCAACTCGTCGACCGAACCATAGGCCGTTCCCCGAATCGCTTTCAGCCACAATGAAAATGACGAATCAAGAAATCAATTACCTTATGAAAATGAATCCCTTCAATCCCCTTCAATCTATTGTGCGCGGTACATTCACAGCGGATTGCGATACGTGCAATTTTGAGTTCCTGGCTGGAGAAGACTCGATTCTTATGATCGACGAATTGCCGATCCAGATCTATCCCCCCTTTCCAGCAGAGAAGGTACATCGGATTCAAATTGGGAATTTCATGGACGTTCCTTTGATAGCCTACAAACTAGCCTGTGGCATCTATAATGATGAAGGCAAGTTGGTGTCAGCGCATCGCACGACGCACAGTGGCTTTTTTTCAGTCACGCTAGAAGCAGGACGCAAGTATCGAGTCAAACTTGCCCCCCGTTATGACGACGAAGAACAAAGACAAGTTATCGACCAACTCGCAGAGGATGGAGACCCAATCGCCGAATCTGAACGTAGTCAATTTTCTGACGCTATTAGTATGCTTCAGCCAGCAATCAGTGATTCAACCGCCGAACCTTTGCTGATGTCTGTTGTACTACGAAAAGAGTTGCATCGCATTTGTGACCGACGCTTGACCACAGCAGCCTCGAGTTCTAAGGATCCGTCTGCCGTCGGTAAGCCCGTTGAGTTGTTCGAATTGCTTCAGGCAGTTAAGTCACCGACGAAATGGCGCTTTCAAAATGCCAACTGCGATTTTGTTGTAACTGGCAAACCTCAACGTCAATTGGTCACGGTAACGATGGGGGACTTTGCCGAATCACTCTGCGGCAAAGAAATCGCTCTTGAAGTAGCAACGGTCGGGAGGAAAGAAAATTTGTATAAATGGTCGAAAACATTGGTGAAAGACATTCTGATCTACGAATTTTTTGAGGTGCCGAGTACTGGAATTGTTGGATGCCGTGTTTTGCTCGATCAGGAAGAAGCTGTTCGGTTTTTCCCAACGGACACAGGCGAGAGATAACAATGTTGGAACTAAATTTGGAGAGTCAAGATTTTTGGAGCGTTTTCGCAGACTCTACACCGAGCGACATTTACCCAAAATGGCTGGGATGTCTTGAGAAAGAAGTCCTCGAAGCAATCTTGACGGCCAATGGCAATCAATGTCTGCTGATTTCGAAAGACAGAGCTGATACGATCCCAGCTATGATTTTGCGGGCGTTGGAACGTAAACGAGAACGACTGAGCTTGTTCCAATCAGCCAGAGTCATTCCGTTCGCAACATGCCATCCCAATTCAAAGCTTCCGATGATTGGCTGTTTTGGACTCTCGGAACAAAGGGATCCAGTTTCTCGCCCATCAATCGTCATGGGACGCGTCAATTTTGATTCTGCGACGTCATTGCAACTCGAAAATGTCATTCAAGAATTCTGCCGGAAACGCAAGATGGATGATCTTTGGCAGTACGTCGTTCGATGCGAAGCAGTTGAGAATGCCATTCCAATTAACGGAATGAGTGCCTCTTTGCCTCTCGCGCTATTTCTTTATTGGTTAAATGATGAGCGTTGGCCAAGCGAACCAATCATCATTACTGGCGAGATCGACGATAAGGGGAATGTTTCTCCAGTATTGCACGTCGAGCAAAAGGGATTCGCCGCGCGCGCTGGAGGCTTTAAAGCAATCTGCTATCCAGTCTCTGAAAAAGTTCCTCCCGATGATCCTGGTGTTCTCCTGAATGGCAGTCTTCAGGACTTTCAGTTTATTCCAATTATCTGTGCAACCTTCGACCAATTTCGAACTGAGCTAGAGAACAAGCTTCGCGAGCTGCGAATGCCAGTCGAGTCCAACTCGAAACGTAAAACTCAAATTGGAAACGACATAGACCTTTCGCAGCTTCGACAGGTTCTAAAAGAGGGCCGCGAAGTGGTGAAAGCGAACGAGCTTTTTGAGGATGCGATAGACCATTTCAATAAACAACAGTTTAAACGAGCGGTCGAAACGCTAAGTGAAGCACTGCAGCTCGCCACGGCCGCGAGCGAACCGAATCTTGAAGGAAAGATTATGATTAATCTTCTTCAAGCGGAAATCAACCAGTTGGTACTGATAGAGAAGGCAAAGGTCTTTCCGATAGAGCGCTGGCGCGCACAAGTAAACAGACTCATTGACTTGAATTACAAGCTACAACAAACGTACGCGATGAAAGCAAGAATTGAATTCTTGACTAAAGACTTTGATGCCGAGTGATTCGATTGCAACCGCACAAAAGCTTGCAGCGAACGGGGATTTTGACGTCGACTTGACGGCCCTAAGTGCAACGATTTTTTGCAGACGGTGCAACGGTGATTCAAAACTACTATCGGAAGCCAATCTTGTCGCTGAATGCAATCGCCTACTCTCTTTAGTTGATACTCATGCATTTCTCTCTACGGTGCGGGTCCTACAACCGATACTTGAAATTATGCTTTCGAATGAATGGGACTTGTCCTCGATCATTCAAAACTTAAGCGATCGAGCCGAACTTCATTTCGAAAAGCAATTGGTCGTTGACCCAACCGAATTAACGATTGGATTGGTAGTTCTTCGCCAATTGGCATTGGCCTCAGCAAAACATGCGTCCGGCGAATCATTGTGTCGTCTCGCCTATCGCTTTACAGAGCATTGCGGCGATGAAGTCGCACAAGCTGACATCAGCGAAGCGCTAGCTCGTACGCTGAAATGGCGAATGGCAACCTTGGGAGATGTTGACGCACGAACGTCGCTGCCGAAGTGCCGCCGCGATGCAGCTTCTAAGCTCCTGAACGGTTGCAACGATCCACTCAAGCTCAACTATGACCGACTGGTCAAATACATCCATCATTTAGGAATGGGGGTCTTTGAGCAATACAGGATTTACATCGACCATATGGCAGGATTTGTAACCGCAGGGGAATGGATGGTATTGCTGAAAGATGCTGTATCCGCTTATCAACTGTGCCTGTGCGCGAATTCGAAGCTGGGCAGCAATGCAGAACCCTTCATTACCGATGTGCTGAGTGTCATCGCCGATACGCAGTCAAAAATAGGAGAATACCGACTCGCTGGTGCTGCTTTCGAAAAACTTAGCAATACAAGTAGCTGCCTTGCATCTCCCGACAGGCAAGCAGACTTTCTTCATGATGCTGTCTACTATTTCACAGTTGGAGGCGATACCGAGAATGCGGATCGAGTGGTTAGTGATGTAAAGAAAAGCTTTACGAAACAGAGCATTCAGTTCAAAGCCATTGAATCAGTTGAAGAGCTTTTGGAAGATGTCAAGGAGTCGCGGCGATGGTTACAACTCAGCGACGATGCGGTGGCTATCCGAAAAATTGGATATGAGCATGGGATCCGAAAAGCGATACATCCGACAGTTAACCATCTATTTGAGTTGTGGGACGATATCCCTTCAACCCAACGGGACTGCTCGTCTGTCGTTTACGACTATTGGGGGCGAGGAAGCTTCCTGCGGGTCTGTGCGGCAATTCAAGCGTTTCCCACCGACTGTTTCACAATTGACGCAACTTCAATTTCCGATATCACCCAGGCAGCCGAAATGTTGTGTCCTGTTTTCGAAGTCGTCATGATTAAATGGAAGGGGCCGTTACTAGGGCGTGAAAAAGGTTTAACCGGGGGGTTTGTTCGGATGGATCGCCACCAAGACTGGCTTTATGGCAGTGGTTTCACTCATTGCAAGGAGGGTTTTCTAGGATACAGCAATGAACTACCAAACGATGTTGTTACTTTTCTACAAACCAAAGCACGAAAGCTTATGGAAGCAGGAAGACTGTTCGTTGTGCCTGCGCAGCTTATCGGTTGTGCTCAGAAATTTGTTGGCTCAAATGATAGCGACTTTTCGCATCGTCTTTTAGGAGGCGCTTTCCTTGGGAGTGGTGGAGAAACGATTCCTGGCGCTTCGATAAACTCTGAAGATCTCGTCGCATTGAATCGGCTTGTGCTCCCTTACTTTACTGGGATCGACCTGAACGATCTTGCTACTGTCCTCGATGACGTTGGTGAACAAATCCGCCCCATGCAGCTTCGGTTTCGCCAACTGCTTGCCGACGGCGAACTGGAGCAAGCGAAAACAAGTACTATGAAGCGCGATGTAATCCATCGGCAGATAATGGTAGCGATTGGTGACATTCGTCGATCTCTCGAAATTGCACGAAAGTCCACTTCACTAAATCTAGGTGACACCCAATTGAGAGCATATGCAGGAAAGCGTGGGCCAGCGCTTCAGGTTAGCTCGACAACAGCGTTGCTGAACTCAGTTCTCCCCATTGAATCCAAACTCCGAGAGTGGATTCCCTTTTTTAGCTTAGAACAGTTGGGTGGACGGTTTCAATGGAACGCTCCGCCAATAGTCAACAATAATCTTTGGCCTATCGATTCCATCGACAGATCGTGGCTCTCTGCTCCCACTCGAGGTGCAGGTGCGTCAGGTACTCTTGTAGCCGAGTAGACAATTACATGCTAACGGTATCACGTCAAATCTTCGTGGGTACTACCCAACCAACAAACAAAATGAAAATGTGCAGGAGTTCGCAGCTCGGAATATGCTGACACTTACAGTTGATGAAGATTTGCTCGACGACGGATTCGCCGCATGCGGATTCGCAGCCTTCGTTGCAGCATTAGAGCCAAATTGTATGGACGCATTGAGAATCAGCTACGGAGTAGAAGGTTCAGAAAACCTATTGCTTTTTGCGAGATTGAAACGTGCCGCGATCAAGCGAGTTAACCGACGGATTGCGGCGTACGCAAAAGGGATGATTGTCCCTTTCGCGACAGTCCATGAAAAAACGGGGTTGCCGTTTGTCTGCTGCTCCGGCCTTAGCCGATCTATATTGTTGCAAAGTCATTCGATGGAGAGACAAATTCCATTGAGCCAGAAGTTTGTCGAAATCGGGTTCGAAGAATCGGAAGGACAGAATTTCGCATCAGCCATGGCGAATGTCATTCAGGGGTACTTCCAGACGAACTCCGCGACCGGCGATCCTGACTTAATCGAACCTAGCCCATTACTACTTAACAAGATTCCAATTACAGGTCTCAGCGCGAGTCTTACAGTTGTTATGCATCTGCTGTGGCGAGAGCAACGTCGATGGCCGACGGAACCGATCCTTATTACTGGTGAAGTCACGGCAGCGGGTGACGTGAAGCCAGTCGATTTTATCTTGCAAAAGGCGTTCGCTGCCCAAGCTGCTGGCTTCCGGGCGTTTGTGTACCCAGTGGCAGAACTCCGTGATTCCGAAGTCGAGTTCGCCAGAGATTGCAGCAACTCTCAATTTGAAGTTATACCCGTCGAGGCTGAACATGTAGATGATTTTATGCACAAACTCGAAGAGCAATTATCGGAGATCGGTATTCGCGTCGATACGAGTCTCGGTCGTCGCAGCCCATTGGCGACCTTAAGTAAGTACGCTTTGTCTGCGATGTCCATCGCCATCTCTGTTTGGCTTATGGCGAAATTGACAACGTCTGAATTCTCGCCGAACGCCAAAGCGCCAGAGGCAGTCTCTGTTACCGGCAGTACCCAGTTTGATTCGAAAAGCGCCCTTTTAACAGTGGCAAAGGAATATGGCGTCTCCGAAATCGAATTGGAATCCATCATTGTACGATTTGGGTCCGAAGGAACTGCTTCACTAAAGGTAGTTGAGCAGCTTAACTTGAATGGAAAACATGCGGAAGTTGTCGCAATTGGCCAGTACCTTCTACTTCGACAACAACATTCCGTAAAAAATCAGCTCGAAGAGTCGATAGTCGACATTTGGCGGTTGTCGCTGGAAGCGGCTGCACAAGATGTTTCGAAGTTAGCGGAGCAAGAATTGCGGTTTGCTCGCGCCGAACGGTACGCTAGCTTTGGGCAATCCGTGATCGAGCACCTGAACCTAAGCCAGCCTTCTAACGGTTCGAGTGATCGAAGTCGCATTCGAGCCGAGTTCGTGCTGAAAACAATCAAGGTATTGAAATCTGCCGTAGATGAAGTTGCTGGTATCAGGGCAAGGATCGAACGTTGCATCCGCCTACTCGATGAATACAAAAACCTTAAAGACTGGAGCCTAGAAGATAAAACGACCCTCGCCTGCGAGAAAGGCTCCTTACGACTTTGGCTATCTCGTTTCAGCTCGCTCTCCATTGCAAAAACACAATTACGCGATGTTGAAAATGAAATCGAAACCGCGCTTGCAGCAGATTCATCTTCCAATCCCAGTCTTCGTCGAAAGTTGATGACGCTTTTGTCGAGAATTCTTAACGCGCGCAGCACATTGGAGGGCGAAGTACCCGCCATTGAGATGCTGGGACGAGCGGTGAGACTCGCCGAGCTTACTGAAAGCGAGCGACAACTTGCAGAGCCTGATGCAATCAGGGATGCAATGTTCGCAAGATGTAATGCACTCGTGTTATTGAGTGACCGTAAGTTTTCTGAGGATTCGGTGGACTTTGCAAAGGAAGCTTGCGATTCGCTCAGAGAACATTTTTTAATCGAGTTTCGAGAGGACTCCAAGCGAGAGGACTATCCGCAACTAGTCAGCCTCTATTTTCGGGCACGCGTGTGTACGTTCGGAGATGAAGACACAAAGTACTCGATATGGATCGATGATCCAGTTTTTCAAGAGTTTTCGCGTGTTGGGTTTGACCACGTCTCACAGCGATATCTTGCTTTGTTTTCACGGAGGTATTTGCATGGCTTCGGTCCAACTCAGATTGCAAACATTCGACAACTAATTGACGCGCTCGATACTCGCATCGAGGTCCATACGCCCATCGATTCTCCCCGTTACAATGCTGAGTTTCGCAGTATTCGTCTCCGATACGAGTATGAAATTTTGCGAGCTCAAAGGAGACTGCATCAGTTTTTTGGACAAGGCTACTCACTGAAAGAAGACCTTGACCGCTTAGGATCACTTCGATTGATGAAAGATATCGTTCGATCGCTTACGGCAGGTCCGAATGAAGTTCCGAAACACGTTTTAGCCGAGTGCAACCTGATGGTTGCTGAGTTTAGCAGTGAGCCTGAATATCCTCGTGCCGCTCTTGGTCTGCTGGCGGACTCCACCGATCCAACACTTTATTCAATCGCGAAACGCCTGGTCGAAGAAATGGACAAAACGAAATGATACTAGAGGAACGGTTTAGGTTTCGTGGTCTCGACAGCTCGAAGTCCAGAGGTCGATTTTCTCGACGGTTATTGGATCATCAAGGAATTTACTGATTGCGCTTCCAACCGTCATGTTTGGAAGACTCACGGAAACGCCATCGAGGAGCGGTTCGATGAACGATGTTTCTTGGGTTGAATTTGTGCGGTGAAAGATTTGGATTCCAGTGGTCGATTGAGCGTCGTTAATTAGTTCGCTCGGATTCTGATCTGCAAGGATCACGCCGACGCCACGTCCACGAAGTTCCTTGATGGCTTTGCTAAAATGCTTAGCCAATCGCTCGCCGACCGTGATGAACTCGGATGTACCAGCCTTGGGCTTACCTATAACGCGGTGTGCTTCGTCCAATGCTAGAACATTGCCTGTAACGTGAGAGGAATCTCTCAGGATGGCAGATTCGACGTAGTAAACCGACAAAACCCCCATCAAAAAATCTGATTCTGAATCACTGCAACCGCGGAGCGAGATCACCATTCGACGATCTAGGAGGTGATCGAGCCCGCGATCACATTTGTAGTTGAAATGGGAGATGAAACTGCGTGGTAGGTCGGAGAAGCGTCCGTGCAAAACAAGTTTGAGATTGGAGAGCTCACCAGAAGGAGTCCCAGCGAAGACCGATTGAATTACCGAGTCGCGATTCGTTTCCCACCAGGATTTTAACTCGCTCACAGGATTATCTTGGAATCTAAAGTACCCGGCAGATCGCAATCGGCATCCGTTCTCGGCAAGTATCGATTCAAACGCTTGATCGTCGAGATTCCACAGATGCTGAAAGAACCGATCAAGTACCTTTCGAACGTAAAACGGCAACATGGCTCCACCCCCGCCTGCTACGGCACAGGCGAACAAATTCGACAGGATATCTAAATGCGGTCCCAATCGCATTCGGTCCGGGCAGACAAAAGGATTGCAGTTTAGAAATGCCAACTCATTTGGTTGCTGCCCGGCCTCCAGGTACTGGATCGAATGACTTTTTGCCCATGGCTTAAAGCTATCGAAGGGATCAATTACCAAGATTCCGGGGACGTTCAACTCCACGGCAACGTCCAGTAGATTCCGGAGAGTATTGGTTTTCCCACTACCCGCGCTTCCTCCGACTAGCGTATGAAGTGTGAGTGAACGAGGGGTCTTTTTGATGCGATCGAAAATCGATTCATGGGGCGGGAAGTACCTGGCGTTTTGGATCGGCGGGCGAACTAGGTAGGGCAACTCACTGGAATAAGCGAAGGTCTTCTTTCTTGAACAAACAACTTTGGCAGCAAGCATTTGCGCGACTTGGTCGGCGATGGATCGCGAGTTGCTCGATATTTCGATTTCGAACAAGGCATCTTCCTGAGGACGAAGCCCTTTTGCAGCCCCAAGGATAGCAATTCGAAGCCAGCCTTTTTCACGCCGAACGACTGACGTGAACTGCTCAAGGGGAAGTTTCTCGATGGATGTAACTTGATCGCCGGAAATGACGAAGGAATTTGGAGTCGTACCATTCCTGGCAGATCGTTCAACCCAGAATTGCGCGGGATCAGTCTCGTAAATGGACTGTACTTTGGTATCGTCAACCTCATGCGGATGCAGCCAAGCGTTTGCATCTAGCGGAAAGCTTGAGAGAACACTCCATTCTCGAGTTTCAGCATTGATGTGGAGTTCCAAGCTTCCGCGAAGCGAAAATGGAACCGCATGACACTGATTGAGACCTGGAAAGTTGATGTTAAAAGGGCGTGTGTAGCGGTAAATGTACATAGTCTAATCAATCGATTTGGCGTTTAGGAAATTCATGACCCTGCGAAAAATGCCACCGAAGATTGATGGACGTTGCAGTGTGATACACAACTGTTGTCGTGCTGCCGGCTGGAAATTGCCTATGATGTTCGATAGATGGCTGGAAACGCCCTCTAGCTTGGCCGGTAATTCTCTGGCCGTGTTGTCTGTCAAAGCTGCGAATGTCGATTGATAATGCTGCAATCGAATTTTCAGTTCGCGTTTGGCGTCGAGCGGAGTGGTTATCGCAATCTTCGCAATTTCAATGCCTGCCTTCTCTCGGGCTTGGTCAAGGGCTGTTATGCGAGTCGTTAGTGCTGGAGCCAGAGCCAAATGGGTGCGAAACGTGCAGTGGAGCCAAGGCAGATTGTGCCTTGCCTGTATCGCGTCGGCCAGAACCTGTAACTCCTGATCGATCGACGGCGCAATGAGGTGCAGCGCAGCGGCAATCCCGAATGTATCGTTGATCCCGTATTGGGTCGCGAGGCCGATTGTAGAAGAGAAGGATGCTTCAGTCATCGGCTTGATCTTCCCGATGCCGCCCCCTAATAGCGTTCTCAACAGTTGCGACTGGGAGTAGTCAATCTTTCGATTGACATCTTGGTTAAGCCCGATGTAGCACTCGAGCTGCCCATTGAATCCATTTCCAAGGCTAAAACTTGGACTGAATTGAGCGGGTAACTTGAACTCCTCGACCTCAACGCCAGCCCGATCGGAAAACTCCAATTGTTTCCGAGCGATGCCAATCATTCCGGCTCCCGAGATGACGCGGTATCGCCCCCACAACGGATCGTACTCAAGCATAAGTTGGTTCATATTTAATCCTTATCAGTCGAAGGGGCCATAAGTTGATAAAGCGTGATCGAGGTCACCAAAGTGAACATTAAGGGCTTGCTTAGATAGAGTTCGACCAAGTCACCTTGCTGAGGGTTGGCAACGATATGGAAAACAATTGCGCCTGCGTAAAGAAACATTCCAAACAACACGAACCAAAAGAACAGTGCCATTCGCATAGTGATGAGTGCAATGCGGGTTGGGACGACGGCGAATACACGTTGTCGTACCCAAGCGATGAAGTTCTTCGAAGCAAGGAAAAAAAACAATAGTCCAATACCGGGGGCGAGAAATTGTATCCAATCTGCATTGGGAATATTGAACTGGCGAACAACGCGCAGCGCAAGGAATTGCGAAAGCGTACAGATTCCAATCGGATTCAATAACCAAGCAAAAAACTCTTCGAGGAAGAGTAGGTAAGTGATAATGGGTGGTCGCAAGGTTGTTCTCCTTTAGTACTTCGAAGCATTGGAATCTTGTGTATCAGCAGCGGAAGGATTCTCCGTTACCCGATCAAAGGCACTTTCAGACTTCGAGCCCATAGCTTTATCCGTAACTTCAATCGAAAAAGTTGGGGTGGGTAAGTCGGTTACCGACTCGGACGTTTGCTGCGATAGACTTTGGTCGAATGCGGCTCGATTGGCTTCAATGTAAGAGGCTGCGCGTTCGCCCCATTCTGGTGCGCCCTCGGATGTGTAGGTAGAACAATGTTCGCCGATCATGTGGTTCGAGTTTTGATAAATTGCGCCCGCTAGAAAACCAGCCGAACCGTGTAAGTCGTTCATGTGACCGGATCGATCGACCATGACGCAGGGTGCTGAATCCGAATCGAGCCCTGCTTTCTTGCAGTCTGCGGCAGCTACAAGATGACCACTGTCGAACTTGTTCGTTTCGCCATCTTGCTTTCCAGAGAGGCCGTGTTCCTGCAGAAAACTAGTCATACTTTTGTAGGGTCCGAAGACATCCCCGGCCGGTGTGATTTCCATCTTGCTTTGAGGAAAAAAGATTGTTCCATCTTCTCGCTTTTCCCAACTTCCATCAGAAGTTGCTTGGCTGTATTGACCGTACAGCGTGCTTCCAACTTGACGGCTTTCGGCGACGACATTTGAGATGTATTCATTTTTGTCGTTTGATTGATCTGACATTTGCCTTTGGCTCCTCAGTTGTGACACGACCTCGATTCCTAACAAGACAATCACAGAAAGGCACTTTTCGCGATCACTATTAAGCAATCGCCCCAAGATCGATAGAAAAACCAACGAGTCTTTGGTCATTGGATACTGCGGTGCGAAAGCGTTCGATTTTCCTCTGACTCTAAGATAGTCGAGTTCTGTGACAATCGCAACTAAGAATCAGCCATTTTCGCAGGGCGGCTGGAAGGGTGTTGCGGAGTTGGTGGTTGGTTTTGAACGCAAGCTTGGTTGCTTGTTTC
>Ga0247837_1001026_pt1 | contig 59976 bp, 24 predicted proteins | sample LaCtaG_2_FD_187115 | JGI IMG/M metagenome (GOLD analysis project Ga0247837, IMG submission 187115) | Freshwater microbial communities from meromictic Lake La Cruz, Castile-La Mancha, Spain - LaCruzMarch2015_14.5m | ecosystem: Environmental > Aquatic > Freshwater > Lake | place: Spain: Castile-La... | reverse complement strand
TCTTACCTGTTTGACTTTCTGTGTCATTGCTTACAAATTTTTGGTTTATAAGGTTATGACAAACGAGGCTGAAGAAACGGATGAGAGGGGTAGTGGTTTTTTTGCGGTTGGGTGGAGGGGCGTGTAATGCGCCAACAAACTCAAAAGCATTTATGAGGTCAAGACACATCATATTCTAAGCCTTTGGCACCGATTATCGAATCACTGTTAATGACCTTGTGACTATAATCTCCTTGCCAGCTACTAACCTCAAACTAAAGTAATACGTGCCAGACGGAACGACTTGGCCACTCACCTCTCCGTCCCAGCCTAAGGAATAATAGTCATCGGAGGAGGAGTTTAGACTGAAATTTTTTGAATCATGGAATAAAAGTTCTCCCCATTTATTAATGATGGACAGTTCAGCCTTTTCAATCTGATAGCTTTGTTCAACATAAGGTTTCAAAGGGGTCCAGACATCATTTATGCCATTACCATCTGGAGAAAAAGCATTGGGGATATCTTTTTCAACCAATTCAATCGCATCCTGAATTATTAGGATAAGTAGACCTGTGTCACACAAGTCAGGGCATTCCGTACTACAAACCTTATATTCGATCGAAACTTTGCCCCTGAAATTATTTTCGATAAGGCGGTACCCGATACTGTCACCGTTTACTGTAGCAAATCCTATAGCATCTCCTGTTGTTGGGGTGTTCGTAATGGACAACACCACTTCTCCATTGAGGGTATCGTTTGCAAGTACGGGATAGTTCACCATGTTTTTTTCTCCGGGCGGATGAAAATCTTCGTCTGGGACTGCCTGAAAACGGTCAACATCCAAAATTTCCAGTTCCAGTATTACCAAACTGTCACAGCCTTGAGCACTTGTAAATAGTTCTTCGTATTCCCCAGCTACGGACAATAGTTGTTGACCCAATTTGTACTCTTTGCCTTTACAGATGCTATCTGAGATTTCAATAGCATATTCACGATAAAAACGAACAGGTATACCTGCGGAGACCGCTAAACAAGGGTCACCCAGGTCTGGGTTGCCATTGAGGCCCTGAGTCGAAACAACTGGCGATATATAGTATGTTTCACCATACGATATCCCGTTCTGATAAGCAAATTCAGGTGTGGAAGAAAAGGCAATAGGGTTGAATATTTGGGTGCCACTGCCTTCATGCAATGCAAAATAAAGCGCGTAAGGTGATTGGAACATTTGCTGCCCGTTATGTTGGGCATTGACTTTTGTAGTGCCACAGGCTGTCAGTACTGTAGTAGGCTTCAGCATCTGCCCGGCATTATTGCTACAAGGGCAGCTAAAGATGCCAGCAATGGCTATGGGGGGACAGCCAGACGCATCGCTGATGACTAACGAATACGCAGTACCACTGGCAACCGGGTCTCCGGTAAACAGATTTCCGGTTATCGAGCCATTACCTGAAACTACCAGGTAAGGAGGAACGCCGCCAGACAATGTAGTGCCAACTGTATACAACAATGCAGTGCTGTCGCATGTATAAACAATAGACGCCGAACTAAGTGGGGGCGTACCATTTATGGATGTATTCCTGGTGGTGGAACAGAAATTATTCCCGGTAACAAGAACCGAATACGGCCCAACAGGTAGACCCGTAAGATTTTGGGTGGCATCACCATTGCTCCAGAAAAAATCGAATGGAGGCGTACCAACCAGCCCGTCCAAAGTAATCGATCCATTGGCCGACCCACAAGTTGTGGCAGTGGGTGTTAAGGTAAACTTTGGCACTATGGTATCTATCTCAATTTGAATCTTGGCGGAGTCCACGCAGCCATTGGTTTCTTCTGTAACGGTAACGCTGTACACACCAGGTGTTGTTATGCTCACAGTCGGGCCGTTTGGCAGGTTGTTGGACCAGGCATATTCATCGCCTCCTTGCACGCTTAAAGTAAGGATTTTGCGAAAACAATTGATCGTATCTCCATCAGGGGCAATAAGATCGATGGAGAAATTAGTGTCGGACTGCACTTCAATGGAAGCATTGGCCACACAACCGTTGTCGACATCGGTTACCGTTACATCGTACACACCGGACACCGAAACCGAGGGCACTGACATTGAAGAAGAAAATCCGAGCGGCCCAGACCAGGAATATGTTACCGTGTTGGGCACTGTTGAGGCCTCCAGAGCGATTGTTGAATCTTTACAGGTAAGTTTGTTCGGATTGGCATTAATGGATACAGAAGGTGCCACTTTATCTTCCAATACGGTCACTTGTGCGGAGGTTGTGCATCCATTTGTGGTTTCCGTTATAACTGCGGTGTATAACCCGGGCAACGTGACAAGAGGTTGTGGCACGTTAGCGGTAAAGCCTCCGGGCCCTGTCCATACCACCAAAGGCGATACCACATTGGTGGTCAATTGTAGTGTAGCATTATCTGTTTGACATGTCAGGGTATTGGACGAGTTAGCCGATGCGGTTGGCGTTACGGCATCTTGCGTTACAGAAACTGAAAGGTCAGCCGAACAACCATTTGATTCATCGGTAACGATCAACGTATATACACCGGGCTCAGATACCGTTGGGTTTTGTTCACTTGAGGTAAACGTACCTGGCCCTGTCCATGCAAAAACGGGTAACTGAGCATTGGTGGTGCTATTCAATTGGATGGATGTTTGCTGACAGTCCAATATGCCTCCCGCAGATGAAATGGAGGGGACTGTGGTATTTACATCCACCAAAATTTCGGCTTGATCGCTGCATCCGTTGCCAGCGTCAGTAACGGTAACCCGGTACAATCCCCCAGTCGAAATGACAATTTGTGATGTGGTCTCACCTGTTGACCATTTAACCTGATTGCCTCCCGACGCTTGAAGGATTATGGTATTGGATGTACAGGTGATGGTATTCCCTTGAGGAGAAGCAATGGACGCCACCACAGCAGCATTGTTTACTACGGTCGCAGTGGCGGTAGCCGTGCAACCGTTGTCCTGATCCGTTACCGTAAGTGTGTATGTACCTTCTTCTCCGACAAGAGGGCTCTGTTCTGCGGAATTGTAGCCACCCGGCCCAGACCATGAAAATGCGGGGTTTGAGGCGTTGGTATTCGTAACAATAGTGATAGAGGAGGTTGTGCAGTCAATCGTACCGCCCGTCGCTGAAACGGCAGGAGACAGGATATCTTGCATTACAAAAAACTGAGCTGTGTTTCTGCAACCTGTATTGCTGTCGGTAACCGTAACAACATAGTTTTCTGATTGCTGAACGGTTATCATGTCGGTATTATTCGTTCCGTTTGACCATTCAAATATATCTCCACCAGAACCCACAAGGGTAATGGTGCTATTTGCGCACGTAAGTATGTTGGCCGATGGAACAATTTGAGCATCTGGCAACGGATTCACTGTGATGTCAACTGTCCCAACGTCCGTGCAATTGTTGACATCATACACGGTTACATAATATGGCCCACTCATAAGCAGATTAGCGTCAGGAATCGAGACCGTTGATCCGGTAGCCGTAAAGCCATTGGGGCCAGACCATTCGTAGCTATTGCCTCCGGAAGCGGTAAGTTCAATCGTTTCCGAAATACATACACTTGGTTTTGCACTTGTGGCTTGAGCCGTTGGGCCATTCTGGTTTTGGATGTTCGCTTGTGTACCTCCGGAACAGCCTTGCGCATCGGTCACCGTTACGGTATAAATGCCGGCAGGGACATTGACAAGGTCCTGATCTGTTGTACTGTTGCTCCAGTTATACGTGTAGGGCGGATTTCCATCGACAACGGCAATGCTCACTCCGCCATTCGTGGATCCACATAAAGCATTAGTAACCGAAACTACCCCTACAGCAGGATTGTCATTGACCAAAATTGTCACCTGTGCTGTTGCTGTACAGTTTTGCAACGTGGCTACTACACTGTATGTAAGCGATTGCACGGATGGAAATGTCCAACTATCTTCCGAGGGTCCGCCCGGACTCCACTGGTATGTTGTTGCATTTCCCTGAGCTGTCAAAGTGACTGGCTGGCCAGCGCACAGCACCGTATCGGAATTGGTTGTTAACAACGGCGTTGGATTAACCGAAACGTCAATCTGGTCAGTGTTAACACAGCCGTTCAGGTCAGTAACCGTCACGGTAAACATGTAGTTGTCGGGTGGTACCTGCGGAAGAACCCAATCGGCAGTTGCAGGCCCGCCATTGCTCCACTGATAATCATTTCCTCCCGAAGCCACAAGGATAACATCTTCTCCCTGACAAACAATTTTATCCTGACCAGCGTCTGCTTGCGGCAAAGGATGCACGATCAGGGATACCTGACTCCCGGTGCTGGCGTCACAACCTTTGGAATCAAAGACACTGACGAGCGTATAATCCACCGAACTGATTGGTTTTTCAACACGTGAAAACAGCGTGTTTGCGAAAGAGAAGGTTTCTGGTGTCATCCCGGACGACAGGATAGCCGTATAAGGTGGCGTGCCTCCGGTAACATCAATATCCAGCACCGTCGAATCTCCTGAACACAACTGCAAATCGTCGAGTGTTAATGCAGCATTGAACCCCGGACATTGTGTTTTGAAGCGATATTCATCACACCCTGTTCCTGCGCCGATGCTATTAAACGGTACTATGCGAACATAAATATCCGACCCGCCCGGAAGATCAGATGGTACCTGCCAGCTTTGTTCATTTCCGTTTACGACAACATTGTTATACAGGTCAGATAATCCAGGCCCAGTCCCCATAGAGATATAATACCCGGTAATGCAGTCATCTATGGGCGACCAGGCCAGCAATGGCATCAAAGGCACACCGGATGCATTGGGCAGCGGACTCAATGGCGTTGGACAAGTGTCGAGCACTGCGCTTATCGTCGTTACCACTGATGTACATGTCGAGCCATTTATGGTATCCGATATCCGCACACAACGCGTCTTATTTAAATCTGCCAGACTAATAATGCTGTCAAGGAACCAATTCCCGTTGGCGTTGCACAATGTCGATGTGGTGTCCTGCTCAATTATATATCGTTCAGGACACAAATTGGCGTTACCTAAGATGTCGGCAGCCTGTAGGGTGTACATACAGCTTGCAGGTAAAACGATCTCAATCCCCGGTTTGCAGTTTAACTGATCAGGGCACGGAATAACACCTGTTGTAAAAGTAAAGGTATCACACGGAAGTGTTTGTCCAAATGCGTTGGAAACGAACAGAATAACCCGAATGTTGGCATTTTCTGGCAGCGGATTCATTGCCTGGTAGTAACTAACGTCATTCATCAATATAGTCTCAGAGTTCCATCCTGAACCCGTATTTGTACCCAATTCCAGTGTGTAATCCTCCGGACACCCTGTGGCTGGCAACCAGCTGATGGGTGTGAGCGGCGATACGCCTGCGTTGGTGTCCGGCAAAATAAGCGCCTTGACACACTCCGGTGGCCCGAAAACACCAACTTGAACATTCACCGCATCCTGCGCTGTACACCCCACAGCGGCTGTTACCGTCACGCTGTAGTCATTGGAACTGTCGATCCAGACAGACGAAGTGTTCTCTCCAGTACTCCACTCATAAGCAGGCCCGACTGGCCCCGCTAAAAGCAGCAGGGAGTCGCCCGGACAAAGGATGGTATCCGGCCCCAAGTCGACAACCGACCCGGGTATTGGTGTTACCTGCTTGATACTCGGTGTACTGATGCCACAATTATTTTGCACTTGCACTTGAACCTGGCCTCCACTGTTGCCCCACAACACGTTCACCTGTGATGAATCGGAAGCGCCAACAATACTTGCGCCAGATGGCACGCTCCAAATGTATTGCTGCGCGCCAAGTACAGGGGCTATGCTGTATGGAAGGGTGCTGTTCGGGCAAAAGGTGGCATCACCTACGACCATACCCAGGGTAGGCCCTCCCTGATTTACAACCACATTTAAACACGCAGTATCCCCTGCTCCGCACACATTCTCTCCGGCAACACATATCTGAAACGACCCTGATGCATTGAAGCTGATGTCAACATTTGTTCCTCCCGGATTTCCGACGATAGAGACGCCAGCAGGTACGATCCATTTGTACTTGGTGGCTCCGGCTATCGGTATGGTGTTAAATGCGTACTGGTTTCCTGCACACAATGTTGTTGCAGGGCCAGTTATTTTCCCCTTGCCGGTGGGTTTTTCGTTGCTGACAATCGTTAAATCCGTCGAAGCACTTGACCCACAGTTGTTTTTCGCCACCACCGAAATGGTGCCAGCTTGACCACCAGGAAGCAGGCATTCCATTTTTATTTTGGCAGTGTTCTGGCCTGAAATAATGTTTCCTACGTTGGTGGGAATAACCCATTCGTAGCTGGTAGCGCCTGCCACCAGGGCCACCGAATACTCAAACGTATCGTTCAAACAGGGAAGTGCCTCCCCTGTAATCATATCAGGTGCATCGGGTGGGTTTTTTACATTTATCTGCTGTGTAACGCTTACTTGAGTGTTTCCACAAACCGAAGAGGTGCCTACAACCGTTAGTCCCCCTGCGGTTGCTCCGTTCCAATTAATGGTAACATTGGACGTGCCCTGGCCGTTGGTTACGTTTCCACCGCCTGCATGTGTCCATTGGTAATCGTCGATGGCTGCTTGTGGCACAACACCGTAAGCAAGTTCATCTTTTTCACAGGGTGCCCCGTTGTTGCCCGGTGCAAACTGTAGTATCGTGGGTTGTGAAACAACCGTAATGGGCAAAATGGTAGCGGAGCTGCTGCCACAATACGTGCTTGTAGAACGCACCTGCAGGTTGCCGTTCTGCGCGTTTGATGGGAAGAAAACATCTACGCTTGTGGTATTTTGACCCGATGCAATGGTAGCGTTCGGTGGAGCCGTCCAGATATAACCATTGGCACCAGCCGCAGGAGGAATGGAATACGTCACTGTTCTGTTCCGGCAAGCAACGTCGTTGCCCACAATCGAATCCGGTTGTTGGGGCAACAGGTAGAAATTAACCGAAGTGCAACTCTGCGTCCCAAACCCGCAAGCATTTTGTGCCTGCGCACATACATCACCCGAAGTCGCCCCGACAGGCCACGATACCTGAATGGACGCGCCCAAAGGTGGCGCGCTCATGATCTGTACTCCAGCGGGAACCGACCAGTTGTAGGTAACACCTGCAACTGGCACAACCGTGTATGTGTGGGTAGAACCTTCACAAACGTTCAAAGGTCCGCTAACTACGCCTAAATTTACAATGTTAATAACGGTAACCAAAGCCGAACCCCCAACCGTAGCGCTACAGCCGTTGGCATCCACAGCACTGGTAATGGCATAAGTAGTGCTTATGGTGGGCATAACGGTTTCGGTATCCCCACCAAAAACACCATTGAGTGTACCGCCGGTCCACACCACATTAAATGGCGGAGCACCGCCGCTGAAGTTGAAGGTAATGGTTGCAGAGCTGCCACCCAGGCAGATGGTATCCGGGTCGGCCGAAAGGCTCGCCTCGGCGAGGGTGTTGACGGTAATGGCTACACAGGAGGGGCTGCTTGTGCCACAGCTATTTCCTGCCGTAACGCACAAATCGCCTGAAGAAGCGCCCGCAAAATTCACCTGCACCGTGTTTTGGTTGCTCGCCCCCTGTATGGTTGCTCCGGGCGGTAGGCTCCAGGAGTAGGTAGTGGCGCCGGGCACCGCGGGCACGCTATAGGTTGATGTGGTGCCAATACAAACGGAGTTGTCGCCAGTGACGGGATCGGGAGTGGCTGGCACAAGGGTCACCACCACCGAAAAAGTACCGATGGAGGAGTTGCCACAATCATCGGTTGCCGTAAAGTTGATCGATACGGGCGTTTGTCCGGTCCAGTTTCCAATGGTAGCGCTCGGTGTGTCCCCCCCGCTGATGATGTCGGCCCCGCCGCCAGGGATAGACCAACTCAGTGTGGTGGCGTTTTGAATATTGGTAACGGTGTAGGTCTGCTGTACGTTGGAGCAGGTAGTGCCGTTTGGCGGCATGGTAAAGGACGGCAATGGCGTAACCGTGACCAAAGCCGAGGCCCCAATAGTAGCACTACAGCCGTTGGCATCCACAGCGCTGGTAATGGCATAGGTAGTGTTTATTGTGGGCATGACGGTTTCGGTATGCCCATCCGGTTTATCATTGAGTGTACCGTTGTTCCATACCACATCAAAAGGTGATGTGCCACCGATGAAGTTGAACGTAATGGTTGCAGAGCCACCCTGGCAGATGGTATTCGGGCTGGCCGAAAGGCTCGCTGCAGCTAATGCATTGACGGTAACGGTCACGCTGGAGCCGATGGTGGCAGCACATCCGGCATTGTCCGTGGCGCTGGTGATGGTGTAAATCGTAGTGACCGTTGGATTCACGGTCACGGTATGGCCATTAGAAATATTATTCAACGGGCCACCGCCCGACCACACCACGTCATACGGCCCTGTTCCACCGGTAAAGTTAAACGTTATGGTTGCAGACTGGCCGTTACAAATGGTTGAGTCGCCGCTTAAATTCACAACGTAAGCAAGACACGCTACCGTACAAACGCAACTGGCATTAATGGCATCGTTCCCGGGTGTGTTCACGTTAACGCAAGGAGCGCCAACCTGATTGCCACCCATGTTTGCGCAATATTGGGCAAAATCTCCCTCCCACGGCAAAAGAGGGTTGGCGCTAGCAGATACTTTATTCGCGCAAAAGTTGTTGTTATAAAAACAAGCAGGAATGCACCCGGAAAGTCTATTGTTCTGCAGCTGTAATCCAGGATTAGTTTCTAAATTAGACAAATTGCACAATTCCTCCGGAATGCTCCCCTCTAGCATGTTGTTGTGCAACCAGAGATTGGGTGTAGAAACAAGGTTACCAAGTTGGGTCGGGATTGGCCCCTCCAGCATGTTGTCGTGCAAAAACAAGCCTCCAAGCGGAAACCCTTGAAGGTTTGTCAGGTTTCCAAAAGTAGTCGGAATGTTCCCCTCCAGCATATTATTGGGGAGGGCAAGGAAATGCAATGAAGTTAAGTTGCCTAAGGAGGCAGGAATATTGCCACTGAGCTGGTTAACCCCCAAATCCAACCTTGTTATGACGGTTGACGTTACAAAGTTTGCCGGTATGCTGCCTGATAACTGATTCTGCCTAAAGGTCAACTGGTCTAAGTTGTTCAGATTATTCAAAGAAGGTAATGTATTGTCATTCAGTTCGTTCCTCGAAAGGTTGAGGTCCTGCAATAAAGTAAGGTTGTTTATGGTATTGGGTATATTCCCGGTGAAATCGTTCCCTTCCAGAATAAAAAACTTCAATTGTGACAGGTTGCCAACCTCGTTCGCTATGGTACCAGCCAGGCCCTTGTAGTCTAATTTCAGGATCTCTACCCGATTATTCATATTACAAGTCACACCCGGCCATTTGTTTGGATCACAAACGTTGCACGATGAAGTATCCCAGTTCAAATTCCCCGTATTCGTCAGCGCTTTGTAAAAAGCGATCAAAGCGGGCTTGTCCGTGTCATAACAATCCACACAATTACAATTTGCATCAATTCTGTCGTTGTTTGGGGGCACACCGTTGTTGCACGGGGCACCGGTTTGGTTACCCATCTTGGCACAAAAAGTATTGAAATTGCCCTGCCAAGGCAAAAGAGGGTTATTGGTACTGTTTACTCGGGCAGGGGAGCATAAGTCTGGATACATACAAGGCGGAAAGCATCCCGACAAATTGTTATCATACAAACGTATGCCGCCGCCAACAGCATTGGTCAAATTGCACAATGCAGCCGGTATTTCACCTTCCAGGTTGTTGTTAAACAACTCTAAGAAACTGATATTGGTAAGGCTGCCAAATCCCGCTGGAATTGGGCCGCCGAGAAGGTTATCGCTGAGGTCAATTTTAATGATATTCGGAAAATTGCTCCAGTCCGGTATGGTCCCGGTTAAATCATTGTTGTCCAGGTCTAAGTTGACCAATGCTGTAATGTTGCCCAACTCCGGAGGTATGTTGCTCGAGAAATTACAATCGGACAGGTTCAAGTCCGTCATAAACGTCAGGTCTCCCAATGCTGCAGGAATGTCTCCCGTTAATCCAAGATTTTCTTGCAATAAAATATCTTCTATGCAAGAAAAATTCCCGATTTCCACAGGTAAAGTGCCATTCAAGTTGTTGGCATTTAATTTTACTGTTTTGACACAACCAGTTGCCACTGGCGGAAAACAGGTTACTTCAAACCAGGTATGGATGGGCTGATTGGCATCCAGCCAGTTTGTTTTAACTGTCCAATTATCCCCATTTGTACTGTTGTAAAGCGCCACCAAAGCCAGGGAGTCCTGTTCCCTGTTACAATTACACTGCTGCGCTTGCACTTGAAGTAAAAAGGCCGGAGACCAGAAGCAAAAGAAAAAGACGATCAATACCCGTTCGCTTAGGGCCAGGGCATACGGAAGGCGGGAGAAACAATGCGTTTTCATTGGAATTAAAGGGGGGCTTGTACGGATAAAAAAGGCAATGCAAATGTACGAAGATCAAACCTTAAGTTAATTACAAAAATTAACATTTGTGCGAAAAAAAGAAGGGGTTACGCTTGGCCACTCTGCCATCCCAAGCGCGCCGGTGCGGGCCCCGGCGGTTTTGAACAGCAAGGCGATGGCTCGCAGCCATCGCCTTGCTGAATACTCTACCATCTCAAGCGCTATCCCCACTTTCTGTATTAACCCTGTCATCCCAATCCCAGAGGGTGAGGAGCCTTACCCGCAGCGCGAGGCCCCTCACCCAGCGCGCTTGTGATGGTAGATCGGCCAAGCATAACCCCTTCTTTTTTACACAAGAATGGTTATATCTACACTTAACTTAAGGTTTGATTTTCGTACATTTGCATTGCCTTTTTTCTCCGTAAAAAGTAAAAGCCCCCTTTAATTCCAATGATAATGCATTGTTTCTCCCGCCGTCCAAATACCCTGGCCCTAAGCGAACGGGTATTGATTGTCTTTTTCTTTTGTTTCTGGTCTCCGGCCTTTTTACTTCAAGTGCAGGCGCAGTGTTATGACACGGATAAGCCTGCCCTGATCGCTTTTTATAAAGCGCTGACGAATACGGGGAATTTGAACTGGGATACTTCATCGTGCAACGTTTGTGATCCAAACAAATGGCCGGGTGTGACTTGTAATGTGAATAATCGGGTAGAGATCCTGAAATTAGACTACAAGGGCCTGGCTGGTACCATAGCGAACGAGGTTGGCAACCTGTCACAGTTGAAGTTTTTTGTTCTGGAAGGGAACGATTTCACCGGGAATATACCCAATACCATAAACAACCTTACTTTATTGCAGGAACTCAACCTTTCGAGGAACGAACTGAATGACAATACATTACCTTCTTTGAATAATCTGAACAACTTAGACCAGTTGACCTTTAGGCAGAATCAGTTATCAGGCAACATACCGGCAAACTTTGTAACGTCAACCGTCATAACAAGGTTGGATTTGGGGGTTAACCAGCTCAGTGGCAATATTCCTGCCTCCTTGGGCAACTTAACTACATTGCATTTTCTTTCCCTTTATGGTAATGAGCTGAGGGGGAACATCCCGCCTGAATTGGGAAATCTGACGAACCTTCAAGGCTTTCCGCTCGGAGGCTTGTTTTTGCACGACAACATGCTGGAGGGGCCAATCCCGACCCAGCTTGGTAACCTTGTTTCTACACCCAATCTCTGGTTGTACAACAACATGCTAGAGGGGAGCATTCCGGCGCAGTTGTGCAATCTAACGAATTTAACCACAAATCCCGGATTACGCTTAGAGAACAATAATCTTTCCGGGTGTATTCCTGCTTGTTTTTATCCAAACTATTGCCCGAATAGAGTAAATATTAGCGCAAACCCCCTTTTACCGTGGGAGGGCGATTTTGCCCAATATTGCGCAAATAATGGAGGTAATCAGGTTGGCGCTCCCTGCGTTAACGTGAACACACCCGGGAACGATACCATTAATGCCAGTTGCGTTTGTACGGAAGCGTCGCAAATCTCTACGCTCCAGCCGGTCTCCGGCGGCAGCTACACCATGGGCTGCACCGCTGGCCAGCAGCCCTGCGACGCGGGCACAACGGCCGCACACCCGGTGACGGTGCGCACGTTTTACTTAGCCGCCCGCGAGGTGACGCAGGCAGAATATGCCGCAGTGACGGGCGCCAACCCCAGCCTGAACACCGGCTGCAGCGGCTGCCCGGTGGAAAACGTAAGCTGGTACGACGCCGTGCGCTTCTGCAATGCGCTGAGCGCCCTGCAGGGCCGCCGCCCTTGCTACTACGCCGACAACACACTGGCCACGCCGTTCAACGCCGCCTCGGGTACGGTGTACTGGGACCTGGAGGCCGACGGCTACCGCCTGCCCACCGAGGCGGAGTGGGAGTACGCCGCCCGCGCCGGTACCGACCAGAAATACGCGGGCAGCAACACGGCCACCGACGTGGGCTGGTTTGCAGCCAACAGCGGCGGTACCACACAGTCCGCCGACCGGGCCCCCAACGCCTTGGGCCTTTACCACCTGAGCGGCAATGTGGAAGAATGGGTGTGGGACGCCTTCGAAAACTACCCCGCATACGCCGAATGCGACCCGCTGGGCCCTACCGTGTTCGGGGTGAACCGGGTGCGCCGGGGCGGCCACTACGGCTCGGCTGCCGACGCCACAGTGAGCCGCCGTACACCCGCCGACCCGACAAGCAAAAGCGGGCTGTGCGGCTTCCGGGTGTGCAGCGACGCGCCGGACAATATGGTATACATCCCCCCCGGCACCTACACCATGGGCTGCACCCCCGACCAGCAGGGCCAATGCGACTCCGACGAAAACCCGCCCCACGCCGTCACCCTCTCCGCATTTTACATGGGCAAGTACGAAGTGACGCAGGGGGAGTGGTCGGCGCTGATGAGCGACATCAATCCGAGCGGAACGCCCAACTTTACTGCCTGCGGCACAGACTGCCCGATAGAACGGGTGAGTTGGTTCGACGCGGCGGTGTACTGCAACCGCCTCTCCGAGCAACAGGGCCTGGAGCCTTGCTACTACAGCGACGCGGGCTATACCCAGGTGTACGGCAAAAACGGCAGCAACTGGAGTCTGCCCAATTCGGGCACGGTCTTCTGGAAAACCACAGCCAAAGGCTACCGCCTGCCCACCGAGGCGGAGTGGGAGTACGCCGCCCGGGGCGCGGGCGCCAACCCGCAGACGCTGTACAGCGGGAGCGACGACATCGACTTGGTGGCGTGGTACAGCAACAACAGCAGTTCCAAAACCTGGCCCCGGGGCCAGAAAGCCCCCAACGCCTTAGGTCTGTATGACATGAGCGGCAACGTGTGGGAGTGGTGTTTCGACTGGTACGACAGCTACAGCCCAAGCCCGCAGACGAATCCGCTGGGGCCGGCTTCCGGCTCCTTCCGTGTCGTACGGGGTGGCAGTTGGGTCAACTCCGCCGCCGTCGCGCGTGTAGCGAACCGTTCCGGCGACGCGCCGGTCTTTCGCCTCTACGGTATCGGCTTTCGGGTCTGCAGATCGGTTTTGTAGGTTTTATTTTTTTTCATTTTTACCTTTTGAAATTTTTTTTATTTTTGAGCGTGGGTGTCGCAATTTTTTAACCCATCCGCCTCAGGCGGAAAAATTTTTTTTGAAAATGGCCTTTTCGGTCTTGCCGCAGCTTTTCGCACCCGGAAGCCGGGTATCGGGTGTTTGTGCCCGACCACCCCGACCGCGAGCGGCCTGCTAATCGGCCTTCCGGGGCTTATTGGCCGCGCCAACAGCAAGTCAAAAAAGGGTGTTTAGTTCACAACAAAAAACCGAAGCACCCCTTTTGGAGCGCCCCAGATTGAACCAAAAAATGTACTGTCATCAATTCACCTTGATCTCTACCGTGTTCATCACCTGGGCAGTGATCAACGTGCCGGGGCTGAAACCCGCGCCCTGGTTGGGGAAGGCACCCGGAATGGTTTGTTCGTTTCATAACAAAAAGAGTTGAAAAGTGAAGGTTGGAATGGGATCGGGTCGCTGGGAGCGCAGGCGCACCATCTGACCATCCACGGCCTGGGCTTCTTCTACGGTGACGGTGACCTCGGCACATTCGCCGTTGGACACCTTTTTTACTTTTTTGACCCATCCGGAGGCCGGTGCGCCAGCGGCGATGAGTACTTTGCCGTTGACGGTCACGTTGCTGCGCACGGTGAAGTCGATGGCGTTGCCGATGGAGAGGTCTTCGGCATTTACTACATAACCCTGAAGGCGGTAGGTGTTCAGTGGATCAAAAACATCGTTGCGGCCGTCTTCGTTCGGGGAAAAGGCGGTAGGAGTGGCCGTCTTTAGCTCTTCCAACTGGTCCTGCACGACGATGTACAGCGTCGCCGAATCGCACACTTCCGGGCAGAAGACATCACAAACGCCGTACCGCAGCGAGTCGTAACCGATGTAGTCGGCATCGATCAGGGTGTACCGGATGCGGTTGTCGGAGGTCACCTCCGCAGCGCCGTACAAGGGCATCGTCAGGCGTTGAAGCGTTACCAGTCCGGTCAGAAGGTCGTTGTCCAACACAGCGAAACTTTTATCGCGGACGGCGGGTGGCAGAAAGACCGTGTCATTGCGTGCCATGAGGGTCTGCTCATCCAGCGGCCGGGGTGAAATCAACGCAAGACCGTAACCGGCTTGGTGACCACAATCTCTTTGCCCAACTGAAGCCTCAACACATAATAGTAGGTACCAGTAGGAGCCGTACGCCCACCCACTTTTCCGTCCCAGGGTTGGTAAGGGTCATAATGAACAATAAGCTCTCCCCACCGGCTGATGATGCTCATCTCAACCCGATCGGTCGGCACAATATACCCCTGATCGATATAGCGTTGGAGCGGATCCCAGAGGTCGTTGTTGCCGTCATCATTAGGGGAAAATGCCGTAGGCAACCGTTCTTCAAGCGACTCCAGGTTGTCCTGAGCCACTACATAAAGCGTTGCGGAGCTGCATACATCCGGACATTCCACATCGCAGATGCGGTAGGTCACACTATCTATGCCCACAAAATCGAGATCAATCAACTTGTAGCGCACGCGGTTGTCGCTGGTCGGGTTGGCGGCGCCATGCACAGGTTCGTTTGTGAGGCTGAGCGAAATTGCTCCGCCGACAGACAGATCATTTGCCGCTACATCGTAGATGCGCTCCGGCTCCCCGGGCGGCAAAAAGACGGTATCCCCGATGGCTACGACAGATTTCTGATCCAGTACAGTCAGCAACAGCACCGTGGTGCTGTCGCAACCCGCTGCCGACGTCTGCACGGCATTGTATTCGCCCGACTGGTCGCGCAAGACGCCGCCGAACCATACGCTTTCCCCGGCGCAGATGACCGTATCCGTTTCCGTGTATATGAACTCCTGGCTGCGTACCCACACCGACTGTGTCCATGAGCAGCCGGTTGCGCCGTTCGTCACCGTTACCGCGTACGGTTGACTGTTGTCCGGCTCTACCGACACGGTGGCGGCACTTGAGCCGGTGTTCCAGGTGTACTTGCAAGCGGGACAGGGACTGTTGGTCAGTGCAGTCAGCTTCACCTCTGACGCAGGGTCGCAAAGGGTGGTATCGGCAAACGGTTGGAGGGCGAGCGGATCTTCCGTCACCTGCACAAGGAACAGGGTATCGCATCCGGTAGCGCTCACTTGCCTGATCTGATAAAAGCCACTTTGGGTAATCAGGCTGTCCGCCACCAGAACGCTCTGCCCCTGACACAAGGTCACCGGCGGCAGTACCATAGAGGGGCTGTTGGACACGGAAAGCGCCAGAGTGATCAGCGTGTCACAGCCGCTGATGCCGGGAATGGTATCGCGGTACAGCCCGTTTTGGGTGAGCGCCTGCCCGTTGAACACAAAGGTCTCCCCGATGCAGATGGAGGCCACCAGGTCGCGCAAGATGAAGTCGCCCACCTTCAGCTTCAAATCAATAATGGTATCACAGCCAGCATTAGCGGGCAGCACAACCTGATAAGTTCCGCTTTGGGTATAGGCTTTTCCGCCCAACCAGAGTGAATCGCCCTTGCAGATTTCGATGTCGAGTTTCATCGGGGGCAAGGCAGCCACCACCGCAACCGGCACCGGCTCGAAACCGGGGCCGTCGCCCGCCACCGTAACGTCTGTGCAACCGGCGCCGTTGCGCACCCACACGCTCACCACGGCATCCTGGTTGAACACCCGGGCGAAGTTATTGGAGAAGTCGGGCGGGCCTGTCGGCACACCGTCGATGCTGAACCGGTACGAGGTGCCGCCGGAGGCGCTGAAGACGGCCGGCGTGCCCGCACACACGCGCAGGGTGTCGCCCGGCGTCCAGAAGCCACCCACGGGCGCCAGGCCAGCCACGGGCGCGGGCGCTTCCGTGACCACAAACGCCGCCGTGCCGCTACAGCCGTTCGACAGCGTGGCCGTTACGGCGTAGGCGCCGGGGCCGACCGGACCGACGGCGCTGCCCGATTGACCGGTACTCCAGAGGTAGTTGTCGAAGCCCGGGGTGGCCGTCAGCAGGGTGGACTCGCCGGGGCAGAGCAATGGCGTGCCCGTGATGGACACCGTCGCCGACTGGGGGGCGGAATACACCTCAGCTGTGTCGGTGGCTGTGCAGCCGTTGGGGCCGGTGATGGTGAGGGTGTACACCCCCGGCACGATGGTGGGCGGGTTCTGGAGCAGGATGGTCTGCCCGTCGGGGTAGGTCCACGCGAACGTGGAGCCCGGGCGGTCGGATGTGCCCTGCAAATACACGAGCGGGTTGTTGCAACCTATGGTAGCGCCAGTGGCGTTGACCACAGGGGCTATGGTGTCCATACCCACCGTAACTTGACCGGCAGCCGTGCAGCCGTTGGCCGGGTCGGTGACGGTTACTGCGTACACGCCCGGCAGGGTTGCCACCGGCGCCGGATCGGCGGACTGGAAGTTGGCAGGGCCGGACCACGCGTAGGCGACGGTGGCCGGACCGGCGACGGCGGACAGCGCCACCTGGGTGCTTGTGCAGTTGAGGTCGGCGCCGCTGAGGGCGAGGGTCGGCGCCGTGGTGTCTGTCGATACGGTCACCTGCGCAGTGGCCGTGCAGCCGCCGGCCGGGTCGGTGGCGAGCAGGGTATAGACGCCCGGCGCGCCCGGCGTCGGGCTGGGCAGGGTCGACTGGAAGCCGCCGGGGCCGCCCCACAGGAACACCGCAGCGGGCAGGTTGGAGGCACCGGAGAGCGAGGCCGGGGCGATGCAACTGCCCGGTGTGCCGACCGCCGTAGCCGTGATCACCACGTTGTCGTTCAAGACGACTGAGTCGACGCCCCGGCAGCCGTTGGCGTCGGTGACGGTGATGACGTAGGTGCCCGGGGCGGTTGCGGTGATGGTGGAGGTGCCGGCGCCGGTGGACCAGGCGTATTGGGTGAAGCCGGGCGGGGCGGAGAGTTCGGCGGTGCCGGAGCAGAGGGTGGTGGGGCCGGTGATCTGGGGGGCGGGGGCGGGCACGCTGGGGCCTACGTTTTGCGTCGCCGTGCCCCGGCAGCCATTGGCGTCGGTGACGGTGACGGTGTAAGCGCCCGTGTCGGTTGTGGTGATAGTGGGGGTGCTTGCGCCGGTGGACCAGGCGTATTGGGCGAGGCCGGGCGGTGCTGCAAGTTCAGCTGAGCCGGAGCATAAGTTGATGGGGCCGGTAATCTGGGGCGAAGGGGCAGGCACGTTAGAGCCGACGTTTTGCACCGCCGTGCCCGTGCAGCCGTTGGCATCTGTCACGGTGACGGTGTAAGCGCCGGACTGTGTAGCGTTGATGGTGGGCGTGTTTTGCCCGCTCGACCAGGCGTATTGGGAGAAGCCCGTCGTGGCGGTAAGTTCAGCCGCGCCGGAGCAGAGGGCTATAGGCCCGGTGATCTGGGGCGAAGGAGCGGGCACGCTGGGGCTTACGTTTTGCGTCGCCGTGCCTCGGCAGCCATTGGCGTCGGTGACGGTGACGGCGTAGGCGCCCGGAGCGGTTGCGGTGATGGTGGAGGTGCTGGTGCCGTTGGACCAGGCATATTGAGCGAAGCCAGCCGTGGCCGTAAGTTCAGCCGCGCCGGAGCAGAGGATTGTAGGCCCGTTGATCTGGGGCGAGGGGGCGGGCACGCTTGGGCCCACGTTTTGCGTCGCCGTGCCTCGGCAGCCATTGGCGTCGGTGACGGTGACGGTGTAGGTGCCCGTGTCGGTTGCGGTGATGGTGGGGGTGCTGGCGCCGTTGGACCAGGTGTATTGGGTAAAGCCGGGCGGGGCGGAGAGTTCGGCGGTGCCGGAGCAGAGGGTGGTGGGGCCGGTGATTTGAATCAAAGGAGGAGCACTACAGGTCACGTTCAGCGTAATTGCTCGCCCATAAAGCGTGAGTAAGGGCATTGCCGGGTTTGTAATTTGCACATGATAAACTCCGGAGTCATCTGCTTGCAAATTTGCAAATACGAGTTTATTCGATCCGGGAGGGTTTCCAGAGGGAGGGAACCATACCTGTCCATTTTTGTACCAGGTGTGGACATTTCCATTGACTTGGCTATCAATCTGAAGATCAATTTCCAAAAAGTCTCCGGCATCCCGGCTGATCATCGTATCTGCATAAACTGAATCTTGTGGGCTATATGTGAATTCAGGGTACGCCTTATTTACCAATGCCTCCAGACCATCAAAGGTGAATCGGTTTCTGTCCAATCCCAGCGCAATCATTGATGGGCTGGAAAATAAAGGCAAAGGGCCGGATAGTTTATTATTATTTAAATACAAGCGCTCTAACTTGTTCAGGTGATCCCAATCCGGGACGCTGCCTTCGAGCCTATTTGCCCCTAAACCCAAAAATGTTAGTTTGTTGAGTGTTGGCAAAGTTGGGGCTTGACCTGAGAAATGGTTGCTCCCAAGATCTAAATACTCAAGGTCCAGTAGGCTGCCAAAATCAGGTATGCCCCCACTCAAAACATTGTTATTCAAGTCTAAGTAACTCAAATTAACTAAATGGTCAAGATTGGGCAAGGAACCTGACAATTGATTCGTGTCAATATCAATCAACTCCAAATTGGTTGAAAAACTAAAATCCGGCAGATTGCCTTGCAGCAGATTGTCCGTCAAATACAAGTATCTTAGTGCCGGTGTATTTGAGAATGGAGGAAGACTGCCTTGTAAGGAAGCATTGAGGACTGACAAGGTTTGTAATTCAGGTAAAATCAGATCGGGCAATATTCCCGCTATTGTTTTGCCCTGTAAAAGGATTGAAGTAACGCAACCTTGAGCACTAACAGATATGCCATGCCAGGTAGTAATCGGTTGCCCGGGCGTCAACCAATGGGTGCTATTTGCCCACCCCGGCCCATTGGTTGCATTGTATAATTTCACCAATTCGAGAGAATCGCTGGTGGGGTTACAGGTGTTACCGGTTATCGTTATCGCAGTGCAGGTGTCTGCAATGCCACAGTTACCGCTACTGGTAAGACAAACGGTATAGGTACCCGCCGCCGCATACGTATGCACCGGGTTGGCCAACGTACTGCTGTTCCCATCCCCCAAATTCCACTGGTAGCCTGTAGCGCTGGAAGAAGTGTTGTTAAATTGCACGGTCAGTTGATTCACCGTAATATTGAAATCCGCTGTCGGCAGCCCTTCCACGCTGATGATATTGGTTTGCGTGATGGTATCGCCGCCCACGGCGTTAAAAACCATCAGGGTCGCCGTATAAACGCCGGGTGTCTGATACACCACAACCGGATTATTCTGAGAGGATACCGCGGGCAAGCCGCCGGGAAACTGCCAAGAGAAACCGGTGGCGTTGGCGCTGGAAGTATTGGTGAATTGCACGGTTAATGGCTCGCAGCCTGCTGTTGGAGAAACTGTAAACCCGGCCACCGGAGCGGTCTGGATGATCCGGGTCAGCGTATCCGCATCGCAGTCGCCCGATGCGATCAATCGAACCGTATAAAACCCTGCCGCGGCGTAGGTGTGCGTCGGGCTTGCGCTGGTGGAAGTATTGCCATCGCCAAAATCCCACTGATAAGTAATGCCGTTGACGGAGGTGTTGGTAAAAGCCACCGACAGTCCGTTGACGGCCTCTGTGAAGCTGGCTTGGGCGGGTGTAGGGCAGCCGCTGGCCGTCACAAACCAAAACTCCCCACACCCGCTCGCGTCGCCCAGATCATTGTACGGTGTGATGCGCATATAGATGGTATCGCCCGCCGGCAGCGGCTGGGCGGGCTTGAAGGAGGTGATGATGCCGACAAAGGTCGTGTCCAGCAGATTCGCCCCGCCCGGCGTGGTAGAAAGCCGCAGACGGTAGCCGTCCTCGCAGCCGGAAGCCTCGGGCCAGGCGAGAGTGGTGTCGGTAGGGATGTTGGTTTGGGTGTACAGGGGGATGGTGGGGAGGCAAGAGGGAATGGAGGGGGTGTATTTGAGGATGGTGCCGCGATCTCCCACGGCCCAGCCTGTTTGGCTATCTTTAAATTGAAGGCCAAAAAACGGCTCATAGGTGCCAGGATTTTGAGATATCCAATGCTGGCCGCCATCGGAGGTTTTTAAGATTATGTGGTTTTGGCCTACTATCCATGCTATCTGGTTATTAATGGCATAAACATCTTGAAGACTAGATATTGTATTGGATATTTGTTTTTTCCAGTTTTGACCGCCATCAGAAGTTTTTATGATGATGCCATCAGTTCCAACTGCCCATCCGGACTGGCTGTCTGCAAAGTGAACGCTGTAAAGCCAATTATTTGCACCTGAATTTTGTGGTGCCCAGCTCTGTCCACCATTTGTGATTTTTATAATAACTCCATCACTTCCAACAACCCAACCGGTTTGGTTATTGATAAAGTGAACATCGAAAAAAGAATTATTCATGCCAATACCCAAACTTATCCAATTTTCTCCCCCATCGGTAGTAAATAAAATTGTGCCAAATTCTCCAACTATCCAGCCCATTTGGTTGTCAGTAAATTTGATGCTTCTAAGTGTGTTTGTCGTACCAGAACTTTGTGGTATCCAAGTCTGCCCGCCATTAGACGTTTTTAGTATGTTGCCAGCTAATCCCACTACCCAACCTGTCTGACTATCAGCAAAGTGGACATCGAAAAGCGTTAATCCGGTACCGGAATTTTGTGATATCCAAGTCTGTCCACCATTAGTGGTCTTAAGTATCCTCCCACTGTAACCAACAGCCCAGCCCGTCTGATTATCTGAAAACATGACGCTTTCAAGCCTGTTCGTTGTACCGGAATTTTGTGCTAACCAGTTCTGCCCACCATTTGATGTTTTTAGAATTATGCCCGCAGCCCCCACAGCCCAACCTGTCTGGTTATTGGCAAAACAGACGTCATTCAATCCGTTGCCTGTACCTGAGTTTTGTATTATCCAATTCTCTCCGCCATTGGTGGTTTTTATTATTCTGCCAGCAGATCCTACTGCCCATCCAGTTTGGCTGTCCGCAAAATGAACACTTTGAAGATTGTTTGATATGCCTGTAATTTGCTTTGTCCAGTTAAGACCACTATCAGTTGTTTTTAAAATGGTACCATTATCACCAGCGACCCAGCCTATCTCGCTATTTATAAAAAGAACGCTACTAAGAGAAATATTCGTACCGGAGTTTTGCAATGTCAAGTTTTGCCCACCATCTGATGTCTTTAAAATTATGCCATTGGCTCCTACAAACCAACCCACTTGATGGTCAACAAAGTAAACGCTGAGCAATGGATTTCCCACACTTTGCGTTATCCAGTCTTGTCCGCCATTGATTGTTTTTAGAATTCTACCGCCACCTGATACAACCCATCCTGTCTGGTTGTCTGCAAAGTGGACGGACCATAGGGAATTTGTAGTGCCTGAATTTTGCGTTATCCAAGTTTGCCCACTATCATTAGTCTTTATGATCTCACCGGCGCTTCCTACAGCCCAGCCCGTATGAGTATCGGTAAAGTAGACTGATAAGAGTGTTTTTGCTATACCTGAAGTCTGCGCCGTCCACGTCGCCCCACCATTCACCGTCTTGAGAATGGTACCAGCATCTCCCACAGCCCACCCCGTCTGCGCATTCACAAAAAACACGTCCCTCAGCGTGTTCCCCTGCGGCAGCGGATTCTGCCAGGTCCAGCAGTCCCCAGTGGGCAGGCCGGAGCCGTTATTGATGCCATTCCCGCCGCCGTTGTCGTTTACGGTGATAGAGGCCGTCCCGCTGCACCCGTTCCCATCCGTCGCCACCACCGTGTACGTCCCTGCCTGCGGACACACAAAGTTCACCGTTTCGTTGTGGGTGAAGGGGGCAGTGCTCAGCGTAGCCGTCACGCCGGGGTTGCCTTGCAGGGTCATGGTCACGGAGGCGTAATTCGAGCCGTTGGACTGGTTCAGGCCGCCGGAGAGGGTGAGACTTCCATTCAGCCAGTTGGTTGAAGGAGGGCTCTCGGATATGGCAGGAATGCACTGCGCCCCAACCACCAAAGGCAAAAAGCAAAGCGCGGCAAGGCACCGCAACGGTTTGATTTGTTTTTTCACGGTTGGCATTGGATTTTTACAATTACAAAGGTAAAAATACACATTTGTGTACAACTAAAAAGGTGTAACGGCTTTTTGAGATGCCGTTTACACCAAAATGTCAAAATCCGCCAATTGTTCGGACGAGCGCGCCCCTCACCCCCCCCAAGCCGGACAACGCACACACCGGTCTACCTCCCCAAACCGCACCCCCATACCCAGCTCCAGCCCCCCGGCAAAGCGCGAGCGCACCCGCTGCAGGTTCACGTCGTACGAGAGCGAAAATACCCACCTGTGGTTGCCCACCTGCACCGTCGGAATCAGCGTGTGGAGCGCATAAGCGGCGGCCGACGAGCTACCCGACCGCAGGTAAGCGCCGGCTTGCACATGGCGGCCGGCGTCGCCTTCAGCGTACAGGTGGTACAGCACGCCGGTAATCAACTGCTGCTGCTTGCTGTTGACGCCGCTCACCGACTGGCGCTGGTATAGCCCCCGCAACAGCAACCGCTGTTTGTTGCCCGGCAAATCGACGGTGGCCGCGCCGTGCAGCGTCAGGCCGATGCCCAATCGGTTCTCGTCGTCGACAAACGAGTACGCCGGCTGGTTCAGGTGGCGCCAGGCGACGCCCGCCGACCAGCCCCGGCTGTTATTGGCCAGTTGGGCGCCGGCGTGAACGTCCGGCTGTACGCGGCTGTTGGTTTCAAACGCCTCGCCGTTGCCGTTTGCCGCGCTGAACAGGCCGTTCCGGTACTGGGCGTCGAAGCGCAGCCGGGAAGGATCCACGCGGTAGTTGAGGGCGCCCACGCTGGCACCCGCCGCCGCATAGGTGTCGCCGCCAAGGTGAAAGTGAAACGCGCCGGTGAGCAGCGCCTGGGTGTTCGAGAGGCTGCCTAAGGGGCTCCAGTCGTGCTGTGCGACCGCGCCCAGCGCAAAAAAGTTACGCTGCTGACGCGGCAGACAGAACCGCGTCTCGGCCGCCAGCGCGGCGCCCTGGTACGACTGGTCGCTGTACGCGTTGTCCCACATACCGCGGTACAGCGCGGTGACCGCCGAGCGGTACAACGCCTGCCCCCCGGTCGCCGCCGGGTTGAACACCATCGGCGCGTTGAATGCCTGGGTAAACTGGAAATCCTGGGCCCGGCAGGCAAGGCCGCCGGCCACCAGCAGGGTTGAAAAAAGGAGCTTTTTCATGGTAGTGTGGTTGGGGAGGTTAGCGAATCAACTGAACGGTTCCGGTAAACGTTTTGCGGATGCCGTCCACGTAGCGGATGCCCACGACGTACCGGTAAGCGCCCATTTCCGCTTTTCGTTCGCGGAAGCGTCCGTCCCAGCCGAACGCCGGATTTTCGGGGGTGGCCTGGTCGCCCGCAGGCAGGTCTTTTACGTCGAAAACCTGTTCACTGTATTTGTCAAAAACCTGGAAAACCTCCAGATCGCGCACCGCCGGGTTGCTGTTTCGGGGGAAAAACAGGTCGTTTACACCGTCGTCGTTCGGAGTGAAGGCGTTGGGTATGAAAAAGCCGGAATCGCGCTCGATGTGCACGTCTACCCACACGGTGTCCTGTTTGGCGCACCCTTTGGCGTTGATGGCCGTGACGACGTATTGCACCGGTTGCCACGGCGCGGCGAGGGTCGCGGCGCCGTTCGGGTCGCTGAGGTGCAGGGCCGGCGCCCACGCAAAATCCACGTCGGCCTGGTTGACCAGCGCTTCCAGTTGCGCCGTTTCGCCGAGGCGAATCCGGAAGGAGTCCTCGGGAACCGAAAGCAGCAGCTCGCTGATGGGCAGAAGGGTGATGGCGGTGTCGTTTTCACATCCTTCGGGCGACTGGATGCGCACGGTGTACACGCCCGGTTGCAGGCCGATGTGGAAGTCGCCCACCTGACTGTAATCCGCCGAGAACAGCGCCGACCAGTTGTCGTCCGCCGTGCGGATGCGCAGGTCGGTACCGGAGTCCACTGTGCAGTGCGCGTCGATAAGCAGGTCAAAAACCGGCGTCTGAAAAACGGTGAGCGCACGCGTGGCCGTATCGAAGCAGATGCCTTCGTTGGTGGCGTACAGGGCGACGGTGTACGTGCCGCCGGCGTCGTAGGTGTGGGTAAACGCGTTCAGGGTGTTCGAGCGCCCGTCGCCGGTATCCCACAACAAGCCGGTAGCACCCTGGGCATCGCTCTGAAACTGCACGGAGGCGGGCGAGCAGGGCTCCACAATGTCGTAGGAAAACCGGGCGTCGGGCTTGGCGCGCACGTACACCGGGGCGAAGGCGGTGTCGCGGCAGCCCTCCGGAGAGGTGGTGATCAGTCGGGCGGTGAACAGGCCGGGGCTCGGGTAAGCGTGTGTCGCCTGGCAGCCGCTTGCGCCGTTGCCGTCGCCGAACTGCCAGGAGCAGGCGCTGCCGGCGATGCTGCTCTGCCCGCTGAAGGCGGCCGTGGCCCCTGCGCACAGGGAGTCGTCTGCCGTCAGGGCGGCCTCCGGCGGCGTGAGCACGGTCACTTGCCCGCTCCAGGCGCTTGTACATCCGGCATTTGAGCGCGCGCGGGCCTCGGCGGCGTACACGCCGGGAGCGGTGTAGACGTGTTGGGTTATTTTTTGGAGCGTCGAATCGCCGTCGCCGAAACGCAGCAGGTACGCCGGTGCATCCGAAACGGCGCTGAACGACACCGGATCGCCCGGGCAGCGTATGGGGTCGTGCGTCACCTCAAGCGCGGGCAGGGGCTGCACTTGAATGGGCATGGTCATGCTGTCGAACCCGCAGCCAAAGGCGTACAGGGTGAGCCGGTACAGGCCCGGGTCGGCAAACACCACGTCGATGGTGTCGCCGATATATGTATTGCCGTCGGAAACCGCCCAGGCAACCGGCGCGCCCGGGGTGGCGTAGTTGATCACCGAAACGGGTGTGCCTGCGCAAATGGCGGTCGTGTCTGGCAAGCCGATGAGGGCCACCACGTCGGTAGGGTTCACAACCACCTCTCGAAAGGCGGTATCGATGCCGCAAAAGTTGGAAGTCACGAGCCATATACCCACGGTGTCGGGCAGGCTGTCTGTGAAAAACGTAAAAAAGGCGGACTCGATCAGTGAACCGACCACCTGGAGGCCTGTGGAGGTAAAATAGGTGTTGCTCGCCGGATTCCCGGTGCTGCGCACGCTGGTTTCCAGCACGCCGCCCGAGCAGGGTTCGGTGTAGGTGATGCCGAAGTCGGCCCTGGGTTGTGGGAATACCGTTACCGTTCGGCTCACCACAAAGGTGTCGCAGCCGTTGTCGACAATCAGCCGGACGGTGTAGCTGGTGTCCTCCGTCCCCTGTTCAAAGACCACGGCGCCGGGATTTTGCCCGTTGAAGGTCTGGTTGTTTCCGAATTCCCAGCGGTAGACCGCGTTTTCGGCGAAGCTGTTATTGGCAAAAGTGACGGAGAGGGGCGCGCATCCGCTATCTGGTGTCATGTCAAACTGGATGTTGGCTGCCTGAATGGGCTGAATGACGTACACGGAGGCCGAAGCGGAGGCGGTGCAGCCGGCCGGGCCGAGCAGTTGGGCTTGCAGGCTGATCGGGTAGAGACCCGGGGCGGAATAGGTGTGGGTGGTGCTGTTGTTGGTGGCGCCGTCGCCCCAGTCCACGGTATATTGCACGTTCGGATCAGCCTGGGTGGCTACCGACACCAGGGCGCCGATGCAGGAGGTATCGCGGTCGAGTTGGAAGGCCGGGGCGGGCGGGGCGCTCACGGTGACCGTTGCCTCATCGGAATTGCAGGCAGCGGGCAGGGAGGGGATGGTCACGGCGTACAGGTAGGGCGTGTCGAGCTGGAGTTGGCCGATGTCTATGGTGTTGCCGTTCAGCGCAAATCCGGTGTACACGCCGTTGCCCTGGTTGGCCGTCAGGGTGGCGGCGGCCTGGGTGTTGCAGAGGAAAAGATCGGGGCCCAGGGAGACGCCGTCGCCCGGTTCCACGCGGATGTTGAGGGTGTCGGCGCGGCGGCAGGCGTCGAAGCCGCGGGCGAACACGAGCTGAAAGTCGCCGGGCGACATCGGGTCAAACGCCGGTCCGCCGGGTATCTGAATGATCTGCAAGCCGCTCCATTGCCCAATGGAATCAGACGCCAGCAGGGGGATGGGCACGCCGCCGCTGCACAGCACCGTATCTAAGGGCGCGAGAATGGACACTTCCACTGGTGCCAGCACGTTGAGGGTAGCGCTGAGCGTCACATCGCCACAGGCGTTGTTGGCGGTGGCGGTGATGGTGTAGGGGCTGTTTTGGTCGTCTAAGGTTAAGGGAAAGGTCGTCTGCGGCGTGCCGTTGATGGCGTATGCCGCTTGGGGGTCGAACGGCGACGGCGTGTAACCCACGCTCAGGCAAGCGTCGGCAGGGGCATCAAGCGCCAAAGGGTAGGCTTGCTCCACGGAGATGCGCACCGTGTCGGTCTGGCGGCATACGCCTGTGCCGATGGAAGCCACCAGGGTGTACACACCGGCGGTGACCGGCTGAAACAGGGTATCTCCCCCGGAAAAAATGATGTTTCCGCCGTCGCCGCTCCAGAAGCCGGGCGTTGTAGTCGTCAACAAAACCGGTGCAGCACCCGTGCACACCGTGAGCGCAGACGCAGGGCTGGTGATGTCAATGGCCTCGGCTGGACGGATGAACACGGTATCGCTCAGCACCTGCATGCCGCACTCGTTGGACAGCGAGGCTTGAATGATGTAGGGGTTAGGCGATAAGTCGAGCGTTACCGGGAAGCTGGATACCGGGTTGCCGTTAATGGTGTAGCTGGCATTGGGTGTCAGCGGGCTTGGCGTGTAAGGCGTCGGCACGCAATTGTCTGGAAACGGATTGAGGTTGAGCTTGGGCGCGTCTATGACCGTGATGGCAATGGTTTCGGTGTCTTCCTGGTTGCATTGGTTGTTGGCCCGGAGGGTTACGGTGTAGGTTCCGGGTACACTGAAGCGTATGCGCGCAACCGATCCGTTGGGCGTCCCCGGCGGAACCCACTGCCAGCCGGTAGTCGGGGATACCGACCATTGGTACTGGGTGGTGTTGGCCGAAGCGCCGGCATTCAACCGCACAACTGCCGAGCCGCCGTCGAGGCATACTTTGTAGGGATTGGTAGGCGGCTGGATGACGCCGGAGTCGGCCACCAGACTGGCTATCGCCGGGTTGAACACCTGAAGCACCTGAGTGGTGCATACCGTATCGCACACATTGCCTGCGCAGTGCTGAATGGTTTTGGCACCTGCGGTGGTGAACGTATGGGTAAACGTAGTGCCCGATCCGGTGATGCCGCCGCCCAGGTCCCAGGTGCGGTAGTTCAGGCCTGAAGTGGGGCAGGCGGTAGAGGTCAGGGTGACGCTTTGGCCCAGGCAAACCGGATTGGGACTCATGGTGAACGTAGCCTGCGGCGGGTTCCGGATGGTCAGGATGAAGGCGGAGTTGGCGTCCTCCACCGCCGGATCGGAGTGCATCGTGTAAAGGATGATCGTGTATTCCGTTGAGAAGGTACAGGAGCCGAAAAAGCTGCCGACGTTGTACACATGCGTTTGATTGGGCGGGTTCAAACCGCCGGGGACGATGGTTTCGGGCGAACCGTCGCCCCATTTAATTCTGTACCCGGAAATAATACTGGCATTCGGATAATTCGGGTTCACAAGAATGCTCACGCACAAATTTACATTTTGGCTGGTGGCGCACACATATTGTTGACCGTTGCATACGGCGATGGTGGGATTGTTGGTTTGACAGAACAAGGCAACGCTCGACCAACAAATAAGGAAAATCAGGGTTAATTGTTTCATATTTGGCTACCTGAAAAGTTAGGATAAAAGTAAGGCAAATTACCGCCCCCGACATTCAACTGCTGTCTGATTCTTTAGTTCACAACAAAAATCCGAAGCACCCCTTTTGGAGCGCCCCGGATTGAACCAAAAAATGTACTGTCATCAATTCACCTTGATCTCTACCGTATTCATCACCTGGGCAGTGATCAACGTGCCGGGGCTGAAACCTGCGCCCTGGTTGGGGAAGGCACCCGGAATGGTTTGTTCGTTTCATATCAAAAAGAGTTGAAAAGTGAAGGTTGGCATGGGGTCGGGTCGCTGGGAGGGCGATAGCGACCCGACCGGGGAGGAGTGGTTTAACCGTTGATGTGGATGTCGTTCAGCACGTTGGCGCGCAGGTTGGTTCCTATTTCGAGGATGGCCTCGCTGCCGTCGCAGGTCGCTTTGAGGATGTGGGGCGTGGAGCGCAGGCGCACCATCTGACCATCCACGGCCTGGGCTTCTTCTACGGTGACGGTGACCTCGGCACATTCGCCGTTGGAAACCTTTTTTACTTTTTTGACCCATCCGGAGGCCGGTGCGCCGGCGGCGATGAGCACTTTGCCGTTGACGGTCACGTTGCTGCGCACGGTGAAGTCGATGGCGTTGCCGATGGAGAGGTCTTCGGCGTTGATCTGTTCATTGAGGTAAACCGTGACGTTGGTTCCGGCAGACAGGGTGATGACCTGGTCGAGTTGAACGCTTGTGAGCTCGAACACCGGCGGAGCGGCGAAGGTGAAAGCGGAGGCGCTCATCAGGACGCTGAACAGGGCAGTGCGGAAAAGAGTGGTTTGGAACATGGTATGGGTGGTTGGAAGGTGAAAGGAAGTGTTGTTTCGCGCTTGTTTTTGGGCGCTTACAATACTTGGTGGAATTCACCTTGCGGGGGTACCCATGTTTCTGGAAAAACTTATGAACGCATTTACATTGAATGCTACTTTTTCAATCCATGAAAATAGCGCGTGCGTTTAGCGCAATACAGTCACCGGTTTTTTAATTATAATTGCTTTTCCTGCATCTATTGTCAGCAAATAATAATAAGTTCCTGCCGGTACGACACGGCCATTTACTTTGCCGTTCCAGGGCTTGTATGGTTCGGCATGGAATAACAGCTCCCCCCACCTGTTTATCACGCTGATTGAACTATTGTCTGGATTCAAGTTTACCCCTTGATCAATAAAAGAATTTAGTGGATCCCAAAGGTCGTTGATTCCGTCGTCATTGGGAGAGAATGCGGATGGCAGTCCACTCCCATCGACATCCGGTCCATTTTGTATGATTATAAATAGTTCGGCAGTGTCACAGTAAGTTGTACAGAGTGTATCGCAAATCGTATAAACTAATTGATCATTTCCCTGGAAGTCCGGATCGTTCAGTGTGTAGCGGATGTTTTGGTTTTCCGTAGAGTCAACACCGTGTTTTGGATGTTGAAGCACATTTATGGCCCAACCGCCACCTGCAGGCATGATGTCGTTACCGGTAACGGCAATAAGGGCAGTTTGGGTAGACACAGGAAAGTAGAGCGTATCTGGTTTAGCATCAATGAATCCCGTATCTCTCAATTCCAATGTCAACATAACCGTGCTATCACATCCGCCAAGCGTTTTCAGCAGATATGGATATGTTCCCGCAACGGTAAGTGCGTCACCCTGATAGAAAAGCGTGTCCCCTTTGCAAATCATCTGAAAAATATCTTTATCGACGGGTTGACCTTGGGTGACAACTACCTGAGTTGCGCCGGTGCATGCCTGTCCATCGGTAACGGTCACAGCATATGTGCCTGGTATAGCAACTTGGATAAATCGAGTAGTAGCCCCGGTTGACCACAAGTATCCGACGTACCCTGTGCCGGCATCCAACAGGGTGCTACCTCCAGCACACACTTGCAGTACACCTGTAATTTGGGGCATGAGCTGATTTCCTGATACGACGTTCACCTGTGTACTACCAGTACATCCCTGACCATCAGTGACGGTGACCAAGTACAAACCTGGCTGACCAACCTGTAGCAATTGGGTGGTTGCACCTGTCGACCACAAGTAACTTACATAGCCTCCGCCTGCGTCCAGCAAAGTGCTGCCACCGCTGCAAACCTGAGGTACACCGTTTATAGTTGGTGTCAAACTGATGTTGTTAAACACGACGGTTGCCGTATCTACAGCGATGCAATTGCCTGGAGTTGTTACAGTGAGTGTATACGTGCCAGGCTCGGATACAATTGGATTTTGTACGGTAGAGGTAAAGTTGTTTGGTCCGCTCCATGAAAATGAAGCATTAGGAAGGTCTGAACTGCCCATTAGGGTAAGGCTGTTGTTGCAGCCTAGCAATCCACCGGCAGCTGTAGCGATGGGTGGATTGATGCTTCCCGAAACGTCAAGATTCGCTATTTGGGCACAACCTGAGATCGTGTCGGTAATGGTCACCGCGTATGTGCCAGATGCACTGACCAATATCTGCGGATCAATGCCCAGGTTGTTAGACCAAACGTATGTATAATTGTTGCCGGATGGTTGAGCAATAGCCGAAAGTATCAAACTGTTGAGTTGGCAGTGGAGTTGTGTGCCATTTGGCGCATCAATAAACGCTGTAAACGGTGCTGAACTGTACACCCAGGCATCTGCTTCGTCGGTACAACCTGCGGAGTTGGTCACCGTAAGGGTATAGACGCCGGCTTGGGAAACTACCGGGTCTTGCAAACTCGAGGAAAAATTACCCGGCCCACTCCACGCATACGTGCTGTTTGGATGGTTCGATTGTCCCGTCAGGGTAATCACAGGATTGCCGTTACAGGGGAGAGTGTCTCCGGAGGCAACGGCGATTGGGTTGTCAACTTGAACAACAGTCGTCTTCGCTACCCCAGTGCATCCATTGCTTTCGGTAATTGTGACGGTATATTGTCCCTCTGTTGTGATGCTAATAAATGAAGTATTGGCACCTGTGGACCACTGGTAGTTGGTATAACCTGATCCTGGTGAAAGGGTTAAAAGGCTGCCTGTGCAAAGTGAATCGCTTGCCGGAAGCATAGGCTGGTTAGTTAGGGAGCAGCCGGCAATTTGTATCTCGATGGAACGGCTGTACAATTGCAACTGTAGCGCATTGGGGTTTGTGACCTTACAATGATAAACACCGGCATCTCCTAACGTCAACGAGTCGAATACTATTTTGTTGTTGTCCAGTTTATTCCAAGGGAAGCCTGACTTAAACCATTCATATTCATTGCCGGTAACATTTTGGTCGATTCCTAAATCCACCGTTAACGAATCACCTATCTTCCGAACGATGAGCGTGTCGCTAAAAAAAGAATCCTGTGGTGCATAGAAAAAGAAAGAGTAGTTTTTAATCACCGCCTCAGGCATACCGTCGAATGTCATTTTGTTGGAAAATATCAAATAACTATTCAACTTGGGACATCCGCCCAAATTTGGGAGAGGAGACCCGAGTTGATTTCCCTCCAACCGGATTTCTTCCAAATTTGGCAACACCCAATTCGGAATTAAACCGCTAAGCTGGTTGGATTCCAAAACCAAAGATTTGAGATTGGGTAAATTGAAATTGGGAAGATCGCCTTTTAGTAAATTGCGCCCCATCCACATTAATTCCAATGAGGGCATCGAGTCAAATGTCGGAAGGGTGCCTGTGAGTTCGTTTTCGTACAAAAATAATTGTACTAAATTAGGTAAACTTAAATTAGGAATATTGCCACTTAGATTATTATCTCCAATATACAAATGGCCAAGTTTTTTTAGATTGCTAAGTTCTGTTGGAATCGAACCACTTAAATTGTTCTTGGATAGGTATAAACCTTGTAAATTAGTCAATTTGCCCAATTCTTTCGGAATAGATCCTTCCAGATTATTGGTGTACAGGTCGAGGCCTTTTAATTTGGATAAGTTCCCAAGGGTTGGGGGTATATTTCCTGATAGACGGCTATTATAAATAAAAAGCTCTTCTAAATTATCGAGTTTGCCCAGCTCGGCTGGAATAGGTCCCTCAAGGTTATTGTTTGACAGATAGAGGCGTTCAATTCTGGTAAGATTACCCAGCTCCGGAGGTAGCGAACCACTTAGGCCATTTCCGCCATAATCCACACCATTTGGATAATTTGCGTCGAATTTGCCATCCAAATCGAGGTATAATACACATCCATCCAACCCAACAACAACGCCATACCAATTGCTTGTGTCAACAAAAATTGCAGGAGTAGGCAATGGTTTGTTCAGGTTCCATGGCCGCGTCCAGGTGGCGGGGCCCTGGGTGGCATTAAACAACGACACCAACGCTAGAGAGTCGGTAGCCCGATTGCAAACTTTACAAATACCTGAATCGCCCGTGCAAAATGCATTCCAATCTTGTGTCGATAAACCAGGATTGTTGGCAATAGAAACAAGCTTCGCGCTGGAGCAAAGGGGTTTAAGGCCAGGATCAAGACATCCGCCAAACAAATTTTGATTCAGATAAACGGTGTCAATAAGGGGCAGACCACCCAAGGTGCCCGGAATGGGGCCAGCCAATTGGTTTGTGCTCAGATTGAGTACACTCAACAGGGGAAACTGACCCCAGGTGATCGGTAAATTTCCAGTCAATTGATTATTGTTTATCCATAGTTTCTTCAATTTTGACCAGTTCTGTATTGGTACAGGTAATCCATCTGTCAACTGGTTCCAGCTTAAATTCAATGCCTCCAAATTTTTCAGTTGAGTCAATCCATTCGGGATTTTTCCTGTGAAAGCACAATTATTCAAAAACAATTGTTTAAGAGAGTCCAGTTTGCCGATACTGTCAGTGATCACTCCACTCAAATTAGGGTTAAGGCTCAGATCAAGTTCTTCCAATTTTGCCAAACGTCCAATTTCGGCTGGTATGCTTAGCAACAGTTGGTTGGTATGAAGTCTAAGCGCTTTAAGGTCCACCAAATTGCCGATTTCAGGTGGAATTGGGCCAACCAGATTATTGTTGTTTAAAAACAGGGTGTCTACGCACCCGTTTATGTCCGTCCGGACTCCATACCAGGTTGAAATAGGTTTGCCGGGCATTAGCCAGTTCGATTTATTGATCCATTGTGTCGCCCCATTGGTGGTTTGATAAAGCTTTATTAAAGCAAGCGAATCAACTCCATTTCTACATGAACCACCAGAGGGTTTTCCCACCTGAATGTTCATGTCTTCAACCCGGCCTCCTTGCGTCATGACTCCGGAATGCGGTAATGCCGTGGTGCCGAAGCGCGTAACAACCCGCATGCGGGTTAAACCCAAAGGTGCATTGGCTGGAATGTCAATTAAGTAAACAGACCCATATCCCTCACAAAAATCACCTAAGGTTGCCTGATCTTGGAGTACCCTTTCAGAGGGGTTATCAAACGTGCCATTTTTATTAAAGTCAATCCATGCTCCAATGAAATGCGTGCCTTCGCCTCCGTTAATATTCAAATTAAGCGGATACTGCTTTCCTTGTTCAACTTTTGCCGTGTCTGTAACCAAATATTCATACCCCAACTCACTATCCGGAGTATAGGGGTCGCACCCATTATTAACATCAATTATCCCCCCAAAATCAAAATATTCGATGGCGGAACAGTTGTTGAGACCCGCAGTATAGTTGCTAATGGAAAAATAGGGGTTCCCACATTGCGCGTCCGTCGTTCCTGATATTATCCCACTCAAATGAATCGTACCGCCAATCTGGCAATATTTTTTTAACCTGAACTCGTAGTTTGTACAGGGTTTTAAACCAAGTGCCAACGAAAATGGGGGAGGTGGGACATCAAAGATTACAATCGTGGCACAAGTTGGGTCATCTTTTATGGGAAGCCAGGTGCTGGCACCAGATTCGCGGTACTCAATTTCATAAGTATCGACGTATTGAATATCAGGGTCAGACCATTCCAGCTTTATCCATGTGTGACCAGTTTCGGTAACTGAAAAGTTGTCTATTGGAACGCAAGGGGGTAGTACCGTGAAATTTAAACTATAGCCAATCTGGGTTTTTCCACCACCACCGGCAGGCTCATAGGTAACTTGTACAAAATATTCTCCCGGGGGTAAGGTTGCAAACGATGTGATCCAAAAAAAGCCACAACAATTGGTGGAAATTTGTATTGGTTGAAAAATTGGTGTAAATGGGTCATTAGCATTGTACCATTCATGGTAAACAATAAGATTTTCAGTGACATCAAATAAATTTGTCAGAATATGTACTTCCTCATTGCTATAAAATACAGTTCGTTGGTCCATGCAACTTCCCGGGTTGCCAACTACGTTGCCGCATATAAAGCTCTCATAATTGCTAAATTGGGCAAACACCTGATTCGCAAAAACCAATAGCATGATCAAGAATGGTGCAGCTTTCATTTTCTTCTTTAGTTTTAAATCAGCCAGTTGTTGTTTGAGGTACGCTTTGGTAAAGGTTGACACAAATTTGCCGTGTCAAATGTATAAATATTGTTATTTACGGACAAAAAAAGCGAACCATAATTTTTCAGGCACCAAAAAAACCGGAGCGCCCAACACAGAGCGCCCCGATTTTACCTGAAAACAAACGACAATCAATTCACCTTGATCTCTACCGTATTCATCACCTGGGCAGTGATCAACGTGCCGGGGCTGAAACCTGCACCCTGGTTGGGGAAGGCACCCGGAATGGTTTGTTCGTTGCCGTTGAGCGCCACCATTTGCCCGTCGACAGCCTGTACGTGCTGGAGTTCGATGGTGATCTGGGCGGGGTTGTTAAACGTGGCAGGCTGGATGCTTTTCACGCGGCCGATGGCCAAGGCACCGGTGCGCACCACCACCTCTTTTTCGGCCATCACGTCGGTGTGTACGGTAAAGTTAACCAGCTTGCCCACTGTGGCGGCGTCGCTCGAACCGCTTTCATTTGTTTTGAGTACCACCAGCGTGCCTGCTGGCAGCGTACACTTCTTAAGTGGCATGCAGGAGGGTGTAGGGAGGGCGAGGGCCTGAGCGAAGGTGAGTCCCAGAAAAAGGAAAGCAAAGAGGAGATTTTTCATATCAAAAAGAGTTGAAAAGTGAAGGTTGGAAGGGGGTCGGGTCGCTGGGAAGCGGATAGCGACCCGACCGGGGAGGAGTGGTTTAACCGTTGATGTGGATGTCGTTCAGCACGTTGGCGCGCAGGTTGGTTCCGATTTCGAGGATGGCCTCGCTGCCGTCGCAGGTCGCTTTGAGGATGTGGGGCGTGGAGCGCAGGCGCACCATCTGACCATCCACGGCCTGGGCTTCTTCTACGGTGACGGTGATCTCGGCACATTCGCCGTTGGACACCTTTTTTACTTTTTTGACCCATCCGGAGGCCGGTGCGCCAGCGGCGATGAGTACTTTGCCGTTGACGGTCACGTTGCTGCGCACGGTGAAGTCGATGGCGTTGCCGATGGAGAGGTCTTCGGCGTTGATCTGCTCATTGAGGTAAACCGTGACGTTGGTTCCGGCAGACAGGGTGATGACCTGGTCGAGTTGAACGCTTGTGAGCTCGAACACCGGCGGAGCGGCGAAGGTGAAAGCGGAGGCGCTCATCAGGACGCTGAACAGGGCAGTGCGGAAAAGAGTGGTTTGGAACATGATGTTTATTGGTTGAAAGGTGAAAGGTGAAAGGAAGTATTGATTTCGCGCTTGTTGTTTGGCGCTTACAATACTTAGTGGAACATGCCTTCCGTGGGTACCCATGTTTTTTGAAAAAAAAATTCTATCCCGATTTATGGGTACGCTGTGGATGCGGTGCACACTAACAGGTTATTTCACCAAACCATCATTATTATGTACCACACCCTAAGTTTTTTTCGCTCAATCGAACGTCCGACCATGTGTCGCATCTTGTTCGTCTGGTTGCTGCTTGCGGCAGCGCCTGTTTTTACCCTCTTTGCTCAGGCTCCCGTGGCAGGAGGCGCGTACGCTTTTCAACATGCGGCCTGCTTTACGGAACAAGAGCACACCACCATTGAAGCGGAGGTGGAGCGCAACGTCTTCCGTTTGCAGGCAGAAGGCAGGCTCGTGCAGGAACGCAGCAATGCAATTGTCTACTTCAGTTGGCCATTGCGGCTGAAAGCGGGCCTCACCGACCCCTCTTACTATGGCATCAGCAACTTCGTGGATGAGGCCAATGGTAGCGGTACGCTGGACTACAACTGCGGAAGCCGCACGTACGATGGACACAATGGTACCGACATCTTTTTGTGGCCGTTCCCCTGGCACAAAATGAACAACAACGAGGTGGAGATCATTGCCGCTGCCTCGGGCACCATCGTTGCCCGGTACGACGGCAACTTCGACCAGCAATGCGCCTGGAACAACAATGCACAGGGCAACGGCATCGTGGTTCAGCACAACGACGGCTCAAGGGCCTGGTATTGGCACATGAAAAAATTCTCGCTGACCACCAAAGGCGTAGGCGCCACCGTGTCGGCCGGCGAATACCTGGGCGTAGTAGGCAGCTCGGGCATCTCTACCGGCCCGCACCTGCACTTTGAAGTGTACAACAGCAACAATCAGGTCATCGATCCCTGGGGCGGCCCATGCAACTACAAAGGGGGCCAATCGTGGTGGTCCGGTCAAAAACCGTACACAGACCCGAAGGTCAACAAACTGATGACCCACCACACCATGCCATCCATGCCCAACTGCGGTCCGGATGTGCTCAACGCATCGAATACTTTTCAAGCAGGCGACCTGGTGTATTTCGCCACCTATTACCGCGACCAACAGTTCAATGCGCTCTCTTCCTATTCCGTGATACAACCCAACGGGGTTGTTTGGAAAACTTGGACACACAACGCACCCGCATCCTACACGGCCTCCTGGTGGATATGGAACCACTACCTGCCTTCCAACGCCCAGGCAGGCACCTGGAAATTTCGCGTGACCTTTAACGGTCAAACCACAACCCACGACTTCACCGTTGGCGCTTGCCCTGCCCCCTCTACCGCCCAAATATCGGCGACGAACGTAACGGCAAACTCCGCCACACTCAACTGCTCCCTGAGCGGTTATGCCCAGTACGACTGGCGCTATCGCCCATCCAGCGCAGGCACATGGATCGACCTGAACAGCACGTCCGTTAATTACGTGCAGATCAGCAACCTCGCCGCTGCCACCACGTACGAGTTCCAGGTGTCGGTGCGGTGCGCCAACGGAAGCTGGAGTACCTGGTCGGGCTCTAAAACGTTCACTACCCTGAACAATTCCTCACCTTGCAGCAACGCAACTACCTTAAGTTGTGGCGCATCAGTGAGTGGAAACAACTTCAGCGGCAGCAACAACTTTAACGCCTACGGCTGCACCAACTGGTTGGAGTCGGGCAAAGAACGCATTTACCGGGTAGTCACCACCTCGTCGGGTAACCTGACAGCTACCCTGAGCAACCTCACGGCCGACCTCGACGTTTTCATCCTGAATGCATGCGGCTCCAACAATTGCATTGCCTTCGGCGACAACACTGCAACTGCTGTAAACGCGCCCCCAGGAACTTACTTCATTGTAATCGACGGGTACCTCGGCGCCTCCGGATCCTTTTCCCTGAATGTAACATGCCCCGCAGAGTCCTCCGGCAACAACGAGCCTTGCGGTGCATCCGTGCTGAGCGTAGGTAACTCGTGCGTGTTTCAGTCGCTCACCACTGCGAACGCCACGCCTACTGTAAACCCGCCCGCGCCAAGCGTAACCAATTGCCCGACCACCAACATGCGCGACATCTGGGTGCGTTTCACAATGCCTGCCTCGGGCAAGGTATCGGTGAATACCACGGCCGGAACCCTCAACGACGCCGTTGTGGCTGCTTATTCGGGCAGTTCGTGCAACGGACTGTCACTCTTCGGCTGCATCGACGACAATGCCAATGGAGACCCCATGCCCGACTTTACCGTTACGGCAAGCCCGGGGTCAACTGTCTGGTTGCGCATCTGGGGCTACATGGGCTCCACAGGCACGTTCAACATCTGCATACAGGCGGTGTCGGCTTTCTCCGGCGAACCAACCGAGGCGGTGTTGTCGGCAGAGGTGGCAGCCGAAACCCTGGCGGCTTCCAGTCGGTCTGTTGCACCACAGCCAAAGCCGGATGATCGCTCCGGAGCGTTGTCCGTTTTCCCATCGCCTGCGGTGGATATGCTCACGCTTCACTGGAGCCTCCCCGATGCCGCAGCAGCCATCGATGAGCTGGTTTTGTTGGATATGCAGGGCCGGCAAGCGCTACAACTGTTGTCGCCGGTTTCTGAATCGAGTGATGCTTTTCAGTATACCGTTCCGGTATCGGGGCTTGTACCGGGTGTTTATGTAGCCAAGGTGCGTTCGGGCGGCGCCGTTCAGACAGCCCGCTTTGTAAAACAGTAAAAGTCCTGTAACCCTCGGACTATTTGCTGTTCGAGATGCCCCGCCCCCACTCCATTTGGAGAAGGGGGCGGGGTTTTCTTTTTGGGGTAAGCTGAAATACGTGCAGGAAAAGATGACCCATAAATCGCAGTCGGCGGCTTTTTACTGTGCTTAAATTAAGGCATTGGGGAACAACAAAGTAAAGCCATACATGCCTTCTATCGGGTGCCGTCATTGATGTTTACAAGGGAATGTGGAATAAATGGGTCCAGCCATAGTCCAGACAGGTTTTTAACTGGGGTGGAAAGGGTGGACAAGGTTGACAGGATGGACAAGGTTGACAAGATTTGAACGTGCCCAAAAAATCTTGTTCACCTTGTTTTGCCCGTCCATCTTGTCAATCCTGTAAATCCTGTCCGCCCTAAAAGTCCTGTAAATCCTGTAAATCTTGTCCATCCTGTCAACCCTGTCCATTCTTCATAGCCAGGCGACAATTTGGTATGAGTACCTAATGTTACGCACCCTTTCGCACAAATATTACCCCACTTAAAAAAATGAAAACCGCAAAACCGCAAAACCGCAAAACCGCAAAAGTGTAGAGATCGCAAAAACCGAAAAGCCATTGTTTTCAAGCAAAACGACTCCATTTAGCCTTGTTACAAGCCCCAAAACTTTTGCGGTTTTACATTTTGCGGTTTTGCGGTTTTGCGGTTTAAATTTTTTATAATTTTTTAATTTATAATTTTATATAACGCACTTTTTCACATAGCCATTATACAAATGACACAACATTTGGTTTTTGTAGTCAGTTAGCCAAATTCAACCTCGATAACCAAAGCAGGGCCATCTGTGCGCATTTTTTTTGGTGCCTGCATCAAGCGTCATTAAATGCGTTGCGTAACAGGAGTTGGTACATACAAAAAAAACCGGGGCGCTCGATGATCGAGCGCCCCGGAGCCGGGCAAAATATACGCTTGGCGTGTATTAATTCACCTTGATCTCTACCGTATTCATCACCTGAGCGGTGATCATCGCTCCGGGGTTGAAGCCTGCACCCTGGTTGGGAAAGGCACCCTGGATGGTCTGTTCGTTGCCGTTCAGCGAGATCATCTGGCCGTCTACGGCCTGTACATGCTGGAGTTCGATGGTCAGTTGAGCGGCACTGTTGAAGGTTGCGGGCTGGATGGCTTTCACACGGCCGATGGCCAGGGCGCCGGTGCGGATTACTACTTCTTTTTCGGCCATCACGTCGGTTTGTACCGTGAAATTGATCAGTTTGCCGACCGTGGCGGCGTCGCTGGCGCCGCTTTCATTGGTTTGGAGGATCACCAGCGTGCCTGCGGGCAGGGTGCACTTTTTGAGCGGGGCAGGCGTAGGAGCGGCGAAGGCCTGGGTGAGGGTAAGTGCGCACACAAGTGCGGAGAAAAGGATGTTTTTCATGGTGGAAAGAGTGGAAATGTGAAAAATGGAGGAAACTACCGGGCAAGCCGGTTACAGGATGCATTACGCGTCGATCCGGATGTCGTTCAGCACATTGGCGCGCAGGTTGGTACCGATCTCGAGGATGGCCTCGCTGCCAGCGCAATTGGCCTTGATGATGTGCGGAGTGGAGCGCAGGCGCACCATTTGTCCGTCTACGGCCTGAGCCTCTTCCACGGTGACGGTGATCTCGGCATACTCGCCGTTGGCTACCTTTTTTACTTTTTTGACCCATCCGGAGGCCGAAGCACCGGCGGCGATGAGTACTTTGCCGTTGACGGTCACGTTGCTGCGCACCGTGAAGTCGATGGCGTTGCCAATGGAGAGGTCTTCGGCGTTGATCTGCTCGTTGAGGTAAACCGTGACGTTGGTACCGGCAGACAGGGTGATGAGCTGGTCGAGTTGAACGCTTGTGTTTTCGAATACCGGCGGCGCGGCGAAGGTGAAAGCGGCAGCGCTCATCAGGACGCTACACAAGCCAATGCGGAAAAAAGTGGTTTTAAACATGGTATGGGTGGTTGAAAGGTGAAAGAAAGTGTTGTTTCGCGCTTGTTTTTTGGCGCTTACAATACTTAGTGGAACTCACCTTGCGGGGGTACCCATGATTTCAGAAAAATTTTCTAACCGTGTCAAAACAGAATCCTGTTTTACCGGAACCAGTAAAAATGGGGACTGACTTAGCGCAACACCGTCACCGACCGCTTGTCCACCTGCCCATTGCCGACAAACAACACGTAGTAATACGTGCCCGCAGGCACATCCCGCCCGTTCACCTTGCCGTCCCACGGCCTGTACGGCGTAGCGCTGAACATCCGATCGCCCCACGAATTGAGTATATACATCTCCGCTGCCGATTCATTGATGTCCACGCCCATCTGCCGATAAATCTCCAACGGATCCCACAAGTCGTTATTCCCGTCGCCATTGGGCGAAAAGGCGTTGGAGAACTGCAAAATGCGGATTTCCAAAGTACCCGTATCGCAGCCCAACCCGCACTCGGCATCGCAAATGCGGTAGTCGAGCTTTTCTGAACCCCGAAAATCGTCATCAATCAGGCGGTACGTTACGCTGCCGTCGGGCGAGGCGTTCAGGCTACCCGCCTTAGGGTCGTTGTTGATAAACTTTACTTCATAGTCTAACCCCGGCGGTACGCTGTCGTTGTCGGCCACATTCAACATGTCCTCCTCTTCGCCGGGCGCCATGATCATCAGGTCGGGCATGGTAAAAAAGGGCTTCACCAACACCACGTACAACTCGATGGTGACGGTATCGGTACAGCCCTCGGGCGACAGCACGTAGTCGGTATACTTACCCGTTTTGTTGTAGGTCTTGTTGTTGTAGGTAAAAGACTTCCCGCTGCAGATACTCTCCTGCACGAGGATACGCTGCGCCGGACGCACGCGCACGGTGATTGTTTCCGCTTCGCTGCACCCCAGCGCGTCGGTGGCGGTCACGGTATAGGTGGTGGTGGTGGTGGGCGATGCCGTGACCGTAGCTTCGAACCCAAGGTTGTCGCTCCACGCGAAGTCGCAACCGGGGCATCCGGAAGCCTGGAGCAACAGGGCGTTGCCCTCGCACAAGTCCTGCGGAGTGACCACGGTGATGCCCGGCGAAACCACCACCAGCGTCAGTTGCACAATGCTGTCGCAGCCGCCCGAGCCGGAGAAGGTGGCCGTATATACGGCAGTTTGGGTGCGCAGCTGGCCCCCAAACTGCACGCTCTCCCCTTGGCAGATGGTGGAGTCCAACGTTGTAAAAATGGCGGTTCCAGACGTCACTGTCTGCGTGGCGGTGGCGGTGCAGCCCTTGTCGCTGGTCGCCTCCACGGTGTAATTGCCAGCACCCACGGTGATGGATGGGCCGCTCTGTCCGTTCGACCACTGGTAGTCGATGAATCCCGGCGTGGCGGTGAGGGTAGCCTGGCCGCTTCCGCACACCTGGGATGGGCCGCTGATGCCCACGCTCACTGCAGCTGTGGCGTCCACCACATGCGCGTCGGTGCCCGTACAGGCGGGGCCGTTGGTCACAGTGACCAGGTAGGTACCCACCGCGTTCACAGGTATGGTTTGGCCTTTAGCGCCCGTCGACCACAGATAGGTCTTGTAGCCCGGCCCGGCGTCGAGCGTTACTGTGCCGCCGCAGGTGCTGCCGGGGCCGCTGATGGCGGGCGTCAGCGCGTTGCCGGCATTTACCGTGTGGGTGTCGGTACCGGTACAGCCGGCGAGGTCGGTCACGGTCACGGTGTACGTGCCCGTGGCGGTGATCTTTATCGCCTGCGTGGAGCCGCCTGTGCTCCAGCTATACTGCGTAAAGAGCGGAGGTGCCACCGTGAGCGACAGGGTATCGCCACAGAATGTGGTGGAGCCGGCTATGGTCGGCTGGGGCGGATTGCCGGCTGGCGTCACCAACGCCGTGGCCGTGCCGGTGCAGTTGCCCGAAGCCGTGACGGTCAGCGTGTACGCACCCACCTGGTTCACCACCGGGTTTTGCTGGGCAGAACTGAATCCGCCGGGGCCGCTCCAATTGAAGGAGGAACCCGGTATACTGGAGCTTCCTTGCAGTTGTACGGCACCGCCCCCACAACTCAAGGCGCCCCCATTGGCCGTGGCGGCTGGCGGGTTGGGGCTGCCGGTAAGGGTCACCGAGGCTACGTTGGAGCATCCGCTGCCCGTGTCGGTCACCGTAACCGAATACCCACCCGGAAGCACAGCCGTCGCCTGTTGACCGGTGCCCAAACCGCTCGACCACAGAAAACTATACCCTCCGCCCGCCGGCGTCGGCTGGGCAACGAGCGTCAGGGTGGTTTGGCTGCATGTGAACAGCGTGCCTCCAGGCGTACCCATGGCCACAACCACCGGGGAAGAGCCGGTAACCGTGGCCGTGGCCGTTTGGGCGCACCCGGCAGCGGTCACGGTGAGCGTGTACACACCGGCAACATTGACGGGCGGGTTTTGCAAACCCGAGTTAAACCCGCCCGGCCCCACCCAGGCGTAGGTGGCACCCGGCGTATTGGACTGCCCCTGAAGGGTGAGCACCGGGCTGAGGCAACTGAGCGCACCGCCAGTAGCCGAGGCGGTGGGCAAGTCATTAACCATGATATCGACCACCTCCGTGTCGGTGCAGCCGTTACCGTCGGTCACCAGCACGGTGTATGGACCTGTCATCGCCGTCGTGGCGTTGGGCCGGGTCGGGTTCTGCCCGGAGGCTGTGTAGCCGCCCGGGCCGCTCCAGATGTATGTGCCGCCACCGGAAGCGTTGAGTTGAAGGGTCTCGCCAGCGCAGAGGGTGGTTTTGACCGCGCTTGCGGCCGCGGTGGGCAGGGCGGTCACGGTGATGTTGACCACTTCGGTATCGGTGCAGCCGTTACCGTCGGTCACCAGCACGGTGTATGGACCCGACATCGCCGTCGTGGCATCGGGCCGGGCCGGGTTCTGCCCGGATGCCGTGTAGCCCCCCGGGCCGCTCCAGGTGTATGTGCCGCCGCCGGAAGCGGTGAGTTGAAGGGTCTCGCCGACGCAGAGGGTGTTTTTGACCGCGCTTGCGGCCGCAGTGGGCGGGTTGGTCACGGTGATGTTGACCACTTCGGTGTCGGTGCAGCCGTTACCGTCGGTCACCAGCACGGTGTATGGGCCTGTCATCGCCGTCGTGGCATTGGGCCGGGTGGGGTTCTGCCCGGAGGCCGTGTAGCCGCCCGGGCCGCTCCAGGTGTATGTGCCGCCGCCGGAAGCGTTGAGTTGAAGGGTCTCGCCAGCGCAGAGGGTGGTTTTGACCGCGCTTGCGGCTGCGGTGGGCGGGGCGGTCACGGTGATGTTGACCACTTCTGTGTCGGTGCAGCCGTTGGCGTCGGTCACCAGCACGGTGTATGGACCCGACATCGCCGTCGTGGCATTGGGCCGGGTGGGGTTCTGCCCGGAGGCCGTGTAGCCGCCCGGGCCACTCCAGGTGTATGTGCCGCCGCCGGAAGCGTTGAGTTGAAGGGTTTCGCCAGCGCAGAGGGCGGTTTTGACCGCGCTTGCGGCCGCGGTGGGCGGGTTGGTCACGGTGATGTTGACCACTTCGGTGTCGGTGCAACCGTTACCGTCGGTCACCAGCACGGTGTATGGACCTGTCATCGCCGTCGTGGCGTTGGGCCGGGTGGGGTTCTGCCCGGAGGCTGTGTAGCCCCCCGGGCCACTCCACGAGTATGTGCCGCCGCCGGAAGCGTTGAGTTGCAGGGTTTCGCCAGCGCAGAGGGTGGTTTTGACCGCGCTTGCGGCCGCGGTGGGCGGGGCGTTTATTTTGATATTCACCACAGCGGTGTCGGTGCAGCCCGGCGCAGCAGTTGCGGTAAGGATGTAAAGCCCGGACATGGTGGTGGTGGCATTGGGCCGCATTGGGTTCTGTACAGAAGCCGTGTAGCCCCCCGGGCCGCTCCAGGAGTAGGGCGCCCCGCCCCCACCGCTCAGCGCAATGGCGCCGCCTGCACACAGCGTATCCTGAAGAGCAGCGGCGGCGGCCTGCGGCAGCCGGACGCGCAGCAATACGCCCCCGTCACCACAGGCATAAGCGGTAGAACTGTCGACAGGTACAAAAACGGCATCGCGCAGCAGGGTGGTTATGCCGGGATTAGAGCGATTCTCCCAGGAAACACCGCCATCCTGGCTGAGGTATATTTTGCCTGCGGCACCCACCAGCACGTTTCGCTGGCCCGAGCTGTTGACGTCGAAACCGTACCAATCAGTGCTGCCAATGGGAAGCGATGTCCAGTTTTGGCCACCATTGGTTGTGCGACGCAGGTCGGCACCGGTACCGGCAAGCCACAAGTTGGTGGCGCTTGTGCCTGCGGCGCTGCGCCAGGGTTGGCTGCCGAGGTTGGTGGCCGTCCAGGTAGCCCCGCCGTTGGTACTGCGGCATACCACACCGTTATCGCCCGCAGCGATGGCCGTGTTGGCTTGAAAAGTTATGGCATACAGGGTTTCGGTGGTTTTGGCGTCCACCCGCGTCCAGGTGGCACCGCCGTTGGTGGTGCGGAGCACTGCGCCGCAATCGCCCACCGCCAAACCGTTGTTTGCCGAGCTGAAGGCCACGGCGTGCAGGTCAGTGCGCACCGGCGCCGGCTGCTGCACCCAGCTCTGCCCCCCGTCGGCGGAGTAGCGGATGGTGCCGCCAGCGCCTACCGCCCAGGCTTTGAGGCCCCCGCTGTTGAGGGTGAACAGCCCGCGCAGGGCCTGTTGGGTGCGGGTATTTGGACGCGTCCACGCGCTGCCGCCATTTGTGGTGCGCAACACGACCCCGGAGTCGCCCACCGCCAAACCCGTGGTACCGTCCCAAAACGCGACGGCGTACAGGTCGGATGTTGAACCCGAAGATAAAAGTTGTACGCACTGGGCATTCAGCGCAGGCGGAAGGAGGAATGACAGAAGGAGGAGCGGGGCGTATTTCATGTTGGAAAGGCGGTTGCGTAAAGCGGTTTAAAGGGGAAATGACGGAGTACCCTTTTTTGTTTGCAAAAATATGCGTTTGGTCAGATTTTATCAAACGGTTATCGACCGGGCGCTGATGTGAGGCTTAAGAATCGCCCTATTGATCCAACTTGTCCGCGTACCTGTGTTGTTAACTGCGTCCTCACCGAAGACGAGACCGTTTTTTTCGCGAATTGCGCGAATTAACGCTCATGCGTGGAATGCGCGGCAGAACGGGTCATTTTTGCCGCTGTTTGCGTTTTACGCCCGGCCGCTATCTCCGCCGTTTAAAAAAATTTTTGGGGGCTTTGCCCCCACTCCCCCTACCCGTCTCCACCGCTCACAGGCCCCCTGCAGGCGGGGCGGTCGGTCGCCCACTCCCTCCCTTAACCCCCGCCTGCGGGCCTGCTCGCCCCGGAATGCCGGCTCCAGCTCAATGGATGGCCGGATGGACATGGCACCTCACTGGGGGGAACGAGCGACGCGGAAACCATAGTTGTAGTCGCGGTTCCCCGGCGTGCTGCGAGTGCGGTGAGCTACGCGGCAGCCGTCGGCGTAGTTGACCCAGCTGCCGCCGCGGAGCACGCGGCTCGAACCATTAACCGGGCCGGTTGGGTTCGCCGGCGGGCTTACGCTGTAATAGCCGTCGCTGTACCAATCGAAGCACCACTCCCACACATTCCCGCTCATGTCGTACAGGCCCAGGGCATTGGGGGTTTTCTGGCCTCGGGGCCAGGTGCCCTGTCCACCACTATTCGGGGAGTAACCAACCAGACTGTTGCCGTCCCACCACGCAACAGCATCAATATCATCGCTTCCGCTATACCGCGTCTGCGGGTTCGCACCGGCGCCCCGGGCGGCGTATTCCCACTCTGCCTCGGTGGGCAGGCGGTAGCCTTTGGCTGCGGTTTTCCAGAACACCGTGCCGGTGTTGGGCAGGCTCCAGTTGCTGCCGCTTTTGCCGTACACCGAGGTGAAGCCCGCGTCGCTGTAATAACAAGGCTCCAGGCCCTGCTGCTCGGAGAGGCGGTTGCAGTACACGGCGGCGTCGTACCAACTGACCCCCTCCACCGGGCAATCGGCGCCGCAGGCGGTAAAGAAAGGCGTTCCGCTCGGATTGATGTCGCTCATCAGCGCCGACCACTCCCCTTGCGTCACCTCGTACTTGCCCAGATAAAACGCGGAGAGGGTGACGGCGTGGGGCGGATTTTCGTCGAAGTCGCATTGGCCCTGCTGGTCGGGGGTGCAGCCCATGGTGTAGGTGCCGGAGGGGATGATCTCCATGCCCGGGGGCGCGCTTGGGGGTTCTACGGTAAAACTGCTCACCCCGCAGGCAATCGCCGGCCCTTCGGCGTTGTAAGGCAGCACCATGACGTATACCGTGTTGCCAGCCGGCCAGTTGGCGGAAGGGGTGTAGGTGGTGGTGTTCCCGTTGTCGACGTCGGTCAGCAGATCGAACCCGCCGGGCGTCGTGCCTGCGCGCAGGCGATAGCCTGTGGCCCCCGGCACGGCCGGCCAGGTGAGCGCGGCGGTGGGGGGCACGTTGGTGGCGCCGGGGGCGGGGGAGGTTAGGGTGGTGCAGCTGGGGGTGGCCGCCGATCTGCAGAGCCGAAAGCCGATATAGTTGTAGCGATTGTCCAGCGTGCCGATGCCCCGGTGCGCTACACGCTCGAAGGAGGCGGTGTAGAGCCAACTGCCACCCCGAACGACACGGACGGAGCCGGAAGCCAGCCCCAATGGATTACTTGGCGGGCTTACGTCGTAATAGTCGCTGTCGTACCAGTCGAAACACCACTCCCACACGTTGCCGCTCATGTCGTACAGGCCTAGGGCGTTGGGGACTTTCTGGCCTCGTGGCCAGGTACCCTGTCCAGAAAAGTTGGGAGAATAACCGACCTGGCTGTTGCCAACCCACCACGCAACAGCATCAATATCATCGCTTCCGCTGTACCGCGTCTGCGGGTTCGCACCGGCGCCCCGGGCGGCGTATTCCCACTCTGCCTCGGTGGGCAGGCGGTAGCCCTTGGCCGTGGTTTTCCAAAACACCGTACCCGTGTTGGGCAGGTTCCAGTTGTTGCCGCTTTTGCCGTACACCTGGATATAGCCCGCGTCGCTGTAATAGCACGGCTCTAAGCCCTGCTGCTCGGAGAGGCGGTTGCAGTACACAGCCAAATCGAACCAACTCACCTGTTCTACCGGGCAGTCTGTGCCACAGGCAGTAAAGTAGGGCGTTCCGCTTGGATTGATGTCGCTCATCAGCGCCGACCACTCCCCCTGCGTCACCTCGTATTTGCCCATGTAAAATGCGGAGAGGGTGACGGGGTGGTCCGGGCTTTCGTCGCCTTCGCATTGCCCTTGCTGATCGGGGGTGCAGCCCATGGTGTAGGTACCGGCCGGTACGTACACAAACAGCCCCGGCGCGTTGCTGCACACCCGAAAACCGCCCGTAGCGCTTTTACTCGCTGGCGACACGCTGCTGCGCCGGCTCACCGTGCCATCGGCCCCGGAGGCGTAGTGCCCGCCCCGGCGCACGCGGTTCACCCCGAACGCGGTGGGCCCTGTGGGGTCGCATTCGGCGTAGGCGGGGTAGTTTTCGAAGGCGTCCCACACCCATTCTTCCACGTTGCCGCTGAGGTTGTAAAGGCCCAGGGCATTGGGTGCCAGGGTATCGGGCCGCGTCTGGCCCCCGCTGTTGGCCCCAAACCAGCCCACGTCGGTGGCGGTGTTGCTGCCCGCGTATCGCAGGTCCGTGCCGGCCCGGGCGGCGTACTCCCACTCCGCCTCGGTGGGCAGGCGGTAGCCGTCGGCTTCGGTGTCCCAGTACACCGTACCGGAGGCGGCGTTGAAGGGGGTGCTGAGGGTATTGTCGGCGTAGTAGCAGACCTGGCGGCCTTCGAGGGTGCTCAGCGCGTTGCAGTACCGCACGGCGTCGTACCAACTGGTGTTTTCCACCGGGCAGGCGGGGCAGGCGGTGTTGGCGGCAGGGTTAGCGCCCATCGCGGCGGCGTACTGGGCCTGGGTCACTTCACGGGCGGACAGGTAAAAGGGGCGCACCGTCACCGGGTGGGCGGCCGTTGTGCCCGCGTCGCAAGGTTGCTGGCCGGGGGTACAGCCCATGGTGAATGTACCGCCGGGCACGGGCAGCAGCTCGGTCAACTGGGCGAAGGCGGTGTGCGCCGGGGCGGCGCACAGCAGGCAAATAAACAGGCGAATACAGGAAGGCATGGCGCGTTGGGTTGTTTTCAGGATCGGGCGGCGGGTGCAGCGCTTTGACGTACAAAAGTAAAGCGCATTATTGGATATTGGGTTCATCCATGCGGCGGTTTTAATCCATCTTTTAGGCACCGGTGGCATATTACATTCCTTACTCCCTTTCGGGATATATTTTGTATGTTTTATGGAGTCTCCATTCCTAAATTTGTGAGTATATCTCCCGAAAGGGAATAAAATTTTGAAGAGCGACGTTAACCGACAGGATGGCTTCAAGCCCAATGTCGTCAACTTAAGCCCAAAGGCCTCGGAGAGGCTCAACGTTTGAAGAATATGTTGCATGTATTTATGGGGCCTCGGAGAGGCCAAACGTTAAATCGCTGGTGTGAACACCGAACAAACGTTGGGCCTCTCCGAGGCCCTATTGAATTACGCCTGGTTTTTCTACCAACTTTGGGCCTCTCCGAGGCCATGAAAACCCTTAAGTTGACGACATTGGGCTTCAAGCCATCCTATCGGTAGCGCCTTGTTTTTTGCCGCGAATTAGCGCTAATTCGCGGCAAAAAAAAAGCACCCTCGGCATGCCTGGCGGCTTCGCCGCCGAAAAGCGCGCATGCCTTTTTGGCCGCGCATGCCGCCAATGAACGCTAATGCGTGGAATACGCAGCACACGGGTCATTTTTGCCGTGGTGAGCGTTTGGCTCGCCCTGCCGTTTATTGATGGTGTGGATGCCAACAATGACACAAGTCATACCGAACCTTGATCCTCTGCTGGTGTAGGGGCCAAACTTACCCCAGCTTTATCCCTAAAAAACCCCTGTCATTCCGAGCCCGTCAGGGCGAGGAAACCACTGTCAGCACAAAAAAACGACTCCTGCATGCGCTTCACATCCGCCCCATCCAGCAACCGCCTGAGCTTGCTCTCGTCAAATTCCCCCTTTGCGGCATCAAAGGGTAACGTCAATATGGTATAGGCCATTTTCAAAAAAAAAAATTTCCGCCTGAGGCGGATGGGTAAAAAAATCGCGGCGTCCGCCGTCAAAGGTCAAAAAAATTTTAAAAAGGTAAAAATGAAAAAAAATAAAACCTACAAAACCGATCTGCAGAGCCGAAAGCCGATAAAGAAGTAGCGATTGCCCGGCGCGTAGCCGTTCCGGCCCGCTACACGCACGAAGGGGGCGGCGTCGAACCAACTGCCACCCCGTACGACACGGAAGGAGCCTGACACCGGCCCCGACGGATTCACCGGCGGGCTTAAATCGTAATAATCGCCATCATACCAATCGAAGCACCACTCCCACACATTCCCGCTCATGTCGTACAGACCCAGGGCATTGGGGGTTTTCTGGCCTCGGGGCCAGGTGCCCCGTCCAAAATAATTCGGGGAGTAACCAACCTGGCTGTTGCCATCCCACCACGCCACCGAATCAATCGCATCACTCCCGCTGTACAGCGTTTGCGGGTTGGCCCCGGCGCCCCGGGCCGCGTACTCCCACTCCGCCTCGGTGGGCAGCCGGTAGCCTTTGGCCGCGGCTTTCCAGAACACCGTGCCGGTGTTGGGCAGGCTCCAGTTGTTGCCGCTTTTGCCGTACACCGAGGTGAAGCCCGCGTCGCTGTAGTAACAAGGCTCCAGGCCCTGCTGCTCGGAGAGGCGGTTGCAGTACACGGCGGCGTCGTACCAACTGACCTGCTCCACCGGGCAATCGGCGCCGCAAGCGTTGAAGAAGCTCGGATTGGTTCCCCACATTGCTTCCCACTCCCCTTGCGTCACCTCGTATTTGCCCAGATAAAACGCGGAGAGGGTGACGGCGTGGGCCGGGTTTTCGTCGGAGTCGCATTGGCCCTGCTGGTCGGGGGTGCAGCCCATGGTGTAGGTGCCAGCCGGCACATACACAAACAGCCCCGGCGCGTTGCTGCACACCCGAAAACCGCCCGTAGCGCTTTTGCTCGCCGGCGACACGCTGCTGCGCCGGCTCACCGTGGCATCGGCCCCGGAGGCGTAGTGCCCGCCCCGGCGCACGCGGTTCACCCCGAACACGGTGGGCCCCAGGGGGTCGCATTCGGCGTAGGCGGGGTAGTTTTCGAAGGCATCCCACACCCATTCTTCCACGTTGCCGCTGAGGTTGTAAAAGCCCAGGGCATTGGGCACCAGGGTATCGGGCCGCGTCTGGCCCCCGCTGTTGGCCCCAAACCAGCCCACGTCGGTGGCGGTGTTGCTGCCCGCGTACTTCTGGTCGGTACCGGCCCGGGCGGCGTACTCCCACTCCGCCTCGGTGGGCAGGCGATAGCCGTCGGCTTCGGTGTCCCAGTACACCGTACCGGAGGCGGCGTTAAAGGGGGTGCTGAGGGTATTGTCGGCGTAGTAGCAGACTTGGCGGCCTTCGAGGGTGCTCAGCGCGTTGCAGCAGCGCACGGCGTCGTACCAACTGGTGTTTTCCACCGGACAGGCGGGGCAGGCGGTGTTGGCGGCGGGGTTAGCGCCCATGGCGGCGGCGTACTGGGCCTGCGTCACTTCGCGGGCCGACAGGTAAAAGGTGCGCACCGTCACCGGGTGGGGGGCCGTTGTGCCCGCGTCGCAGGGTTGCTGGCCGGCAGTACAGCCCATGGTGAACGTACTGCCCGGCACGGGCAGCAGCTCGGTCAACTGGGCGAGGGCGGTGTGCGCCGGGGCGGCGCACAGCAGGCAAATGAGCAGGCGAATACAGGAAGGCATGGCGCGTTGGGTTGTTTTCAGGATCGGGCGGCGGGTGCAGCGCTTTGACGTACAAAAGTAAAGATGCCGGGGGGAATATTCGATGTTTAATTTTACAACACGCCTACCGCATCTGGGCCACCGCCGGGTTGGGCTTGACAGCAATGATCGTCACATTGTTTTTCACCCGGGTCGTCCACCGTCCACCGGGTGCGCGCAACGGAAAGCTGCGGGGGTTGACAAACACCAATCGGCCGTCGGTCGCTTCCACGTATTCGATGGTGAACCACACGGTGGGGTCGGTGTTTGTGGTGTCTACGGCCTGTATTGTTGCGGATACGGGGGTTCCGGCGGCGATCAGGGTTTGGCTGTCCACCACAACCGATTCGGCTACATAAACAAAGAACCGGGCGTCGGTGGGGTGGATGTCGGGGGCGGTAAGCACAAGGGGCGTACCGGCGGGCAGGTTGACGCGCAGGGGCTCGGCGCTTGCGCTCCGGCCCTGGGCCAATAGGCCCAGGGGGAGCAAAAGTGCACCAAGCAGCGGGGTGAAGAGGCCTGTTTTCATGGCAAAGGCGGGGGTTTACAGGGTTCAGAGCTGAATGGTTTCGTTGTTCATGACCGAGGCGCTGAGCGTTTGCCCGGGCTCTACGATCATGCTTTCGTTGGGGTACTGGCCTTCAAAGGACTGCTCGGTGCCGTTCAGGGCAATGAGGCGGCCGTCGGCGGCCTGCACATGGGTGGCTTCTATGACCAGCATTTCGGGCAGGTTGTAACTGCTGCGGCGTATGTGCTTGATGCGGCCTACCGCTATGGCACCCGTGCGGATAACCACATTCCCGCAAGCCACCACGTCGGTGCGTACGCGCAGTTGCACGGTTTTGCCCACTGTGGCGCGTTCGGAGGGTACGCGTTCGGTGGTCTCGAGGAGCACCAGGGTGCCTGCCGGCAGCGACACGGTGTTCGACGGGGCAGGGGTGGCAGACACGGCGTGGGTAATCAAGCTGAACAAAGAGAACGAGAGGAAGAGTAATGTTTTCATGGTGGGTGAATGATGAATGAAGTAAAGAGTGGTTGAACGGTTGATTTGCTTGTTGGTGGCGCTGCACCCCTTGCGGTACCCATGCGCCTGCAAACAATTTAGTATGGTTTTATTATGGGTACCAAAGCCCGTTTCCCTCCACAAACAGGCAAATCAATCGTTCACCACTCCTCCTAACAACTCACCACTTTTCTGCCATGAAAGCATACATTTTTTCTGCCGCCTTATTTACCCTCACTGCCGCCACCCTTTTTGCAACCACACCGGGCGACAGCGCCCTCCTCCAGGAAACCGTTTTGCTCAAGCGGGGAACCGTCATCACCCTGGAATTGGGCGAAGACCTGTCCAGCAAAGACGCTGAAGTGGGCGACCTGATCAGCCTGAGCGTATACGAGAATGTAACGGCGCAAGGGGCCGTTGTGCTCCACTCCGGGCTCTTCGGCCAGGCCCGGGTGACTATTGTGCGCAAGCCCGGCGCCTTCGGCCGTCCCGGCGCACTGGAGATCGAGGCCATCAACGTGGAAACCACCGACGGACAGCGCATCCTGCTGTCGGGCATCCCGCTGAGCGCCCAAGGCCACAGCAACAAAGGTGCCGCGCTCGGTGCCGGGCTGATCATTCCAGCCGTTGGCGTGGCGCTGGGTGCCCCCATATTGCTGCCCTTCGCTGCCGTGGGCCTGTTGGTCAAGGGCAAAGACGGCGCACTGGTGTCGCACACCCACATCAATGCCTACGTCACCGAAGACGTGCGCATTCGCCGCTAAACCCCTAACCCTTAAGGTCGCCCTCCACACGCTGAAAAAAAAATCATGCAGCGTGGTAAAATGGATGGCGACTTTTTATTATTTTTGCACGCCACTACTTTGATCTACTCTGCCCCACCATGCAAGCCGCCTTTTTTCTGCTCTTCCTGCTGTTCGCAGGCTCCCCCCTGCTGGCGTCTGCCCAACGCATTGAACTGGACTGGGAGCGCGACTACCGCTTTCCCAACGCTGTACAATTGCACGACATGCAGCTCCTGCCCGACGGTCGCCTCGCAGGCGTCGGCGTAATCGAAATGCCTGGAAAGAAAAAAGCCGGATATTTTGTCCTGCTTGATGGCATGACCGGAGAGATCATCCAACAAAAAACGTATAGCGCAGCACTTGATAATGCCCTGCTCGGCATCGCCGAAGCCGACGACGCCTCCTTCTATTGCGTCGGCTACAGCGAAACCAGTGAACAAGACCGCCAGGCGTGGCTTTTGCATCTGGACGAGCACGGCGAACTCATCCACCAGGCTTTCGAAGGTGGAAAGGGCGACGATGAGTTCACCTGCCTCACCTGGCTCAACAGCAACAGCACAGGCATCATTGTGGGTAAAAAAGCCGGGATGCCCGACGGGGACATCTGGGTTCAGCAGGTGCGCGGCAACCGACTCACCGACCGCGGCGCGATGGGCGACGGCGGCGCAGGCCAACCCGTGGCTGTGGTCAGTGGCGCATCCGACAAGATATGGATCGCTGGCAACGTCCGAAAAAAAGGAATCGCTTACCAACAACAGGGATGGGTAATGCTCCTCAACAAAAACGCTGACGCCCTCAATACTTCGCAACTGACGCAGGACAAGAGCAAGATACAATCCATTGCCGATGCCGGCCTCACTTTCAACCAGAATCTGCTCCTCGCCGGAGAATTGTGGTACAATGGTCCGGAAGTGGGCGATGCCTGGTTTGTGCGCGTAGACGAACTCTCGTTCAACGCCGATAAAAAAGTGTACGAACTGGAAGGATCAGAGCAAGCCACCGCCATCTGCCCTATGCTCTACGACAGCTTTCTGGTGGCCATCAAAGTGCAATCGTACAGAAGTCCTGCGAGCATTCTGGCTATTTTCGACCGCATGGGAAAAAAGGTAGATGGTCTGGCGCTGTCCAAAGGAGAGGAACTCGACATTTTCCGGCTGATCAAAAATTTCGACAACAGTTTCCTGGTCATCGGCAATGTCCGTGAAAACAAACAGGAAAAAGCAGGTTTTCGAATTGCCTGCATCCGAAATGGCATCGCCCTGGCCTCTAAAGGCGGACTACGGCTCAAACTCATCGGCACCCCCTGGCTGGTGGAACCCCAGTCGGACAAGCCCGATGGCATCCTCTCGCCCGGCGAGCAGGGCTCCATCCACTTCAAAATTAAAAATGATGGCCTGGACGACATCCTCCTGCGCGGTGAGGTACTGGCAACACTGCTCAAACCCCACAATGGCCTCTCCATTCTCCGCCCTGTTCAGTACATGCAACCGCTGCTCAAAGGCATGGAGCAGGAATTCACCATTGGCGTCCGTGGTGCGCCCAACCTGGCACCCGGCAGTGCCGAAATGATCTTCCACGTGGTGATCAACCGGGATACGGTGCTCTCTATACCCTACACCCTCAAAACCTCTCCCGACGTGCTGGGCTCGTCTACCCGCATCAACTTCACCAAACCCGACATCCGCAACACCGGAAGCCGGGTGGTGACCTCCAACGATCCCAACTACCGGGTAGAAGCCACCGTCACCACCGCCAAAAAAGGGCTTGGTGCCAACGACCCCGTTGTGGTCAAAAACGGGCTCAAGCTCAAAGACGAAAAGGCCAGCCGGAGCATCACTGACGGCATCCAGGAGGGCGGTGCCTACGAGTACAACTTCTACACCGACGTATTGCTCACCGAAGGCCGCAATGTGGTGTACATCCAGTTAGACGACTACAAGACCGACTCCATAGTAATCGTCTACGAACCCGAACGGCCCGATCTGCATGTGCTGTCCATCGGCGTGCCATACCCCGATCTGCAGTATACGTCCAAAGACGCCCGCGACTTTGCCCAGGCCATAGGTAAGCAGCGCGATGGCTTTTTCCGCGAGGTGTTCATCGATACCTTGCTGAGTGCATCCACCACCGACCGGCAGACCATTGAGGCGGCTTTTGAAGACCTTTTGAGCCGTTTTTTATCCAAAGACGATGCACGTCGCATCAAACCCTACGATTACCTGATGGTGTTCATCTCCTCCCATGGGCTAATCCGAAGCGATGGTCGTTTTTGCCTCCGTCCGTCCAATTACAACGAGGCGCGGGAAAAGACCACCTCCATTGATTACAAGCAGATACTGGATGATTTCATAGGCAAAATCCAATGCAAACGCATCGTGTTTGTAGATGCCTGTCATAGCGGCGCCGGCAAATCGGGCACCGACGATGCCCTGGGCGAATACCTGCGCCGCGCCAACAGCAGCGCACCCGGGCTCACCGTTTTTACCTCCAGCTCGGGTCAGGAAAAATCGTACGAATACCCTACGGGTGAAAACGGCATGTTCACCGAGGCCCTGCTTGAGGCCATCTCCGGACAAACAGTGCATTTGCTCGACGGCCAACCGCTTTCCATATCCGGCAAAACCTCCTCCGATGAACAAGGAGGCGTGATGATCAACATCCGCGAACTGGATGTTTTCCTGCAACGACGCATCAAAGACCTGCTGTTGAGCTCACAACCCCATCTGCAACAAACGCCTGGTGCCACCACCAATGGGCAAAACGAAGACTTGCCCCTGTTCCTCATCCGCAAACCATAGCCTTCCACATCCCTCCATAAATATGAAAGCAATTTGTACCATCGCCATGATGACGCTTGTAGCGGTCACCCTGCAAGCCCAACAAACGCCTTACCAGGTTTTTTTCCGAAACAACTGGCAGGCAGTCAACCCCGCAGCCATTGACAGGGTGTTTTTTTTCCGAACCCAACCGTCCATCCTGTTGAGTGGCAGCTATCGCCAACAGTGGCTGGGCACGGAAGAAGCGCCTGCCTATTCCTTCCTCAGTTTCGAGAATTTCATTGAAGATTCGGGTCTTCGCTGGGGCGTTTCTGCATTTCAAGACAAAGCAGGGCCCACCTCAACCGTTGGCATGTATGGCAACTTAACCCAAACCATCTCGATGGGTAAAGGGAAATTCTTATCCGTAGGACTAAACTTAGGCGCTATCCGGTTCCAGATCGATCCTGAAAAATTGATTTTCGACAACAAGCAGGCAGAACAGGAAGCTGGCACGTTGGACAACCTCAACCGCTTTTTTCTCGACTTATCCGGTGGCATCTTCTACCGAAAAAAAGCGCTCCACGACAACCCCGATATGTTCTACACGGGGCTCTCCATCCCTCAAACCATCACCGTGAACGCTGGTTCGCGCGGAAACGATGGCCTGTTCAGTACCGAGCGCATACCACACATCTACTACATGCTGGGTTGGTACATCAGCCCTGGAAACTACGATGATGACTTTCCCGTAGATATTGAGCCTACCCTGTGGGTGCGCTACGTTCCGGGCGTGACGTATTCCTCCATAGCCAATAATTTTCCATTGAGCGTTGACGCCACTGTACGCGCTTATTTCGGCAACTACAGAAGAAAGTCCAACCCATTTTGGGTGGGTGCAGGCTACGGAACCAACACCATGATGAACATGGAGGTCGGATACCACTGGATCAACCCGAAAGACACCGAAAAGAGCTTTCGTGTGGGGCTTGGGTATAGCTTCCCGGTAGGCAACCGCCTCCTGAACCTGGGGCACAGCATGGAACTTACCGCAGCCTGGGCCATCTATTAAACCGACGGCGGTATCGCAGGACGAACCAAACGCTGCCGAGGAAAAGCAATACGGCCAGGCCCACAACCACCCACTCCCACAGCGCCCAATACCTGCCCGGCAATTGATCGAGTGGACGATCGTCGCCCGTTGTGATGAATCCGGCCCAGAAGAAAGGGTGTGCCTTGTCGTGCGAGGCCTCATTCCTGACGTAGTGCTCCTGGGCAGCGCGCAGCGCCTCTCCCTTGCTTTTTCCTGTGCGCAAATGTTCAAAGAAACCGAGTATGAGGAGCGGCGTTTGCTGGTCGTCTACGTTCCAAAGCGAAGCCATCACCGCCCTGGCGCCAGCCTGATGACAAGCGTGCACCAAACTGATGAGGCCTTCTCCCCGATACACCTGCCCGGCAGCGGTCTGGCATGCGCTAAGCGTCACCAAATCGGCATCCAAGGGCAGCATCGCCAACTCCACCTGATAGAGCAGCGAAGCGTCGGCGCTGTCGGTCGTACTGCTAAAGGCTATAAAAGAATACTCCGGGTTGCGGTGTTCCATGTAACCGTGGGTGGCCATGAACAAGTACCGATAGTGGTGGGCATGTTCCAGGAAATAGGCTTTGGTCGCCTCATCGCCTGTCACTAAATCGCCTCCCAGGCTGGCTTTGACGGCTTCCGCTTCGCGGCGGTTGTGCGTCAGTGGGGTCAACCCGGCAGGATGGTTGAAGAAGTTGGGTGCCATGGTCAATACCTGATTGGGGGTTTTTGCCTTGCTGCGCGCACGCAAGTGAAGCCAGTGGCCGATTGAATGCAGGTAGGTGACGGCGTGCCGGCGCACCAGGTAAGGGTGAGAGCGGAACCTGAATGCGGGTTGAGTAGCGGGTTCGGTAAGCAGCGCCTCGAAGGGCAAGGTGTTGAGCCCGGCGTCGGGGGCCAGCAACAGATGCCTGCCTGCGGGAATGCGCAAGGGTTCTAAGATGCGTTTGTACAGGTCGTAACCCAAATCGACCAGTTGCTGCTTGGCTTGTTCACGCGCTGAATCAGAAAGCCATTCCGGGTTGATGCTGCACAAGGAAGAGAAAGCCGAGACCCGGTCTTGAAAATCTTCTCCCGGTTGCAATTGGTGTACGCGAAGGGTGTCCGGGTCAATGACAAACACCAGCATGCTGCCCTCAACCAACGCATAGGCAAGCAGTGTCTGATTTGGCTGCAAGCGCTTGCGCAGGAGGGCTGCGGACAGGGGCTTGTCCAGGTAATCATCGGACGAACGCCTATGTTGTTGAAACTCCGGACTTTCTTCTATGGCGGCTAACGCACGCTTCAACGTATCCAATTTTGGCGCATTTTCTCCTGGCAGCAGTGTTGCTTGCAGGTCGTAGACGCGTTTGCGTGCCGTCACCCAAGCCATGTGCCTATCCTGTTGCCTGATCATGTCCTCGGAGCCACCCTGTCCGTTGCGCATTGGCCAAAGCGCGCTGTGGTCAAGCCTGCGCAACCCTTCCGCCTTGCCTCGTTCTGTCCATTGCAAAGCGTCTTCGGGGCTACCCAAGGCAAGCGTTGCTTCTGCTGCGGTGTTGAATACATCGTACAAAGCATGCTGAAGCGCCCAACCCGACTCCTCCGATCGGTAGTGCGTACGGAGGTCGGCCATGCGCTCGGCAGTTGTTCGGGCGTAAAGAAACGTTTTTTGCCAATCTGATCGGGCCGAGCTGGTGCGGGCATAAAGCAAGTGGGCGCGGGTAAGCAATGCCATCACCTGTAATGCCTCGTAGGGATAGGTTGCACCGAGGTGCTGGTCGCGCACCGCCTGCTCCGCCTGATGCAGAATAGCCAGGCTTTCTTTTACCTGTTGTATTTGTATAGCCGACTCGGCTGCGTTGCACTGGGCGATGAGTGCAACAAGGGGCTCACCTGCCGCTTCTGCATATTGCCGGGCGCGGTTGAAAAGGGCGACCGCGCCCCGATGATCCCCCAAGTGGAGGTGTGCCAGCCCGTCGCGATTGAGGGTACGTGCCTGCCAAGCCTGGGTTTGGTTCAGGGTTGCATAGGCATTGAACGCTTTTTGGTAAAAAACGGAGGCAATGTCGGGCCTTCCCCAATCGTGGTAGCAGGCACCAAGCTGCAGGAGAAGGTGTGCCTGCAAACGTCGTTGCACATCGGCCTCGATGGATGTTTCCAGTATCAGGAGGTTGTTCGCTTCCTGAATGGCTTGCAAGGCTTCTGCCACCTCACCTTGTTCGCGCAGGACAACGCTGAGGTTGTACAGTGCGGTTGCCCGCTGCGCTGGTTGTGCAGCGTACCCCAAAGCAAGGCGGTAGCGGTCGGCGGCAGCGCGGTAATCGCCCAAGCGGTATAGACAGGCACCTTCGTTGAGGATGAAATCAGACGCCACAGCAGGATCTGTATCCGGAAAGGTCGTAATTAAGGCAGCTGCCTGCTGCAGATAAATTAGGGCTTCGGTGTAAAACCCTGTGCGAAAGCGACAAAGACCCGTTTGGTGCAGCAAGCGCGCAAAATCAGGGTGCTGTTCGCCGACCGAGTCGAGTTGGAGTACCAACGCTTGTTGAAGGGTATGCATGGCCTCCTCATCGCGTCCGCTTGCCGATTGAATAGCGCCCAGTGCAACAAGTGGGTCGATCAACTTAGGACTTGTACTTCCGAACGCTGTATGAGCAATCTGCAAGGCCATAGTGGCACTGGCCTCTGCCAACTGCATGCGTCCGGTTTCCATGTACAGATTTGCCAGGTTGTGGTGAGCTGCCATTACTTTCTCGTGCCGCTCACCCCACACACGGCGTTTGATGCCCAGACTCTGGAGGTAATAGGCCTCGGCCTCTTTCACAAGCCCCAGGCCAAAGAGGCAATTCCGGGAGCACTTTCAGTTTGTGCCATTAAAATTCAAATTTTATGATGTTGTTAAGCAATGTATCCCATCGTTTAGCGAGGAAGATACCCCGTAAGAAAATAAGTTTTTCGACAATCTCTTTTATCCAA
>Ga0247837_1001025_pt1 | contig 59986 bp, 52 predicted proteins | sample LaCtaG_2_FD_187115 | JGI IMG/M metagenome (GOLD analysis project Ga0247837, IMG submission 187115) | Freshwater microbial communities from meromictic Lake La Cruz, Castile-La Mancha, Spain - LaCruzMarch2015_14.5m | ecosystem: Environmental > Aquatic > Freshwater > Lake | place: Spain: Castile-La... | reverse complement strand
CGAGTTCTCAGGAATTTCGTTCGGCGTTCGTGCTTGTTGGGGCTACCTTTGCTCCACCCGGCGCGTTGTTCACCGGGCAGCTGCTCCTTCGCTCCTGCGCGCCATGCGCTCCATGCACCACCTGTACCCCCTGCGCCCCAAGTACCCCCAGCACCCAATTCACCCCATGAAGATCCGCTCACTCTCCGCTTTCTCCTCGCTCGCACTCTTGGCAGTATCTCTTCAGGCAGTCGCCGCGGTTCGGTATGTGGATGCCGCATTGGCTACCGGCGCGGGCACAGGGGCAAGTTGGGCCGATGCCTATGCCGGTCCCACGAGTTTGCAAACAGCGCTGGCTGCAGCAGTCTCCGGCGACGAGATTTGGGTCAAGGCTGGTACCTACCGTCCATCCACCACCGGCGTGCGCACCGCGACTTTTACGATGAAGTCCGGAGTGGCCATCTACGGCGGATTTGCGGGCACCGAGTCAACTCTTTCGCAGCGTGACTGGAAGACCAACGTCACCATCCTGTCTGGCGACCTCCTTGGTAACGACACCGCCACCACCAACTTCACAGAAAATAGTTACCACGTTGTTCTTGGTAGCGGCGCGGCGGTCACTGCCATTCTGGACGGATTCACGGTGCGCGCGGGCTACGCCAACGGCGCCACTGCGAGCAATCAAGACAAGGGCGGCGGCATATTGATTGTCTCGAGTGGTGCACCCACTGTTCGCAATTGCATCTTTACTTCGCACCGCTGCACCTTCGGTGGTGGTGCGGGATACATCTTCAATGCACAAGCAACGTTTGCCGACTGCCAATTCAATGACAACAACGGCGGCAGTTACGGTGGTGCATTCGACACGAACGCCGTGACTAGCACCTTTACACGCTGCATCTTCCGCAACAACACCGCGGCGCGCGCTGGTGGGGTGGAAACGTACGGCGGCGGTAACACCACGTACACCAACTGCCTGTTTGCCGGCAATCGCGCGACGGGATCTGGTGGCGGTGCTGCCATTTGGATCGGCGTTTCCAACAGCGTGGTGAATGCACGTAACTGCACTTTCGCCGGCAATGTTGCCACATCCGTGGCCGGCGGCGTCAACACCACATCCGCTGGCACACTCAACGCTTCCAACTGCATCTTCTGGAGCAACAGTGGACCAACCGGTACCACTGCCGCCAATCAAATCAACGCGGGTGGTGGAATCAACAACGTGAGTTGGTCGATCGTGCAGGGCGGATTCACAGGAACATCCAACCTGGCAACCGATCCAAAGTTTGTATCGCCGTCCACCGGCGATTACACGCTGGGTACCGGCTCGTCTGCAATCGATTCGGGTTCGAACGGGCTAGTCTCAGCCGGCGTGACGACGGACCTCTTGGGAGCCGCCCGCTTCGTAGACATTCCAAGCGTTCCCGACACCGGCTCAGGCACGGCACCAATCGTGGACCGTGGCGCATACGAACTTGCTTCAGCAGAACTGCCATGCCTTGGTGACCTCACCAACAACGGCATCGTGGACGGCGCAGACTTGGGCGCTCTTCTCGGCGGGTGGGGTGGCAGCGTCACCGGGGACCTCGATGGCAACGGCGTTGTCAACGGGGCGGACCTTGGCATGATGCTCGGCAACTGGGGTCCGTGCTGACGGACGCGGGCGACTTGGTTCAATTTCATCTTGCATGCGATGGCACGGTTTATTCCGGTTGCGTTGTTGCATCACGCCTTCGTACTGGGACGCGTTGTTGCATCACGCTTTCTTACTGGCCCGCATTCGCCTTACGAGGACGGCCGCTGAGCGCGGCCCTGTCCTCTCCGGCGAGCGCGGCCAGGGGAGCGGGTTCCAAACCCTGGTTGTCAACGTGCCTTCCGTGTGCGAGCCCCCTTAGTGAGCACGGGATCCTCGGTAAGCGGCGTGTGAAACTGAGAAGTCCGGCAGTTGGACGTACGCCCCGTGGGTGCCAACCGGACGAACAGATTCGCCCGAGGCTAAGCGGAACCTTGTGGAGCGCAGCCGTCCGCGTCCGAGGGTCCCGCGCGCAACGGAGGGGGCGGGGGACGTCTCAACTCACTTCAACCGCGCCCGGAAAATAGGGACAGGGGTGAACGGCACCTATTTAGTCGTTAGCCTGTCGATAGATGGACGGACTTCAATCAATCATCGTTCGCACCGACGCTTCAACCTATCCCGTTGAAGTGGCACGCGGCGCCGTTCGCCATGTTGCGGAACGGATGGCAGCGGTGGGGCTGCGGCCTTCGTCAGTGGCCATCATCTGTGATACCGCGGTGGAATCATCCGCGGCCGCCGCGGTCGATCGTTCGTTCCGTGATGCTGGCATTCGCGTTGCTCGCATTGCGATGAATGCATCGGAAGACATGAAGACGCTTGCCACGCTTGGTGATCTCTGTGAGCGCATGCTTGCTGATGGAATCGATCGCGCCGGAGCAGTGGTTGCTGTGGGCGGCGGTGTGGTTGGTGATGTTGCTGGATTTGCGGCTGCGACGTACATGCGTGGCATCGCTTGCGTGCAAGTTCCAACCACGCTCCTTGCCATGGTTGATGCTGCGGTTGGTGGAAAGACCGCAGTGAATCTGGCGCGCCCCGATGGATCGCTCGCAAAGAACATCATTGGCTCGTTTGCGCAGCCGGCCTTGGTGATCTGTGATCCGGAATCGCTCGCAACACTTCCAGTACGCGAGCTGCGCTCCGGCCTTGCCGAGTGTGTCAAGCACGCAGTGATCGCCGACCCAAGCATGTTGGCATGGATGGTGGAACGCATCGATCCGATTCTTGCACATGACCCCGCAACGCTTGCGGAACTGGTGGAACGCAATGTGCGCATCAAGGCGGATGTTGTTGGAGCCGATGAGCGTGAGCAGGGTCGACGTGCCGTCTTGAATCTTGGGCACACGTTCGCGCATGCCATCGAAGCATTGCTTCATGATGAGTGCACGCATGGCGAAGCGGTGGGCATTGGCACCGTCGCGGCCTGTCGATTGGCAGTGGAACTTGGGGTCGGTACGCCTGACGCCGAACACGCCGTGCGAACCACGTTGCAGCAGCTGGGATTGCCAACCGCCATTCCGTCACCCCGTTCCGTGGCTGCCCTCACCGAGGCCATGGGCTCCGACAAAAAGAAACAAGGCGGCGCCCTCCGACTGGTGGTGCCATTCAGCCTCGGTGATGTGCGTGTGGTGCGCGATGTTGCCGATCCCGTGCTCGATGCAGCCTGGCGCGCAGTGGGTGCCCGGTGATGGGCCGCTGATCGCCCGCTGATCGCCACGTCCAATATCAAGCATCCTTCCCCGAAGCGCCGATCTACCTCGCTCAGGCGCTTGCCGCACGGATGCGGCCGTTGGACACGAATCCTCGGATGCGAACAATAGCCGTCGTTAATCAGAAGGGCGGGTCCGGCAAGACCACCACCGCCATCAACCTTGCCGCCACACTGGCCGAGCGAGGCGAGCGAGTTCTGCTGGTTGACATGGATCCGCAAGGCCATTGTGCCGCGGGACTTGGTGTCCCTGACACACGCATCGAATTCAGTCTGGCGCAAGCACTTCTGTGTGAGCCGCCAGGTGGCAGCGATCCGCTTGGATGGCTGTGGGAAGTGGCGCGTGGACTGCGCCTAGCGCCATGCACGGTGGCGCTGGCTGGCTTGGAAAGCGCGCGCGGGGGGCTGGTTTCGCTCCCAGACCGCGACCGACGTCTCCTGAGATATCTCGAACGCGTGGCGCCACACTTTGACCGATGCGTGATCGACTGCCCGCCCACCATCGGCTACCTGACCTTCAACGCACTGCGTGCCGCTGACGAGGCACTCGTCCCGGTGGAAACCGGCTTCTTTGCCCTGCGCGGCGCCGAGCGGCAGGTTGCCACCATCGGTGCCCTGGCCGATCAAGTGGGACGAAAGCTCGCCGTCCGGATCGTTCCCACGCTGCACCGCGATGGCAGCCAGCTTTCCCACGACATTCTGGGGGCGATCGGTCGCAAATTCACCGCGCATATTGCTCCCACTCCGATTCGTGAGCATGAAGTGCTGCGCGAAGCGGTGAGCTACGGTCAGTCCGTGGTGGCGTTCGCCCCCGGCTCCCCCGCCCATGACGACTTTCGCGCCCTTGCCGAGTGGATCGTGGACACACAAGCCACGGTTTCCGCAGAATCCCAAGCGGTTGACCATGGCGCGAGTGCCGCTGCGGTGTATGTTGCCGACGGTCCCGGAGATTCAGTCATGACCTCCGACGGCCACACCCTCCCGAGACTTGCAGGCACTGGCCGCGCGGCGGAGCTCGCGCAGCGCATGCGAATCTCGGGCGCCCCGGCGTCGGGGCACGAGCAGGATGTGCCGGAAGCGTCGGTCTGACGCTCGGTACTCGGCTCGACGGTGTTTCCTGTGTGAGTGCTCGCCGGCCTGTGCCGAGCGAGAGGCGCGGCTGCGGAGGCAGCGCGGAGGAAACCATGAGTTTGAACGGTGATGCATTCGGAAGTTTGGCCGCGCTCTTCACAACCGGAAACGGTGGCGAAGGTCAAGCAGCGCGCACCACGGATGGTCCAACTCTTGGCGCGGTGACCACCGTCCTTGTTGGCAACCTTCCCGTGATGGCCGGATTGTGGACCACGCAATTTGCCGATGCGGTGGCGCGCATCGCTGGTCCCACCGCGCTGGTTCGCTTTGAACGTGATGACGTCACCATTGAATTGCTGCGTGCTGATGGCCGACAAGTGCCACCCGCTGGTCCGGCGGCCGTTTCACGTTGGCTCCCGCGTGCGGCGAGCACCGTCCGTCGCTGGCTCATTTGTGTTCCCGCTGAAACATCGCCCGCCGAAGTGCTTGCTGCTGGGCAAGAAATTCTCTTGATGACTGGCGCTGATGAAGCCGCCGTCACCGGCGCGTATCTGCGCTTGAAATACCTGGCGGATGAGGGCGTCAATGCTGGCACGCCGATAGAGCGCGTCGGACTTGTCATCGTTGGCGCAACAGCGGAGCAGGCAGCCCACGCTGCCGCTCGGCTTGGCGATGCAGCGCGATCGTTCCTTGGAGTGGATGTGGAAACGGTGGCCTGCTTGCCGCGTATTGAGCGCGTTGAATCAAGCGCTCGGGCTACGTATCCAGCCGAAGAATGCCCGCCGATTGCGCAATTCACCCGCGAATTGCAGAGCGCGCGCGTTGGCGCATCGCATCGATTTGATGCGGAGCTTCCGGCCGCGTCGTTGGTGATGCACACGGAGGCGGCCGCGGTGGAGCCAAAGTTCCCGAACATGCCACAGCCGTTCACTTCGCGCCAAGAGCCACTTGCACACGGGGACTCCGCGATGGACACCACGCACGCGCCGCGTTCCGGACAGGCTGAGCATGTTGCGCATACTTCGCAACCGTCGCACACTTCGCAGCCAACGCACACGTCTCACGCCGCGCCGCATACGTCTCACGCCGCGCCGCATACGTCTCACCCCGCGCCTGCTCGCACGGCGCCCGCGTTTGCCGCGTTGCCGATTGCTGAACTTCCCCTCAAACTCGTTCCGCTCCTGCGCGGACTTCGCGCGCTAGGCATTTCCTGCCCGATGGCTCCGGATGTTGAGCTGGCGCTTGATGACGAACGGCGCATGCACATCGTTGGACGCGCTGATCAACTTGCACGCGTTCGGACAGCGCGCACGTGGGCCGCAATGCACCGCGAACTATTAGGCATGGCGTTTGCTGAACTCAAGGACGGCTTTGAAGTGCGCGAACGCATTCTCCTTGGTGATGCGCGCGAGGCCATTTCGCTGCACGGCACCGGCGTCCTCCTAGACGTGCTAGTGGTTGCCGAAACACCCAGCGGCCGCGTGCATGTGGTGGTGCCGCTCAACGACCCAACGACATGCGGCTAACCGCGCCGCGCTCTGCGTCATGCAGGGAGGCGCGCAAAGTCCGCAGCCAGTTTCCATGCGCGAACGCTGCTTGCTCGGCGTGAGTGAAGCCAGCCTGTGCAAGTCCTGCTGTTAAAGCAGGCAATTCCTCGGGTCGACCGCAGCCAGTCGCGCACTCTGCCGGGGTGAATCCGCCATCGAAATCGCTGCCCAGACCGACGCAGTTTCGTCCGGCAATACTTGCAACATGTTGCACATGCGCAATCGCATCAGCAAGTGTTGCAGCACGACCAGCTGCCAGAAATTTGCCGTACAGGTTCAAACCAACCATGCCGCCACGCGCGGCGATTTCAGCAATCTGCGCGTCGGTCAGATGTCGCTCGACCGGCGCAGCAAGTGCACGGACGTTTGAATGCGTGGCAACGATGCGCGATGAAGTGGCCGCGCACACGCCCGCAAATGATTCATCGCACAGGTGGCTTACGTCCAGCAATATCCCCAGCGCATCCATTGCCTCAACAGCGCGTCGACCCATGTCTGTGAGTGGTCCCTGCGCTGCGTTTCCTCCGGCGTACCGCGATCCCTTCGCCCATGTCAGACCAACCACGCGCACTCCGCGCGCATGCCACCACTCAAATTCCTCGGGGCATCGAACCGGATCCGCGCCTTCCATCAAGATGACGATTCCGGGTGGTGAACCAGCCGGTGCGGCAGCGCACGCATCCAAATCCGCAGCGCTGCGCACAATCCGCGCGCGTCCGGTGTGCTCAAGCCATTCATACATCTCTAACTGTCGAACACCCGCAGCGTGCGCGCCTTCAATGTCATCATGGTCGCGGTATCCCCACGGCGTACTTGCTGCCTCGGTGCCGACCTCGGTGAAAATCGTTCCCAGAAAGATTCGAACGTCCCCACGCGTCAATGCAGGAAGACTGACGCCACGCGTCACCGGGTCCGGGAGTTCTTCCGTGACGGTCGGGCCGCCAAGGTGCAGGTATGCCAGATCAAGATGTGCATCAAGCCACCACGGGGCGTGCACAGGCGTATGCGCCGCAGCGGTGGCGTTAGCCGAAGCGGCACTCGGCGTGTGGTGGATCGGGCCGGTGGAGTCAGCGAAGGTCATCCGTAGGAAGGTACGCTGCGCGACCATTGCAATGACGATGTCCGTCGAGCCATCTTCTTTCCCACCCAACCGCCCGTCCGCTGAACGGAGCGCGTCGGTGGGCGTACGTTTGGGTGCAGCGATCGCCGCGTCCACCGCTCCCGTCCCGGTTGCGGCCACCCGGGGTGAGCGCGTCGTCTGTGCGGCACTCGCGGTGGCGGCCTTTGCCGTGCTCGGCGTGGCGGCGTGGTTGACTCCGTCTGCGGAAGGTCACGGAACGCACCAGATGCTTGGCATGGCCCCCTGTGGTTGGATGGCTGGCTACGGCATGCCGTGCCCATCATGCGGGATGACCACCGCGTTTTCCCACGCAGCACACGGCAGCCTTTGGGCCTCGGCGCGCGTACAGCCCATGGGATTCGTCCTCGCCCTTGGTACGGCTGCCACGGCATTGGTCGGCACCTACGTGGCCATGACCGGTAGCCGGCTCGGACATGTTCTTGGCGATCGCCTAACGCCGCGGTTTCTGCTTGGGCTCGGAATATTTGCGCTCCTCTCTTGGGGCTGGAAGATCGCGGTTGTTCGCGGCTTTCTCCCCGCTTCGATCGGAACACCATGAAGACTCGCATTGTTGCTTTCCTTGCACTCTTGGTCATGCCTTTCGTGCTCGCCTCGTGCGGCGCCATGGGTCTTGTCTCCAAAGTCGGCGAGGCCATTGAGGTTGAAAAGAAGGTTGAGGTGCTTGCCAAGTACCGCGGACTTGAAAATAAGACCGTTGCAGTGGTTGTCAATGCTGAACGAAGCGTGCTCTATGAATATCCCACTGTTGTTCCAAACGTCGCGGGCAACATTGCCGCCGGCGTCAAAGAGCATGTCAGTGGCGTTCAAGTACTTGATTGGCGCGAGTCGCTGGCGTGGTGCTACCGCACGCCAAGTTGGACCACGCTCCCACTAGGGACTATTGCCGAGGAACTGGGCGTTGACCGGGTGATCTTTGTTGACGTCTTTGAGTTTCGCCTCAATCCACCTGGAAACCGCTGGATTTGGGAAGGAATGGCCGGAGCAAACGTTGGCATCATTGAGCGTGATTCGCTGGACCCCGATGCCTTCGCCGAGGAGTACAGCATTGCCGTCAAGTTTCCTGACGTGAAGGATCTCAGCCGCGAAAGCGCTTCAGAAGAGAAGATTCAACTTGGGTTGGTTGCCAAGTTCACGCAGACGATCAACAAGTTGTTCTATGACCACATTGAAGACAAGTACCCCAACAAGCGACTGAAGGGTTGACCTGATGCACGGAGCACTTCGAGCCCTGGTACTGGCATTCTTCGCGGCTGCGATCTTGGTGATTGCGGGATGCAACTATGCGGTTCCCGCCATGTGGATCGCGCAGGGGCCGCCCAAGAAGCCCGCCGAATACACGTTGCCCAAAGACAAGAAATTGGTGGTGTTTGTTGATGATCGCAAGAGTGTGGTGAGTCGCTTGCAGTTGCGCGCGCTGCTTGCAGATGACATCGGAACAGTCATCAAGCAGCAAGGACTGGTCACTGATGTTGTCAGCGGACGCGAATTGATTTCCTACGTACGTCGTATGGAGACAAGCACCAAGCGCATTTCCATTGAAGACCTTGGTAATGCCGTGAACGCGGACATCGTGCTCTACGTGGAAATGGAGTCGTTTACGCTTTCGCCGGACGGCGCAACGCCCAAGCCAACCGCTCAAGTGCGCGTGAAAGTAGTAGACGTCAAGGCCAAGGAACGATTGTTCCCGCCGCTCGGCTCGGATCCGAAGGGCTACCCTGTCACGGCCCAAGTTGACACCTTGGCCAACGACGCCTACCGAACCTCAGCAGCCCGACGCAATGCCGAAGATGGCCTCGAGAAGAAGCTTGCGGATGACATCACCAAGCTCTTCTACGACCACGAACCGAAGAACTTCGGCAAGGGTGTTTCCAAGATGGAAGGCTGATGATTCCGCAGCGCACAGCAATTTCTAGCAGTGCGAGCGCGGCTGCCGTGCGTCCGCGCATGGCAGCGCTGATCGATGTCAATGCGTGCGCGCCCCCTCGGCTGCGTTCGATCGCCGCTCGTCTTGCGGGTCGGCCGGCGGGCATCATCGGAACAGCGGCGGAGGCTCGGCGTGCGGCATCGTTCGGAGTGAATGTAGGCAGTAGCTGCTTGCCGCCGCTTGGGGCGATGGTGCTGGCGGGGTCCGCGCTGCGGCGCGCCTTTGGTCGCCTTCCGAGCGATGGATCGCTGTTGACCTTTGGACTACGTGCCCACGAATCGGCGCGATTGCTTGGGGTTTCGCCTGCCTTCGGTACGCGTGCGGTGGCTCTTGATGATGCGCTTCCTGATCCGATCGATCCACTGCCGCGTGATGAGTTGCGCGCGGCGTGGGGCGTTGACGCCAGTGAACGCGTATGCATTCTGCTGGCCAGCCCAGCCGCCTCATGCGATGCCCGCATGGCACTTGATATTGCCGGGCGCACTTCGATGCTTGGTCATCCGGTAGTGCTGGTAGTGCATCCAAGTTCTCCAGGCGCCGCGCGGGCTGCGCGTCTTGCATCAGCCGCCGGTGGCGCGTGGCGTCTGGCGTTCGATGCACGCGTTGATGATCCAGAATTGCTCGCGAGCGCGGCGGACGTGGCGATAGCGATTGACTTGCGCATCGGTCGCGGTGGTCCTGGAGCTACCGGGCGGGATTCTGGAATCTCGGCATTTGCGCTGGCGTTCGCGCGTGGCATCACGGCCATGATTCCTGATGGCGATTCGTGGGGCGCACGCCTTGCAACCCGTGCAGGAATTCCGGTGGTTGTTGCCAGTAACACGCCGGCGGCATCCATGACGGATATGGTGCCAGCGGAGCGGATCTTTGATCCACGTCGCCCCAACGTCGCCGCCGTTGCACTTCACACAATACTGAGCGCGGCGTCTCGATAGAACGCGCGGAGTGTTTCGGTGGGAAGGCACTTGCCCTCCAAGCGCGGGGCATCATGGGCGTGCCGAGCCGGGTTGACCATCGCCAAGTCAGGATCGCTGATTGGACTTTCCAAGGACCAATCGGTTTCCCACAGCGCGCGCAGTGCCCAATAGCGACTGGCATAGAGATCGAATGCACTTTCTCGATCGCTGGCCTTTGCAGCCATTTCGGTGCTCTTTTCACCAGTTTGCAGGTGCTCTTCGTTGGTAACGATGTCGCTTCCAAAGAGAATGCGGCCACGCCAGCGGTGCATGAATGTGCGCACCCGCTCGGCGGAATGCTGACTGATCTCGCGCACGATCCACTTGGTGGCGCTCGAATCAATGTTGAGATTTGGATGCGCAGCCAGCATGGTGTCTAAGAAATCAAGATTCTCCGGCGAGCCACCCATGTGCGCAATGATCCACGGAACGTGGTACTCGTCAAGCAATCGTTCCAGCGGCTCGTAATGGTCGCGCTTGGTGCCGTACCGTGATTGATCGGCGTACTTGGTTGCAAACCATGTGTCCGGATCCGCTACATGCGCCATGAAGGCCATGCCGTGCGACGCGGCTTCATCCATGGCGCGGCGGCGGTGCGGCGCGTCAAGCGCCAATAGGCGCGGATCTCCGGCCTCGATGCCGAAATCAATACCGCGCGGTGCCGCCCAGAATTTGCAGATGGTTGCACCCTCGCGATGGAACTCGCGGATGCGAGCCAAGAAATCGGTGCCATGCGCGGCAAGCCGATCCGGGTTGGTGAAATCAGGGACGGCGATGAACTGCACGCGCTCTCCAAGCACGGCTCGGATTGCTGGAATCTCCTCAAGCCGCGTCATAGAATGGATCGACTCGATCCCGTACAGATCCATTGCTTCGCGCAGCAGCGTGGATGCACCAGTGCCGTGAATATGCGAATGAATGTCAATGATCGGCACCGGCGGCGCTGGAAACGACGCAGCTTCGGCGCGGTAGTCAACGCCGAAACGGTTCGATGGATTCAAGAAATTGCCAGTGGCGGTGCGGAGCAGAGACGTCATCATGACAGTCTAGAAAGGAGCGCGGGGCTGTGGGGCGCCCGGAGTCAAACAGCGCAACTCACTGATTTATCAGCGGGTACGCGCGCGCTTCGGGGTTTCCCGGAGCGCTGCAGTTGGAGTGTGAATGCGGCGCAGCGGCGGAGCCTTCTTCGCTGCAGCTACCACACGTTGCACCGTTTCGGAATCGCACAGGCATCGCGCCTGATCTTGTGGATCAAGAATCGTTGTCGCATGGTGGACGATGCCAACATACAACTCATAGTCGCCATCAAGATCAACATGGCGAGCGAGTTCACAGTCAAGGAAACTGAGCGCGCGCGCTGGTACCGGACATCCACTCGGGGTGCGATCAACCGTTGATCCAATGAACGGATCAATGCCCGGAGTGTGTAGATCGAATGCACGTGATGTGGTTCGATCCGTGGGATCAAGTTGACAGATTGCAAAGCTCCGACTGTCTCGAATCAGTGGACTCAGCACATGACCCTTCGGCACGGCCACCATCACCATGGGCGGAGTCGATGAGCATTGCTGCGCCCACTTGACAGAAACGCCCGCGCGGACGTCGGCGTGGCCGGAGGTCAGAATGAATGATCCGTTCGGGATGCGGTCCAGTACAGGGGCGACATCCGATCGGTTAGCGGGCGCCCAGTCGAGTGCGTTGCGGTTTCGCGGGTTCACTTCCTCACGAGCCTTTCTTGGCGTGCGTTGACCGATGGCTGTCGGGGTGACAGCGTGTGGGGCAATGCTCGCTTTGGAGATTGTGTCGCAGATTTAGCAAATGTCCACAAACACTTGTTTCATATGGCGTTACGCCCACTGCAGGCAAATTGTTCGCGGACTCTTCAAATTTATTGAAGAAATTTATGGGTAAAGGTGTTGCGAAGTGGGGCGATGTGGGTTAAAGTGTTCCACGGCGCCTGAGGTCGCCTTTCTCATGCTGTTTCTTGGCGAATATGAGCACACGCTGGACCAAAAGCAACGACTGGCGATCCCGTCAGAGTTGCGAGAGGTGCTCGACACCAAGCAGCATGGAGAGGCCTTCATCGTGGCGCCTGGCGCGAACGGTCAGCTCTGGCTTTGGCCAGAAAAGACGTTCGCCCAGCTCTCGCACTCGCTTGGAGGTTCGCTGATCGGCGACCCGTCCATGCAGGACTTTGAACGGCTCGTGTTCTCGCAAGCGGCTCGTGTGCCGCTCGACAGCGCGGGACGGATTCGGATACCCGATCGGTTGTTGCAGAAGTTTGGGCTTGCTGGCTCCATCATGATTCTCGGCGTTCGAGACCACTTGGAACTCACAGAGCCCGCGGCTTGGAAGCGCGAACAAGAGCGCCTTCAACCGGAAGCGGTGGATATTTGGAGGCGCGCGCGGCAGACATTCGCCGCATCGCAGCGCCCGACAGTGTGACCCCGCGGCTGGCGGAACCAGCCGACAAGTGAACAAACGTGTTGGTGCGTGGGAGGAACGCGCACGAACGCAGTGGACGCAGGTAGCCAAGGATCGGCGACCAGCGTGCCAGAGACGCGCGCTTCGGCGCCTTGCTCCGCGATGCCAAGGATGGCAACGCACCGGATCAAGGTCTTCAAGACGCGTCTGGATTGATGGCCGAGCCAAGGACGGTTCGGCAGTTTGGAAGCTTCGCGCAGCCATGGTTGGCTGTTCGGGGCACGCCCGCTGGTGGGGTGAGGGCCCAGGTGGCCCGAGTTTCCGTCGTTGCCCCCGCGTCGGCCCGTGCCGGCGCGGGGGCATTTTATTTCGAGCGTTCGACGGTGAAACCGCTTTCCTGAGCAGCAGAGGCAGATGTTATTCCGCATGCTCCCCAAGGGGCGCGGCAGATCCCCAGCGACCGCTTTGTATATCCATCCAAATTTCACTAACGGTGCTAGGTGGATCCGATTGACTGAACTACGCTTGTATAGCGCGCGGCACGATGCCGCTAGTTGCCACGAACGCCACAAGGAACGGTCGCGAGACCGTGTGGTAGGCAAGTTGCTCGCCTTGGTCGGCGAGGCGCATGCAGGAGGCATCCACCATGCTTGTGATCACCCGACGAGAGGGAGAAGAAGTAGTGATCGGAGACCCAGCAGCTCCCCTGGGCATCGTTCGTATTTCCGTGATCAAGGGTGACCGGGTTCGAATTGCTTTCGAGTTCCCCCGCGAGATTGCTGTTCACCGCCGCGAAGTGGCCGACCAAATTCTGCGCGATGAAGAATCCGGTCCGGGCATTGCTGGTCAGATCCGCCCCGGCGAGTCTGGTTAATCCGCACTGCTTCTGAATTCAGGTGACCGCGATCACCGACTCAACTTCCGGGACAATCGCTCGAAGATTCTTTTCAATTCCGCCGTGCAGCGTCATGCCGCTTGACGGGCAGCGCACGCACGCGCCCTTGAAACGCACTTGAACTTGACCGTGGGGGGTGACGTCCACCAATTCCACATCGCCGTCGTCGGCCTGGATGCCCGGGCGGAGTTCCTCAATGACTGCGGCAACGCGCAAGCGCACGTCGAGCAGGGTTCGGGGGTCAATGGGGGTGGCGCGGGGCACGCGCGAATCGTAGCGGCAGGGACTGCTCCTACACTGCCCGGCATGCATGGAACGCACGGATTGCGCCTCGCGCTGATTGCCACCTGTGTTGCCGCTGTTTCGACTGCGGCAGCTTTACTCGCCGGAGGCTGCAACAGCCGCCGACCCGTCGACCCGATCGTGGCGCTGAACACTTCGCCGAGCCCGGAGGAGCAACTGGGCGCCATCGAGATGCTCAGGGAGCAGGTGCCGCTTTCGGACGAGGCGAAGCGCGCGCTCCGGCGCACCACCTTTGCGCAGGGATTCAACCTTGCCAACCGTGAGGCGGCGTTCGATCTGATGGTGAAAGAAGATCGCAAGGGTCTGCGCGAGGTGCTCGAGACAAACATCGTGCGCATGGAGTCGTTTGAGTATCGACGATGGATCATGGAACAGATCGCTGCTCGCGGCATGAAGGACTACACCACGGTGTTGGTGAACTCGTGGGCGGGCGGAGTGCCGGCCTGGGGCAATGATGATCGCAAGCGCCCGGAGTATGAGGCGATGGCCGCGCTGTATGGATCCGACAAGGTGGGCGACGCACTGTTTGCGGTGATGATGGAGGCCAGCCCGGTGCGGCAGGCTGCGTTGCGCGCGCGCACGTGGGAACTGTTGATGCGGATCGGCGAGCGTGACCGGCTCAAGGAGTTGGTGAGTTCAACTGCGGTGCGTCCCGACGATGTCATGTTGAAGGACATCAAGCAACTTGTTGACGACTTGGGAATTCTTCCGGAGACGCGCGAAGAACTGATTTGGCTTGGAAAGTTGCGGCAGTCTGCATCCCCGGCGTATTGGAAGATGGCCGGCGAAGCGCTGCGTGAAGTGCCCTCCGAGCAGAAAGTGAACTTTGAATTGCGTGGCATTCCAGTGGCGATGGCGGCGCAACGCTATGCGCCGGACCTTCTCAAGAAGACCAAAGAACAGTTGTTTGATGACTTGATGGTGCGTCTGACACTGCGCGACTCCGGCAAGCACAGCGCTGACTTTACAGGTTGGGACACCGGTAGCAAGCGGAGTGAGCGACTTGGAACGCAACGCGCTGAGGTGAATTGGACTGACTTGGTTGCCTCAAACCTTGCACTCAGCATGCTGGACGATCCCAAGGTTTCCGCGCGCATCTTTGACATCGGCGACCGCGATCATCAAGACCGACGCACGGAGTACGGCGGGGTTGTTCGGATCAATGATGCGGGGCAATGGGAAGTGGTTGAGGTGCGACCGCGCGTCACTGGCAGTGACATCCGCTTTGAGGCGCCGCAGGAACTGTTCGACCAGGGATACACATCGCTCTTCCATTTCCATATGCATGCGCAGGAATTTGAGAATGGAACCTACGCGGGTCCGCACATGGGTGACTTTGGTTACGCCAATTCCACGCGCGCAAACTGCCTGGTATTCACGTTCATTCGACGGGACACCATCAATGTGGACTACTACCGACATGGTCCGTTGGTGATTGATTTGGGTACGGTGCATCGACCATGATCGGCGGCGAATCATGAAGTCACCGCGTGAACTTCCCAGTGGTCAGGCCCTTGGCTTTGCCAAGATGCACGGACTCGGCAATGATTACGTGTACGTGGATGGCGCGCAGCATCACGTGAACGATCCGCCCGCGCTGGCGCGTTGGGTGAGCGACCGACATGTTGGAATCGGTAGCGACGGTCTCATCATGGTTGATCCGGTGACTTCGGGCGTCGACGCTGATGTGCGCATGCGTATGTACAACGCTGACGGCAGCGAAGGCATGATGTGTGGGAACGGCATTCGTTGCGTGGCGAAATTTGCGGTGGATCGTGGTCTGTGTGATCGGCAACCGCTGCGCGTGGAAACGCGGCGCGGGGTTCTTGAAGTGCACTGGATGCGTGGTGGGCGTGATGGAACCGTGCATGAAGCGACGGTTTCAATGGGCGCGCCCATCTTGGCGGCCGCGCGGATTCCGGCATGTATTCCGGGTGTTTCGCTGTCGGCAGCGGTGGTGGACTTTGCGCTACCGGATGAATTTTGGACGCTTGCGGGTGCCTCGGCGGGATGGCAAGAAGCGTGCGGACTTGATCCGCGCATGACCTTGGTGTCCATGGGAAATCCGCACGCCGTGCTGTGGTGCGCGGATGTTTCGCGCGTACCGCTGGATGTTGTCGGGCCGTTCATGGAACGGCACGCATGGTTTCCAGAGCGGATCAATGTTCACTTTGTGCAGTTGTTGAATGCAACTGGTCGGGGCGAGGTACGCATGCGAACGTGGGAGCGTGGCAGCGGTGCAACACAGGCGTGCGGCACGGGTGCCAGCGCCGTCTGCGTGGCGGGCGTCATGACGGGTAGAGCCATTTCGCCGGTGCTGGCACATTTACCTGGCGGAGACCTGTTACTTGAGTGGGAAGGCGGCGAGTCCAGCGTTCAGATGACCGGACCGGCGGTTGAAGTGTTTGAAGGAACACTTGACCTGGCCGCACAACCACAGGAGCGCGCACGATGACTATGAACGACCTGGAGCGTGACGTGTGCAGCCGTATTGCAGCATGGCAGCAACGCATGGTGGATGAATTGGCGGCGTGGGTGGCGATTCCGACTGGGCGCGGGCACGCCACCGGCTTGCATGCTCAACGCGCGGCGCTTGCACATCGGTTGCGGCAGTTGGGCGCAGTGACGCGCGACATCACCTGTGAGCGCCGTCCGGATTGGATCGATCCGCCGTGGGAAAGTACCCATGCAGCGGACGGGGTGGACATTCTTGCAGCAGAACATGCGGGTGCGGGGCCGCGCCTATTACTCAGCGGTCACTTTGACACTGTGCATGATCCGCATGGATCGTTCCGTGAATTGCGCTCCATTGGCGGTGGACGCGCCACCGGTCCCGGTGCGGCGGACATGAAGGGCGGGCTGGTGATTGCGCTTGCGGCGCTTGAAGCGATTCGTGACGCTGGACATCCGCTGGCATGGACATTCGTACTTGTTCCCGATGAAGAGACGGGAAGTTACGGATCGGCAGCTGCGCTGCGATCGTTGGCTCCGGGGCACGCGGCGGGGTTTGTGTTTGAGCCAGCGGGCGAGGGCGATTCGTTGATCGTTGAGCGCATGGGTGCTGCGCAGTTCCGCATTGATGCATTTGGACGGGCTGTGCATGTCGGCCGCGATTACGCGAAGGGCTGCAGCGCCGTGCGTGCGCTCTGCGAAAGCGTGGGTCGAGCCGAGGCATTGGCTGATCCGGCGGCGGGGCGCATTGTGAACATTGGGCCGTTGCAGGGTGGGGCGGTGACAAACATTGTGCCGGATCATGCTTCTGCGTGGGGGAACATGCGGTTCGCATCGGGTGCCGAAGAGGCGCACATTGCCAGCGGGCTTGACGCGCTGGCATGCGGGGCCGACGGTGAGGTTCCGCGTGTTCGGGTGCGGCAGATTGCGGGTCGTCCCGCCAAGCCCTTGACGCCAGAAGTGGAGCGATTGGCACACGTCGTTCGTGGAGCAAGTGAGGACCTTGGGCGTGCGCTGCCGTTTGGTCGTACCGGCGGAGTGTGCGACGGCAACAACTTGCAGGCGGCCGGGCTACCAACGCTGGACACGCTGGGTGTGCGCGGCGGCAATCTGCACCGCGAGGATGAATGGGTGGATCTGGACGGCATGGTTGACCGTGCGCAACTGGTGGCGCTGTCTTTACTGCGCACAGCGGCCTCGGTCGCATCTACGATGCGCGCATGACTGATTCGATCGCTGCACTTTCAAGCCCACTCGCCGTTGATTCGGAGGTTACTCAGCACATTCAGGCCATCGTCGCGCGCGTGCAGCGTGCGCAACAGGCACTGACTGGTGCGCGTGCCGCTGATCCGGCGCTGAAGGATTCCTTTGCTGCTGCCATGAAGCGAACCGCCGCGGTGCGTGGTCGTGGACCGATCATGCCGTATCTGGGAACCGGGCTTGGCAACGGGCCGCTGGTGGAGTTACTTGATGGCAGCGTGAAGTGGGACATGCTGAATGGCATTGGCGTGCACATGTTTGGTCACGGCGATCCGCGCATGACCGCTGCCGCATTGCGCGCCGGGCTTTCTGACCTGTGCATGCAGGGCAACCTCACTAGCAACCAAGACAGTGTTGCCTTTGCTGAGCTCCTTGTTGCAGAAGCGAAGCGCAATAGTCGCATGGAGCACTGCTTTGTCAGCAATTCGGGTTGCATGGTGAATGAAGCTGCGCTCAAGGTGTGCATGCAGAAGACTGGTGGCGCGCCGCGCATTCTTGCGTTCCAAGATTGCTTCATGGGGCGATCGATCACTATGAGTCAGATTGGTGACACTGCGGCGTATCGGCAGGGTTTGCCGCTTTCCACGCTGGTGGATTACATGCCGTTCTATGACCCACTCATGGGTCCGCGTTGCACGGAGATGGCCGTGTGGCACTTGAAGCAATACATCCACCGTTATCCGGGGCAGCATGCGTGCTTCGTGATGGAATTGGTGCAGGGCGAGGGCGGGTTCAATGTCGCGCCGCGCGGGTTCCTCTTGGCATTGATGGAGACATGCAAGGCCGCAGGTATTCCAGTGTGGGACGACGAAGTGCAGAGCTTTGGTCGCACGGAAAGCATGTTCTGCTTTGAGCAACTTGGACTTGGCGAATACATTGACGTCGTCACCATCGGCAAGATGAGTCAGGCGTGTGCGTGCCTCTTTGCGCCGGAGATGAACCCGAAGCCTGGTCTGCTGAGTGGAACATTCACAGCCAGCACATCGGCATTGCAAGTTGGAATGGAAGCGTTGCGGATCATGCGCGATGGTGGCTACTACGGCGCGGACGGTCGCAACGCGAAGTTGCACGCGGCATTCCGTGCCCATGCTGCCAAACTCGTGGCGCGACATCCGGAGTGGTTCACGCCCGTGGCGGACGCATTTGGGCGCACCAGTACCGAGTACATGGGTGGCACGGGTGGAATGTGCCGTTTGACCCCGTTCGGTGGGGACAAGGATCGAATCATGAAACTGTTGCAAGCGCTGTTTGAGGACGGCGTGATGGCGTTCTACTGCGGGCACGGGCCGTACCACGTGCGGATGCTGCCGCCCGTGGGCGTAATGACCCCGGAGCAATGGGGGCCGGTATTTGAGGTGATCGAGCGCTCTATGGCGCGCACGGCGTGACATTCTCGGACATCAAAACAGGCTCCGGAAGGGCCGCAATTGTGCCGATAGTGGAGTTCTGATGTTTGTGATTCGCCAAGCCATGCCTGATGACGTGCCCACGCTCCTGAAATTGGCGCGCATGGTGCATTTCATCAACTTGCCTGCCGACAAAGACATCATTACCTCCAAGGTCAGCCGGAGTCGGCGCAGCTTTGCTGGTGATGTGTCTGACGACCGGCAGCGGCAATTCATGTTTGTCCTAGAGGACAGCGAGACTGGTGGGGTCATTGGGACCAGTTCATTGATTTGTCGAATCGGCTGGGAAGGTTGGCCGCAGATTTTCCTGCAAGTGCGGCGCCGTGAGCACTTCAGCCGCGACCTGAATACGGGCGCAGTGCATATGACCATCCAGGTCATGACTGACGAAACCGGACCAAGCGAACTGGGTGGATTGATTCTTGCGCCCGGCTACCGCGGTCACCGGGAGAAACTCGGATCATTGCTTTCGCTGGTGCGATTTCACTTCCTTGGATTGCACCGCGCCATGTTCCAAGACCGGATTCTTGCGGAACTGATGGGGCCACTGACGCCAGATAGTCAGACGTTGTTCTGGGAATTCTTTGGGCGACGCTTCATCAACTTGAGCTACACCGAAGCCGATGCATTCTGTCAGCACAGTAAAGAATTCATGACGAGTCTTCTTCCCAAGGAAGAGATTTACGCGAGCACATTGCCACCGGAGGCGCGCAACCTGATTGGAAAGGTTGGCGAGGAAACTCGGCCGGCCCGATCCATGCTTGAAAAACAGGGCTTTGCCTATCACGACCGGTGCGATCCGTTTGACGGCGGCCCGTACTTAGAGGCGGCGGTCGACAGTATTCCATTGGTGGCGGCAACGTCACAAGCGACGCTGATTGCTGGTGATGATCGCCTGGATCGCGTTGGGTTTGTGAGTTGTGCGGCTAATCGTGGTCTTGGATTCCGAGCCACGCGCGGCGCGTATGCGCTTGATGGCAAGCACATTCGCTTGGCGAAAGCAACTGCGGACGCCATTGGTGCGGTCATTGGCGATGTTGTTGGCGTGACCGCGCTTGAGCAAGGCGCATGACCGCGGCAAACGAAATCGTTTCGGTTGATCCAGCGCGCCCATCCGTTGAGGTTGGGCGATTTCGCATTCAAGTGGGCGCAGTGGGCGCCGCAGTGCAAGCGGCGCGCGCGGCATTTCCGGCATGGAGTGCGCGAACGCCTGAGGAACGCGCGGAGGTGTTGCGCGCATGGGCAGCAGTCACGGTTCGCCACGCGGAGCGCATTGCCACACTGCTGACTCGTGAGACGGGCAAGACGATCGCTGAGGCGCGGCAAGAAGCGGCGTTGCTTGCTGACAAAGTCAATGTCACTCTGGAAGATCGCGTGCGTGCGCGCATTGCTGGCTATCAGATTCCGGCATCGGCCACGCGGTCCAACAATTGTTCGTACCGGCCGTACGGCGTGATGGCGGTGATCGGTCCGTTCAATTTTCCGGCGCATTTACCGAATGGGCATTGGGTTCCAGCGCTTTATGCAGGGAATACGGTGGTTTTTAAGCCAAGCGAGAAGACTCCCGCAGTTGGTGCGTTACTGACTGAGTTGATGAACGAAGCGGGCATGGCTGCTGGCGTATTCAATACGGTGCAGGGACGCGGTGATGTTGCTGCCGCGCTCGTGGCGCATGCAGATGTCGACGGAGTGCTCTTCACTGGAAGTTGGCCAGTTGGGCGCCGCATCATGGAAGCCAACCTCGACCGACCCGGCCGCATGGTGGCGCTGGAGATGGGCGGCAGTAATGCAGCCATCGTGATGGATGATGCAGATCTGCGGCAAGCAGTGATTGAATGCGTGCGCTGTGCGTTCATCAGTACTGGGCAGCGCTGCACGTGCACGCGGCGAATCATTGTCCATCAGGCAGTGGCCGAACGATTCATTGCTGCATTTGTTGAGTGCGCGCGCACTATCACGGTGGCGCCGGGCGATGCAGATCCTGCACCGTTCATGGGTCCACTGGTGAGTCGTGAGGCGCGCGATGCAACCGTTGCGTTCCAAGAGGAGTGCAGGGCGCGCGGTGAGCAGGTATTGCTTGCGTCGCGCGCGTTCGGGACCGGAATTGCTTCGGACTCATCGCAACGCGAGACAACGACTGAAGGTTGGTTCGCCACGCCTGGGGTATTGTTGGCGCCGCGATTTGAATTGGCAACCGACCGCGAGGTGTTCGGGCCAGTGGTCAGAATTGCAGTTGCTAAAGACCTCGATGACGCCATTTCACAGGCGAATGCAACGGAATTTGGTCTCGCAGCCAGCGTCTTCACGCAACAGCCATCAGTCATTCGTGCCGCCATGGATCGGCTGCGCGCGGGTTGTATCAACATCAATTGCGGCACCGCGGGTGCCAGCGGAAAGCTGCCCTTTGGCGGACTTGGTCGGAGCGGAAACCTGCGTCCTGCTGGAGCAGCAATGATTGATTCATGCGCGTATCCCATTGCGTCCATGGTTGAGAGTGGTGACGCTGTTACTATCCCCGCTGGAATGACTGCGCCTGAGCGCGTCTGACCAGCAAGCCCCCACGCCATGACGCACACTCCAGCCCCTCACTACGCGATCATTGTTCCGGCATGGAACGAGGAAGCGATCATCGCGCAGACGGTCGGTCAATTGCGAACGATTGCAGAGAATCTTGGGCGGCCCTATGAGTTGCTGGTGGTGGACGATGCCAGCAGCGATCGCACTGCCGCGTTAGCAACGGCTGCTGGTGCGCGCGTGGTCCGTGTCGAAAAGCGGCAGATTGCGGCGGTGCGTAATGCGGGCGGACACGCAACCACCGCGCCGTACCTGATCTTTGTTGACGCAGATACGTGGCTTCCAGAAACAGTGCTGCGGCATGCGCTTCGTGAACTTGACCGCGGTGCAGTGGGTGGTGGCTCGCGGGTGGCATTTGATGGTCGCGGCGGCCCAATTTCCGAGGCATTCTTTGCAGCATTTAAGGTGCTTTGGTACGCGCAAGAACTTGCCGCTGGATGCTTCATTTTCATGCGCCGCGATGCGTTTATTGCGCTCAATGGATTTGATGAGCAGTGGTTCGCGGGCGAGGAATATTGGATGAGTAAGGCGCTCAAGCAGCGCGGTCGATTTGCCTTTCTTCCTGAAGAGGTCGTCAGTAGCGCGCGCAAGCAACGAGCTGGAGCGGGGCCGCGCATGATGCTGACGCTCCTGGCGCTCACCATCTGGTTTTCACTTGGTCGTCACAAGCCACTGCAGTCCCGTGCCAAGCTCGCCTTCTGGTACGACGGCAAGCGCGAAGGCAAGCCCATCGACCTCGGGTAAGTATTCGGGTGCTTACGAATCCTTGCGCCGTGAAGCCCACGCGGCAGCCAGCGCCACCAGGATGGCAAACAGCGCAATAGTCAGCGCCATTGCACGGCCGGACATGCCGGACGCAGGTGCGGGCTGATCAGTAATCGTCTCGCCGAACGCACTGTCGGTCACCACTACCGCGAGCGGCGCTGCGTTGGTGAGATTCAGTGCGGCAGCGGGGGTCTTGCAGGCCTGCAGTGCGGGATCTCCGTACAGGACCGCGGAGAGCGCGAGCAATGCGCGGTCTTCCTTGGCGGTTGGCATCCACGACACCAAGTCACCGGAGGCACGCGCCCAGTACGCACGGCGTTCGCTTTCAATGACGATGCCCACGGGCGTGCCGCGTGCGAGTTGGCGCGGAATGTTCACCATGGATTCAAGAGCGGGCGTCACTGGAGATGCGCTGATATCGGCGGTGAAGCTGGCGATGGCGGCGGCTTGTTTCCAGGCCATGAGATCTGCGATGTCAGGCGTTCCTGGACGTGCAAAGCCTGGCGTGAATGCCACCAAGAGCGAAGCGGGAGACGCATTCGGGGATGGCGCGTCGTTTCCAAGCTGCGTACTTGCACGCGCTCCCGGCGCACCACTTGCCGCTGCAGGACGGATGAGCCACTGAACGCCGCGCGCTGGGCCACCATCATTGATCGCTGCGTACGAAGGCCCCGCGACCACCACGAGTGATGCCGCTGACTTTCCGTCGGTTCCTTGCCACGCTGGCATGAATTCGCGCGGCGAACCATCGCAGCTTCCGCCTTCGCCGTAGAGCGATGCGCTCCAACCTGCGTCTTGCAGTTGTCTCCGTGCGGAGGCCATCGGCCACGCATAGGCAGTTCCGCTTGCGCCGAGCACCGCGGTGCCGGTAGCGGCTTGGCTGTTGCGATCGTGTTCAAGTGTGGCTTGTGCGGCCAGCGACACCAACTTCGTGTCATCAAATGGCAATCGTCCGACCGTGCGGAGCGCGGGTTCGCTGAGTGCGGCTTGCCAGCCGGTCACCGGATCGACCGCTTTACCAACTTCAAGGTTGGTTGTGAGCAGCCAATCAGTAGCGATTGGTTGCTTGACGCCTGCGAAGTTCCATGGACCCATGGAGATGACTTCAGACGAACCAATCACCAGCACTTGGTCGGTTGTTGCGCCGGCGGTTGTGCCTGTGGCGCTTTCCGTTGTTGCGCCCGCGGACGCCGTTGCGCTCACAGACGCTTTCGCCAGCCGGGCCCGCACGGAGGCCAGCCGCGACTCCGCAGTTCCTTCCGCTGGGTCAAACTCGATCACCTCAACAGTGAATCGCGTGGCGCGCGCAGCGATCAGCGCCTTCACCTCGGGCAACTCACGAACGCCCTTCGGCGCCACTAGCGTCCACCGCGTTGGCGTGGACGTGCGCGTCAACTCCGCGCACGGCGCCACTGATGCGCAGCCCGCAAGGAGAGCAACCGGTCCAGCAATACCAACAACCGCTAGAAATTGTGCCTTTCGACGCAACAATCAGGAATCCGTCCCGATTTGTGCGTCAAGCCACGCTGGAACAGCGTCGATGGCCAATTTCTCTTGTTGCTGCGTATCGCGATGGCGCACCGTGACGGTCTGGGCCGTCAATGATTCGCTATCGATCGTGATGCAGAACGGAGTTCCTGCTTCGTCCATGCGCGCGTAACGCTTGCCGATCGATTGCTTCTCGTCGAACTCCACCACGTGTTTCTTGCGCAACGTGCGGAACAGTTTCTCGCCGATCTCGGGCATGCCGTCCTTGTTGACCAGCGGGAAGATGCCCGCCTTCACCGGCGCCATGCGCGGATTGAACTTCATGAACACGCCACTCGGGCGGCTTGGATCCGGCGTGTACGCCTCGCACAGCAGGGCGAGCGTTCCGCGGTCAGCACCTGCCGATGGCTCGATGACGTGCGGGAAGTAGCGCTCGTTGCGCGCTTGGTCAAAGTGCTTCGCCTTGTCGTTCTTGCCGCTGGCAGTGGCGTGCGCGCGCAAGTCGAAATCGGATCGATGCGCAACGCCTTCCAACTCGCCGTAGCCGGGAGCGGTGAATGGGAACCGATACTCAATGTCGCTGGTACCGGCGCCTTCCTTGGCATAGTGGGCAAGTTCATCGCGGTCATGCTCGCGCAGTTGCAGGTTGGCACTGGTGAGACCGATCGACTGCCACCAGCTGAAGCGCCAGTCACGCCACCATGCGTACCACGTGGCGGCCTCGCTTGGATGAATGAAGAACTCAATCTCCATTTGTTCAAATTCCCGGCTGCGGAACGTGAAATTGCGCGGTGTCACTTCGTTGCGGAACGCCTTGCCAATCTGCGCAATACCGAACGGAATCTTCACGCGCGTGGAGTCCATGACATTCTGGAAGTTGACGAAGATGCCTTGCGCAGTTTCTGGGCGGAGGTAGGAATAGTTTCCTGGATCCTCAACCGCACCGACAAGCGTCTTGAACATCAAGTTGAACTGCCGCGGCTCGGTGAGCGTTCCGACTTCGGTGGCATCGGGGCCAACGATGCGGGCGCGCTCGTCGGCGGGCACAGTTGGGTACGGGCGCACGATGTGTCGGGCTGCGTCAAGCGCTTCGCGCTTCTCGTACTTGCAGATTCCCTTGATTGCCTTGGCGCGACCAGCGTCATCGCCTTCAACAAATGCCCAGAGCCGCGCTCCGGCTTCAACGGCGCCAAGAACCACCAAGTGATCCGCGCGATAGCGCTGCTTGGTCTCGCGGCAATCGACCATTGGGTCACTGAATCCGCCCACGTGGCCGGATGCTTCCCACACCTTGGGGTTCATGATGATGGTGCAGTCGAGGCCAACAATGTCGATGGGCTCGCCGTGCGGTCCGATCAGTTCGCGCTGCACAACGTCTTGCCACCATGCGTTCTTGAGGTTGCGCTTCAATTCCGTGCCGAGCGGGCCGTAATCCCAGAAGCCATTGATGCCGCCGTAGATTTCACTTGACTGGAACACGAAGCCGCGGCGCCGGCACAGAGCAACAATCTGCTCCATGGTCTTGGCAGGAACTTCGGGCGCGGGGGAATTGGCAGCGGGGGAGTCAGACATGGGGCGGCCATTGTAGGAAATGCACGCCTTGTCCGGACTACCATCGCCGAACTATGGCAGCACGAAAGACCACCAAAAAGCGCGCGGCTCCGGCTCGCGAACGACGCCGCCCCATCACTCCAGAGGATTTGCTGTGTCTTGTGGGTGTTGGCGACACACAGATGTCGCCTGACGGTCGCAGCGTGCTGTTTCAGCGCAAGGTGGTCAGCGCGCGCAATTCCTATGAGACTTCGGTCTGGGTTGCCGACGCGGAGGCGAAGCACGCGCCGCGCGCCATCACCAAGGGTCCAAAAGATGCGCTCGCGCGTTGGAGCCCCGATGGAACAAAGGTTGCATTCATTCGCAACGACGCTGCGATTGCGCCGCGCATCATGATTGTTGCCAGTAAAGGCGGCACCGCGCGTGAACTGGTGGCGATGCCGCATGGCACCGTTCGCGATCTTGCGTGGAGCCCCTGTGGACGACGGCTCGCCTTTGGATTCCGACCCACTGCCTATGAGTGGACCGCCGAAGCCAAGAAGGAACGTGACGAGCACGGTCTCTCCACTCCGCCGCGGATTGTTGAAGACGCGTGCTATCGCCTCGATGGCGACGGATACTTTTGCTCCGAGCGATTCGCGCTGCATGTATTGGATCTTGACCGCGGCAGTATTGAAGAAGTATTCGCCGACACGCTTGGTCTCTATTCATGGGACTGGGCGCCGGATGGAAGTGCGCTGGTGGTTGCCGGCAACATTGATCCGCGCGCTTCCTGGAATCCTTCGGAATCCGAACTGTTTCTGGTGAATTTGGGCGCTGGTGGCAAGCATCGAACATCGCGCATCACCGGTATTCCCAAGGGTCCCAAGTCGCAACCGCGATGGAGTCCGGACGGTGTTCGAATCGCGTGGGCTGGCCGCACCGGCACTGACAGCATGTACGGCACCGCGAATGTGGAACTCTTCGTGCATGATTGCGCGGCGCGAACCACCACATGCCTCACCGCCAAGACCGACCTCTGTCTGATGGCGTCCACACTCAGTGACGCGGGCGAGCCAGCATTTGAGCCGCAAATTCGTTGGTTCCCTGATTCCACCGCCATCTTCTTCCGCGCGGGGTGGCACGGAAGCGGGCGCATCGCAAGCATCTCAGCGCATGGCGGACCAGTGGCGTTCCACACGGAGCCCGGCGCGGAGTTCTCACTGGGAACGTTCAGCGCGGACGGATGGCGACTCTCCTGCGTTCGTTCTGCGCCCATTGAGCCTGGTGAAGTGCATGTCCTTGAAGTGGAGCGAAGCATCTTTGCCATGAAGCGCGTCACCACGTTCAATGATGCGCTGGCTGCATCGGTTGAGTTGGTCGAGCCGCAGGAGCGCTGGATCACCGCAAAGGATGGCCACAAGGTGCAGTGCTGGACGATGCGTCCGCGTGGCGCTAAGGGTCGTTTGCCCGCGTTGCTTGAAGTACACGGCGGTCCGCATGCGCAGTACGGCCTGACTTTCTTCCACGAATTTCAGTTGCTTTGCGCGCAAGGCTACGAAGTGTGGTTCTCCAATCCACGCGGCTCAAAGGGCTACGGCATGAAGCACACCGCCGCGATCCGTGGCGCGTGGGGCACCAAGGACTGGACCGACGTACAGGCCGTCGCCGCAGCGATGCGCGCCGATCGCGGCATTGACCGCGCGCGTATTGGAATCATGGGTGGTTCATACGGTGGCTACATGGCGAACTGGGCCGTGGCTCACGATCATGGATTCCGCGCGGCCATCAGTGATCGTTGCGTGAGCAATCTGGTGAGTCAGGCTGGCAACAGCGATCATCCGGAAGTGCCGAACCGCTACTGGAAGGGCGCTGCGTTTGATCGCCCGGAAGCACTGTGGCGCGCAAGCCCCATCGCGCACTTTAAGAATGTTCGCACCCCGATGCTCTTGATTCATTCCGAAGGCGATCTTCGTTGCAACATTGAGCAGAGCGAACAAATTCACACGGCGCTATGCACGTTGGGTGTTCCGGTGCGCTTCGTTCGCTACCCGCGCGAAACCAGCCACGGGCTGAGCCGCATGGGGCCGCCGGATCTGCGGATTCACCGCTTACATGAGATCATTTCGTGGTGGAAACACTGGATGGCTTAGAAATTGGTATGTATCAGTTCCAAGACGCATTGGCGTCTGTTGCCTAGACTTTCCAAATGCCTGAACCCCGCCCAACACCCGAGCAAGTCATGGTCCATGTCCGCGAGATCCTTCGCTTTATTGGCGAGGATCCGCAACGCGAGGGTCTGCTTGACACTCCAGCCCGCGTGGTGAAAGCCATGGGCGAGCATTTTGCTGGTTACGGCGCGGACCCGATCGAGCCGCTCTCGCGCACCTTCGGCGAGATTGAGGGTTATGACGAGTTGGTGCTTCTCTCCAACATTCAGTTGCACAGTCACTGCGAGCATCACATGGTGCCGTTCGTTGGTGTGGCGCATGTTGGGTACATCCCCAATGGGCGCGTGGTTGGACTTTCCAAACTAGCGCGCGTGGTGGACATCTTCTCGAAGCGTCTACAGGTGCAGGAGAAGTTGACTGCGCAGATCGCCGGCGTGATTAACGACACCCTCAAGCCGACCGCCGTTGGCGTGGTCATTCAGGCCCGGCACTATTGCATGTGCTACCGCGGCGTGCAGCAGCCAGGCGCAATTACCACCACCAGCAAGTTGCACGGGACATTCCTTTCGAACGCCGCCGCGCGATCGGAATTCTTCCAGTTGATCACTTCCGCAAAGCGGTCCGAGGGCCTGTGAGCCGGATCGGTCTTGATGTGGGCGGAACAAAGTCGGAGGTCCTTGCACTCCGCGCTGATGGCAGTGAGGCGTTGCGCACACGAGTTGCGAGCCCGAGTGACTATGGGGCGCTGGTTGACGCCATCGCAGCGCTTGTTGCGCAGGCCGATTCCGCGCTGGAAGTTCGCGCCGCGCCGGTTGGTATCGGTGCGCCGGGATCGCCGAATCCGCAGACCGGTTTGCACCGTAATTCGAACCTCTTATGCATGAATGGCAAGCCGTTTGCTGCAGATATTGCCACGCGCTTGGCGCGCCCGGTGCGCGTGACCAATGACGCCAATTGCCTCGCACTCAGTGAGGCGATTGATGGCGCCGCTGCGGGGCAGGGTGCGGTGGTCTTCGGCGTGATCCTTGGAACCGGCGTCGGCGGCGGCGTGGTGGTCCGGGGCGATGTAGTGGATGGTGGCAACGGCATCGCTGGCGAGTGGGGGCACAACCCATTGCCGGGGCTCGGTGACGCAGAGGCCGCGGCGCATCGCTGCTATTGCGGCAAGAGTGGATGTCTTGAGCAGTTCCTTTCGGGACCAGCGCTTGAGCGTCGATACGCGCAGGCATCTGGCACGCAGCGCGCGCTCGCGGAAATTGCTGCACGCGCGGCGGCGGGCACTGATGCACACGCGGTGGCCACGCTTGACTGGTTCGTTCATGCACTTGCGCGCAGTCTTTCAGTGGTGGTCAACATCATCGACCCGCACGCGATCGTTCTTGGTGGCGGAGTGAGCAACATCCCGGGTCTTGCCGAACGCGTGCAAGCGGCGCTGCCTGCGCTCGTCTTCAGTGATGAGTGCCACACGCCGGTCTTCCGCGCCAAGTACGGCGATTCAAGCGGCATCCGCGGCGCGGCCATGCTTCCGAAATCTGTTGTTGGATAGTCCGTCACTGAAGTGCCGCCCGCCGCGATCCCCCGCATCACCCCGCAATGCGCCGAAGGCAACTTTGGCGCATTGCTCACTTTCAGTCTGCACTTCCTTGCGCGCGCCGCCGGAGCAGGGCCTTGAACCCGTTGTCGGACTGTGAAATCGCACACTATTTGTATGTGTATGACGTGCAAATTCTTAAGAATCACTTTCGAATTCGTGTCATCACTGCTAGATTTGCTCGCTCGTACACAGGCTTATGCCCAACGGGGCACTTGTTGAACGCGTTCAGCCATAGTTCATAGAGGAGCCGTTCCGTGAAGCCACTCCGTTCCATCTCGTCCTTCGCAACCACTGCCGCCATTTCGTTCGGCGTCCTGGCCGCTTCCCTTTCATCAAACGCCTGCGCGCAGTCATGCCCGGGTGATCTCAACGGGGACGGCCAGGTGAACGGCGCCGATCTTGGAGCGTTGCTTGCGACGTGGGGCATCTGCCCCGTGCTAGCGCCGACGATTTCCTCGGTGAATCCGGGCTACGGAACGCAGACTGGCGGCACGGTGTTCGTGATCAACGGTACGAACCTCAACGGCGCGACCAGCGTGACTGTTGGTGGGGTGGCGGCGACGATTGTCGTGGCAACACCCATGGTCATCACGGCCACCGCGCCTGCCAGCGCCACGCTCGGCGCGAAGAATGTGCTGGTCGTGACTCCGGGTGGGACGGCGACTGCTGTCGGCGCATTTGTCTACGGAGGAGGGGTTCCGATTTGGGCGACGCTCATTGAGTTTGCGCCCAACCCAGCAGTTGTTACCAACGCAACCATGCGCGCAGCGATCACTGCGACTGGCCTCGCGTGGCGCGTGCGTGATACGGCAACGCAGATGGAGATGTTGTTGGTGCCGCCGGGGACGTTCACGATGGGATGCACAGGATCGAATCAGTTTGGGTGTAACAGCAATGAGCAGCCCATGCACTCAGTGACCTTGACGCAAGCGTTCTACCTGGGTCGTTATGAAGTGACGCAATCGCAGTGGGTGGCGAAGATGGGGAGTAATCCGAGTTTTTTCCAGGGTCCGAGTTACCCCGACGCGGCGAACCGCCCGGTGGATGCGGTGTCATGGACCGCCATCCAAGGCTATTTAATCACGACAAATACGCGTTTGCCGAGCGAAGCGGAGTGGGAGTACGCCTGCCGCGCGGGTACGACGACAGCGTTCAACAACGGCAGTGGTGATGACGCCACTGTGGGGGAGATTGCGTGGTACGCGACGAACTCCGGCAACCAGACACATGCCGTTGGCGGCAAGGCAGCCAACGCACTTGGCTTGTATGACATGTCAGGCAATGTGTTCGAGTGGATGAATGATTGGTTTGGTGCATATTCGAGCGGCGCGCAGACGAACCCGCTTGGCCCGGTGTCTGGTACTTTCCGCGTGATCCGCGGCGGCGCCTGGGGCTACGACACGAACTACGCGCGCTCCTCGTTCCGCATCGGTACCTCGCCCGGCGGCGCGGACCCCAACCTCGGTTTTCGCGTCGCGAGGAACCCCTGATTGCTTTCCTTTCTTCTCTTTCCTCTTTCCTCTTCCTCTCTCCACCCTCACATTGATTTCGCGTTCGCGGCCTGACCCCGCGTCCCCCGCACCACTCCGCAATGCGCCGAAGGCAACTTCGGCGCATTGCTGATTTTTCAGATTTCTACTTCGCGCCCCTCCGCACTTGAGCGGTAAATGCCGTCCAGCACCGACTGCACCCGCCGACCAGCCGCAGCGTCCGCGTGCGCGGGTGTTCCGTGCTCAGCGAGTGCCTTGAACATCCGGTACTGCTCGTCCCAGGCATCGTGCTCCACATTGCTTGACGCAAACTCCGGCGTCAAGTCCGCCACCTTGCCGCCCGCCTCGGTGGCGATGGTGAATTGTTTTCCAAAGATCGGGAAGAAGCAGCCCCCCTTATCGCCAAAGACAGTGATGCCGTTTGCCATCTGCTTGTCGTCCACGTTCATGGCCCACGTGACATTGACTTCAATGGTGAGCCCGCCCGCGCAGCGCACCAGCGCAGTGGCGTGATCCTCAACATCGCAGACGCCCTCAAATTTTGGTGGCCCCGCCCACATGTTGGTGTAGACGTAGTCCTTCATGCGCCGCCCGAAGTTGGCATAGGTGACGCCGCTCACGCGCTGCGGCGTGGCGTTCCCCGCCAAGAACAGCGACAGGTCAATGACATGCACGCCCAGGTCGATGAGCGGACCGCCGCCCGACATGGCCTTCGTGGTGAACCAGCCGCCGAGGCCGGGCACGCCGCGGCGACGGTACAGGCTGCACTTCATGTGATAGATGTTGCCGAACGTGCCCGCATCAATGAAGTGCTTCACGTTCCGGCTTGCCGGTGTACTCCGCGAAACGAAACCCATCTGCAGGCGACCCTTGGTTCGTTCCAGGACGGAGATGATCTTGTCGCACTCCGCAACATTGAGGGCCATCGGTTTTTCCAGGAACACCGTCTTGCCGGCTTCGAGCGCCTCGCATGCCACCTGCGCGTGGTCGATGTTGGGGACCGCCACCACCACGGCGTCCACTTCTTTCATGGCAAGTAGCTCTTTGACGGACGCGCAGGCCCGGGCGGTGCCGTGCTTCTTACTGAACGCGGCGCCCTTGGCGGGGTTGACGTCCCACACGCCGGCGATGGGAATTCCGGCGCGCGTTGCCGTGTCCGCATGCACATTGCCGATCGCACCAGCGCCGATGATTCCGAGGTTCATTCCCATAGTCACGGAAAGATAGCCGCGTACCTGCCTCCGTGCGCTCGCACACGCGCCCGCTCCGTGCCTACTATCCGCGCATGTCTAGACCACGGACGGTCATTGTCGGCGCCGGCATCGTCGGCCTCACCACGGCGTACTTCCTGGCCCGCGCTGGTCGCGAGGTCATTGTTCTTGATCGCGACGAGATTGGCGACGGGGCCAGTTACGGCAACGCCGGCTTGCTTTCCATCGGTCATTACCCGCTCACTCGCCCCGGCGTCAGTTGGCGCGGTTTCAAGTGGATGTTCGACCGCAACGCGCCGCTCTTCATTCGACCGCGCCCCGACGCGGACTTGCTGTCATGGCTCTGGACATTTCATCGCCACTGCAACCAGCCATGGCTCGATCGCTGCATGAAGGAATTGTGCGCGATGGGTTTCCCCACGCTTGAACTCTTTGAAGAGATCATTGCGGTGGAAGGAATCGAATGCGATTACCGGCGCGATGGTTGGCTTGATGTCGTCCTGAAGAAAGAGAACATGGCGTCCGCCGAGGCAGAGGCGAAGACGCTGGTTCCGCATGGATATTCACACACGGTGATTTCTGGCGATGAGTTGCGTCGCCGCAGCCCGTGCTTCACTGATGAAGTTGCAGGCGCGGTCTGGTACCGCGACAGCGCGCATTGCAGCCCGGGGGATTTCATGATGGGGCTTGGTGCTGCATGCGCACGGCTTGGCGTGGAGATTCGTACATCGTGCACGGTGGCGGGTTTGGAGCGCGATCGATTTGGAAAGGCTGCGGGTATTCACACTTCGCGCGGCGAAACGATTGAAGGTTCAGCGGTCGTCATCACTGCTGGTGTGTGGAGTGACGCGCTCACCCGTGATATGGGGCTTGATATTCCCATGCAGGGCGCGCGCGGATATCACCTGCAATATGAGGGCATTCCGCAGTTGCCCTTCACCGGATGCGTCCTGCACGAAACATTCGTTGCCGTCACGCCAATGCATGAGCAACTTCGTTTGGCGGGCACGCTAGAGATTCAGCCGCTCGGTCGACCATGGATGCGTAACCGGCTTGAGATGTTGCCAGCGGGTGCGAAGCGCTACATCAAAGGTATTGAGCAGGGCACACAAGTGGCCGAATGGGCGGGGTACCGCCCGTGCACCTCGGACGGAATGCCGGTGATTGGTGCAGTTCCTGGTACGCCCGGGCTCTTCGTTGGTGCCGGTCATGCCATGATGGGAATGACGCTTGGGCCGATCACGGGCAAGGTGCTTTCTGACATGGTGATGGGCGCGCCGCCTCCACTCCTTCTGCCGATGGCAGATCCCGCGCGGTATGCGATCAATGGTGGCTCAAGCGCGCGCTACGAAGGATCCGCGCCGGTGAACGGCGCGCCGCGCGAGACCGCTGGGTTGCGCGGCTGATTACTTGTTGCTCTTGCTGTCCGCTGCGTTGCTGTTGCTTCCCGCTGCGTTGCTACTGCCAGTGCCGGCAGCCTTGCTCTCATAGCCCTTCAACTGTGCCGTGAGGTCAGCCACATAGTCAGCGGCAGTGGGGCCAAGACTCTTGGCGGTATCGATCGCGCGGCGCATGAAGTCTGCCGCCTTGGTGAAGTCGCCTTTCAAGCTCCATGCGTATGCCAGTTCCGCCAACACCTGCGGATTTGCTGGACCGGCTGCTGACGTCACATCAGTGAGCCACGTGATGGCAAGATCAACGCGGCGATCAGCCACGTCCGGAAGATGCAGCACGCTGGTTGCTACAAAGTTGCGAAGCGCGGGGTCTTCCTTGATTAGTTCCGCGCACAAGGCATAAGCAGCTTCGCTACGCCCAGCGACAAGGAGAATTTGCGCCTTCTGCACCTTGGATTGCATGGCTTCTTCGCCCGTGCTGGCGGCAATCTCTGCATCAATCAGTGCAACGGCTTTGTCCCAGTCCTTGCTATCGATCGCCTTGGTCATGTCATTCTGCCGACCCATGGCCTTCATCTCTTCGGCAACGGCGTCTTCGAAGGATTGCTTGGCAGTCTTGGGGTCCCATGTTCCATCAACGATCTTGGCAAGCGGCGCGTCCATTTCCATTGGGTGACCGATCCACTGCACCACGCCTTCCTTGACAATGAATGCGGTGGGAATACCGCCTTGCCCGGAAGCCTCCATGTACGCCTTGTGCGTGGAACGATCGGGATCAGTGGCCAGCGTGTAGCGAGCCTTCTGCTTCCATTCGTCCTTCTCCAAGAACGTTCGAACCGTCTCTACTTTTTCGTCACTGACGCCAACGATCACCACGCCCTTGCTCTTCATGTCCTCTGCAAGTTTGGTGAGGTGCGGCATGCTTTGCCGGCAGGGCGGGCACCAGGTGGCCCAAAATTCAATCACATACACCTTGCCGGGTTCAAAGAACGAGGGCTTCTCGCCGCGCACGAAATCGGAGATCTCTGGGATCGGCGCTTTGGAGCCGATGGAGAGGGCGAGCGTGGTTGGAGCGGCTGGTGCTGCCGGTGCAGCTTGAGTAGCAGCCTGCGCCTGCGAGATGATCGCGGCGAGAAGAACATGCAGCATTGGGTCAGTCCTTTCGAGGTGTCGGTCGATCCGTCACTTGCCGGTTGGTGCGCCGGCTGGAGGTGCTGGAGGCGCTGGAGGTGCTGGAGGAACAGGTGCACCAGCCGGAGGCATTGGAGCGCCCGGTCCGCGCGGTGCTCCCGGACCACCTGGTCCGCGTGCGCCGCCCGGGCCCATCGCGCCACCCGGACCGCCTGGTCCGCCCGGTCCACCTTCCATGCCCATCGACTTCATCATTTCGCCCTGCATTGTCTGAGCGAACGCGGAGTTAGCTTCTTCGATGGTCTTGAACTTGCCGTCCATGACCTCCTTGGCGGTCGAAGCGGCGGCGGTCTTGATCGATGCGCGCATGGTCTCGCCCATCATGTTGGCCATCATGGCCATTTGCGCGCCTTCGTCGCCCTTCATGCCGGATGACTTGTCAAAGTCAAACCACCACTTGCCATCGGCCATCACCACGGCGGTCGGCTGACCGGTTGGCTTGCCTTCGGCATCACTCGCCAAGATCATTGCGGCGGAGTCGCCTTCCATCTTCACTTCGAACTTCGCGCCATTGACTGGCACTGGAATCGGCATCGATCCAGCCTTGCCGAACTTCGTGGTAGTGGCGGTGACGACGGGCTGCATGTCTTCAATGAGAGCAGCAGCAACGCGGATCGAAATGTTGCCGCCATCGTTCGCTGAACGCATGGCGCGGACGAGTCGGAGCATCGCTCCTGGATCCTTGCTTGCATTGGGCAGGAAGGTGATGATTTCATCGGTGCTGGCAAATCCCTCGGGAGTGATTGCTGGGAACACCTTCTCCGCAGCAGGGCTCAGCTTTGCAGCTGGACGAGCTGGACGCGGCGCGCGGGGAGCCGTGGTGGCATCCGGTGCAGCTGCCGGTGGAGCTACGGGTGGAGTTGCGCTCGGTGCGCCGTCCTGACGGAACGAAGTCTTCTTGGTCGGCGCAGTGCCGCCCTCATACTTCTTGAGCGTCTCCTTCAGTTCGTCGGCCATATCGCCGTCCGCATTCTCAATTGCCTTCTTCTGCCACTCAATCGCCTTGGCCTTGTTGCCAGATTCCCAGCACGCGCGGGCCATGGTGTCCATGATCGCACCGTCTTCGCCCTTGCTTGCGGCAACCGCTTGCGTAGCAACATCCATGGCGAATGAAAGATCCCGGTCAGTGACCTTCTCATTATCAAGTACGAACCACGCCATCTGATTGAGAATCATGGCGTCATCGTTGTTGGCTGCGGCAACTTCGCGTCCGAGCTTGTAGGCATCGGCTGACTTCTTGGCGTCGGTGAGTAGCACCTGGAACTTGTTGGCCTGCATCGAAGCCTTTGCGCTCGATGGGGCTGCTGCAATATCTTCATCCATCATCTTGATGACGGCATCCCAATCGCCGGTCTTGCGGGCCTTCACCATGGCACTGCGCCGCGTCATTTGCTGGCGCGTCATGGCAATGTCCTTCTCAAACTCGACCTTGTAGTCGGCAGCGTTCCATGTGCCGGCAACGATCTTTGCCAGTGGTTCATCCATCGCCATCGGGTGGCCGATCCACTGCACCTTGTCGTCCTTGATGACAAACGCGGTCGGGATGCCATTCTGAGCGGCGGCTTCCATGTACTGCTTGTGCGTGGAGCGATCCGGATCAGTAGCGAGGTTGTAGCGCGCCTTCTGCTTCCACTCGTCGGTGTCGAGGAACTTGGTGACGGTCTCCAGCTTCTCGTCGCTGATACCAACGATGACAACCGAGTCCTTGTACTTCTCAGAAACATCGCTGAGGTGCGGCATGCTCATGCGGCACGGTCCACACCAGGTGGCCCAGAACTCCACCACGTACACCTTGCCTGGTTCAAACCACTTTGGCTCGGTGCCACGAACAAACTTCTCGATCACTGGCTTCGGGGCAGCGCTGCCGATGGTCATCGGCTCCGGCGCGGCGTCCGCCTTCGGGGTGTCTTGCGCCGTGACAGCAGCGGTGCAGATGAGAGCGAACGCTGCGGCCTGCGCGGAGCGCCAGGAGAACGACGAAAGTGTGCTTTGCATGATGTTGACCTGCATGAGTGGCATGGATGCGCCGTCGGACGCAATCGAGTGGGGCGAAGATACCACTCCTGCCCCTCATGCATCGCGCCTTTGGGGCAGCAGGCGTATCCTGCCGCCGCTCCTTGAGCACGCCCGAGAATCTCCCCTCCACCGCACTCTGCAACGCCATGTCGAACGCCCCCGCCAACACCGCCGCCGCCCGCATCATCGATGGGAAGGCACTTTCTGAGACCGTCCGCAACAGCCTGCGCTCGCGGATCGCAGCGGCGGGGCGCCCGGTTCGTCTTGACGCACTGTTGGTGGGTGACGATCGCGCAGCTGGCATCTATGCGATGAACCAAGCGACCACCTGCGCCGAGGTTGGCATTGAGTATGTCCTGCATCGACTTCCCGCGGGCGCGTCCGCTGATGACATCGCGGGTCGCGTGCTACTACTCAACGTCGACGATGCGGTGCGCGCGTTGATGGTGCATCTACCACTTCCTGAAGGCGTTGACACAGAGCGGATTCAGTCACTCATCAGCCCTGACAAAGACGTGGAAGGCGTCAATCCTGCCAACATCGGCAATGTTGTCTATGGCAGGCGAAGCCTTGTTCCATGCACGGCATTGGCCACGCTGGAGATGATTGAGTCCACCGGTATTCAGTTGCGTGGCAAGCGATGCGTGGTAGTTGGCGCAAGCAACATTGTTGGCAAGCCAATCGCAGTGCTGTTGATGCGCACCGAGGCGACGGTGCACTCCACCAACAAGTTCACTCCGGATTTGCCGGCATTGTGTCGCACCTGTGATGTGGTCATCGCTGCGTGTGGCGTTCCGCAACTATTGAAAGCGGATTGGATCAAGCCGGGCGCAGTAGTGATCGATGTTGGCATCAATCGAATTGATGGACCGGATGGCAAGAAGATCACTGTCGGCGATGTGGACTTTGCGGCTGTACGCAGCGTTGCTGGGTGGATATCGCCAGTTCCTGGTGGCGTTGGACCTATGACGGTTGCCATGTTGTTGCGCAACGTGGTCGACGCGGCGCTTCGCTGAGCGTTGCTTGCTGCAACGTCGCTGTCACGCCAGCAGTCGAGCCGCTTCTTCATACTTCGAACGCGTCTCGCGGAGTACTTCAGCAGGTAGTACGGGTCCGGGCGGTTCCTTGTGCCATTCGCCGCGCGCGACGCGTTCGAGCAGCCAATTGCGCAGGTATTGCTTATCGAAACTGGGTTGATCGCGGCCCGGCGCGTATCCAGCCACCGGCCAATATCGGCTGGAATCGGGGGTGAGCACTTCGTCAACCAACATCAGTTCGGCGGTTGGTTCGTTGTTTGCATCAAGCGCAAACCCAAACTCAAACTTCGTGTCCGCCAGGATCAGTCCACGCGCGCGTGCTCGCGCAGCGGCGGCCGTGTAAATGTTGAGCGTCATCGTTCGCAGGCGCTCGGCAAGTTCGCCACCAACAGCGTCGCACATGGCGGCGAAGGAGATATTTTCGTCGTGCCCTTCCGCCGCCTTGGTAGCGGGCGTGAAGATCGGCTCGGGGAGTTGCTCGCACTGGCGAAGCCCGGCTGGCAATGCGATGCCGCACGCCGTTCCATTCGATTGGTACTCCTGCCAACCGCTGCCCGCTAGGTAACCGCGCGCCACACATTCGACTTGCACCACCCGCGCCGCGCGGCAGATCATCGAGCGACCGGCAAGCAGGGCACGATCGGCATCATCCAGTGTCTGCAGCCGTGACACGTCGGTGGATACCAAGTGATCAGGAGCGATTCCCAGTGAGCGCAAGAATGTGAACCACGCAACGCTGATCTCGGTCAGGAGCTGGCCCTTTCCTGGTACTGGCGTCGGCATCACTACATCGAAAGCGCTGATCCGGTCTGTGGCGACCACCAAGATCTGCGGGCGATCGCCCGCCTGTGTTGGCAGCGAGTAGACGTCGCGGACCTTTCCCTGACGGCGACCCCCAAGGGGCAAGTGCGTTTCGAAGACCGCGTGTGCCGTTGTGTCTGTGCCGGGGAGGGCGTTCATCCGGGGCATCGTAATCACCCGTGATCTCTTCAGCTTTCTTGCTGCCTTTCCGCAGGCATGTGTCGAGCACCACCTGCTGCCCGGCTACACTCGGCGGATGCTTCGTTTCACGGTGTTCGACGAGGACGGGCCGGCGCGGGATTGGCCGCTCGTCAATGCACACATTCTTGGCGTCGATGACACGGCGCTTGAGGGAGTTGTGACATTCAGTAAAGGGAAGATTGTCTGCAAGGCCGTCGATACCCAGCCGGCCATCGCTTTGTGCCTGGAGGTGAATGCGGGCAAAGCTGGCACGATGATGTTGCAGACGTGCCTCTTGGAGCAGCGCAACGAGCCGTACCGGTTATACGAGGAACTGGCGCGCCACCGCGTGAAGATTTTCTTAGAGAAAAGTGAGAACTGGAGATTCCTTGATCCAGCCAAGGCTCCCGAGGCGTTCGAGCAATTTGAACGTGCGCGTTCCATGTTTGTCACCGGCACAGTCGATCATGAGCCTTACCGCGCGCAGGTTCATCACCGCGATGCCTTGGCGATAGCCATGGATGCCAGTGAGAAGCTGGTGATGAAGCGCACCGAGTGGATGTTGCACCGCCGCTATGCCAAGCAGGGCGCGCAACGCGCACTTGGAGTGCGAGTGCCGGTTGAGAAGGCGCCAGAATTGTTGAAGTCCGCGCTTGTGCAAGACTTTGACATTTTGTCAGTGCCCACGCCGTGGCACTTGATTGAACCGACCCAGGGGCGGTTTGTGTGGGATCAGGTTGATCGATGGATGCAGTTTGCCAAAGCAGGCAAGCGTGAATTGATTGTCGGTCCGCTGCTTGATGCGAGCGCTGCTGGAATTCCTGGTTGGGTGCGTCCAATTATGGCTGATCCAGCAAAGCTGAAGGATCGCTTGCACGCGTTCATTACTGAGGTAGTTACCCGCTACGCACCGCTCAATCCGATCTGGAATATTGTCTCTTCGATCCACTTAAATGAGGCCGCCACGCTCTCGCCGGAGGCGATGGTGCAGGCCACCCGCATTGCTGCTGTTGCGGTTCGTCAGGTGCAGAAGAACGCGAAGTTGCTTGTGGAAGTTGGTGACCCGTTTGGTGACATTCCTCCGGACGCAAGCGGCGCCATGAACGCCATTCGCTATCTGCGATCGCTGGTGTCAGAGGGTGTCACGGTGGACATTGTTGGCATACCGGTGGTTGTTGGCGATGCGGCGCGTGGCAAGGGGACGCGTGACTTGATGCAAATTGCGGCCATGCTGGAGCGATTCACCAGCCGCAAGGAAATGCCTCCCGTAGTGGTCACCGCATGCGGAGCGCCCAGCGAGCCACACCCCGAACCGGGCGCTGGATTCTGGCGCCGCCCATGGGGAACGGAGTCACAAGGCGCGTGGGCTGGCATGTGTTTCCAGATTGCCATGGCCAATCCCGGCATCCAAGCCGTGGTGTGGGATCGGCTCCGCGACGATGCCGGGGTTGGCATCAAGAATGGTGGATTGTTTGCCACTGATGGATCCCCAAAATCGGCCGCCGAACGAATTGTTCGCTTTCGACGCCGCATTCGGATGCCCCTTCCTCCGCTGAATACAGACGTTGTCCGGTCCGCGGCTGAGGACAGTTGATGCACATGCTCATCGCAATACGCCGCCGCGGCGCCGTGGTCGTGGTGCTTGGATGCTCCCTTGCTGCATTATTCAGCGGTGTTTCTGAGTACTTTCGAGCGCCGGGACCTACTGTGATCGGTACGGATTTCATCGATATCAATCGCGCCTCGGCAGCAGAACTCTCTTTGCTTCCCGGCGTCGGTCCGGGTCTCGCACAGGCCATCGTGGACGATCGGGCGGCTCGTGGTCCGTTTGCCACTACCGCTGATATCGATCGGGTCCGCGGCGTTGGTCCTGCCGCCCTTGCACGGATCAGCGCGTTCATCTCCGCTCCCGCCTACGCTCCACAGTGATGTCTTCCACCAAGGATGCGTCGCCCACCTGGTTTGGTGGGCTTGTCGCCGCGAGCGCCATTGACCCACTCGTCAGCAATGTCGAGGCGGGCGGGGCATCTTCGTGCCGTGGTGCGGCGGGCAGCAGCACGGTGTTTGTTGCAGCGGCATTGGCGCAGCGCACCAAGCGCACCGTGCTCTTGGTCACCGCGCACATCGATGAAGCCGACGAAGCTGTTTCAGAACTGAACGACCTCTTTGCCGCGGGCGTTGGTCCGGAGCCGGTTCTCCTTCCCGCGCTGGAAAGTTCGCCCGGCGAAGGTGGTTCCGCCCTTGACTTACTAGCCGAGCGATTGACCGTGGTGCGGCGACTCATTGAGGGAAACGTTCCAGGAATTCTGGTAGCGCCCTTCCCGTCACTGATGCAAATGGTGCCTGATGCCGCACTCTTGCCACGGTTACTCCGTGTGGCGCGCGCCGGGCAGCGTTGCGTACCGCGTGAACTGGCCGAGTGGCTGGCCGATGCTGGATACGTACGCACTGAGGCGATCGAGAATCCCTGTGAATTTGCGGTCCGCGGCGGGCTCATCGACGTCTTTCCGCCGGGCGGGGCGCTGCCCGTTCGTCTTGACTTCTTTGGTGATGAACTCGAGCGCATCTTTGAGATTGACCTGATTACCCAGGCAAGTGATCGACGCATCCCGGAAGCGCAATTGGTTGGCGCCAGCATCTCTTCGTCACTTGATGACGCTGGAAAAGTATCGATTGCTGAGTTGTTGCCGCGGCAAACCGTGTGCGTCATTGCAGAATTGTCGGAAGTACTTGAGCAGGGTCGTGGCTACTGGGAACGAGTGAGTGACGGTCAGGGCGTGCTGTCACCGCAGGCGCTCTTTAAGTCGTTGGGCGCGCGCTGTCACGCGATGGTTGACATCAACGGATTTAGTTCAACCAATGCTTCCGATCGCGTCGTGGCGTTGCCGGCGATCACGCTTCCGGCCTTCGACGAAGAAGTTGCGCAGGCATTCGCAGAACTTGGCGAGTTGTCAGCGCGGGTGCCCACATCCTTATGCTGCGATACCGAAGGCGAATTAGCACGCGCGTGTGAATTACTCGGCGAACACGCCGGCTCTGCCAAGTTGGCGACGCTGCGCCAGCATGTCCATCGCGGATTCATTTGGGAAAGTGATAAGCCATTTGCTGTGGTTCCGCAGCATGAGGTGCTGCACCGATTTGGAGTGCGCCGCCGCGTGCAGCGGGTTGGTGCCGCCACTACGCGCGATGCATTCATGCAATTCGGCGCGGGTGATTATGTGGTGCACCGTGACCATGGCATTGCACGCTTCCATGGCCTGCAATTGATTGGCGGTGGAGAAGAAGAGTTCCTCACCCTGGAATTCGAAGGCGGCGCCAAGATCCATGTGCCCGCCTCCAAGATTGACTTGGTTCAGAAGTACATCGGTTCGGGCGCGGCGCGGCCAACGCTGGCAACCATTGGTGGCAAACGTTGGAAAGCGCAGAAGGAACGCGTACAAGAAGCGGTCCGCGACATGGCCGGCGAAATGCTGCGCATTCAGGCAGCGCGTGAGGCAAGCGCAGGCATTCGATTCCCGGAAGACACCCCGTGGATGCATGAATTTGAAGCAGATTTCGCATGGACGGAAACCGAAGACCAACTGACAGCGATCGCAGCAGTGAAGCGCGATATGCAATCAGCGCGCCCGATGGACCGGCTGATTTGCGGCGACGTGGGATTTGGAAAGACCGAAGTTGCCATTCGCGCCGCGTTCAAGGCGGTGGAGAGCGGTCGGCAAGTAGCGGTGTTGGTGCCAACAACCGTGCTTGCTGAGCAGCACGAGCGCACTTTTCGTGATCGATTCCGTGCCTATCCGTTTCGCATTGAGAGCCTGTCGCGCTTTAAGACTGCCGCCGAGAGCAAGGTGGTGTTGGCGGACCTTGCTGCGGGTAAGGTTGATGTCGTCATCGGTACGCACCGCATCCTGAGTAAGGATGTTGCGTTCGCGGATCTGGGTTTGGTGATTGTTGATGAGGAGCAGCGATTCGGTGTTGAGCACAAGCAGCGCTTGTTGGCATTTCGCTTGGCAGCAGATGTGCTGACTCTGAGTGCCACGCCCATTCCGCGCACGTTGCACATGAGTCTTCTTGGTATTCGCGATATCTCGAGCTTGACTACCGCGCCGCTGGACCGCCGCGCCATTGTGACGGAGGTGATTCCCTGGAATCCCCGGCGCATTCAGCAGGCGATTCGGCGTGAATTGGCGCGGCAAGGCCAGGTGTTCTTTGTGCACAACCGGGTGAATGACATTGAGAAAGTGGCTGCAGAAGTGCAGGCCATGGTTCCCGACGCGCGCGTCTTGATCGGTCATGGCCAGATGACCCCGACCGTGCTGGAGGAAGTGATGCTCAAGTTCATGCGTCATGAGGCAGACATTCTGGTGTCAACCACGATCATCGAGAGCGGTATCGACATTCCAATTGCCAACACCATGGTGATCCATGATGCAAACATCTTTGGGCTGGCAGAATTGCACCAGTTGCGCGGTCGTGTGGGGCGCTCCAAGCACCGTGCCTATTGCTACATGACACTTCCGCAGGATCGTGTCATGACTGAAGACGCCATGAAGCGATTGAAGGCGATTGAGGATTACTCCATGCTCGGCGCCGGATTTCGAATTGCCATGCGCGATTTAGAGATTCGCGGCGCGGGCAACCTCCTGGGCGCGGAGCAAAGCGGACACATCGCCACGGTCGGATACGAGATGTATTGCCAACTCCTTGAGCAAGCAGTGGGCGAATTGCGTTCGGAAGATCGTGTGGTGCCCAGCGACACCATGTTGGACATTGGTATCGCCGCCAGCATTCCGCGCGGCTATGTACCGAGTGACCTGCGCCGGATGGAGGCGTACCGCCGCATTGCCATGGCGAAGGATCCTGCGCAACTCGCCAAGGTGCGCGCCGATCTTGAAAGCGCGTACGGCGCGCCACCCGCGGCGGTGCAGACGCTCCTTGACCTTGCCGATGTTCGCCTCGCTGCCACCATCATGGGCGTGCGCAGCGTGGCGCGGCGCGAACAAGATGTGGTGTTCCGCACCGTTGATCCAGGCGCCCTTGAGACGCGGCTCGCTGGAATCCAAGGAACGGTTCGCGTGGTTGGCCAGCCTGACGAGCACGGGGTGGTGGACGTCTACCTCCGACCGGCGAAGGCGTTCTTGACGCCAAAGCCGCTGTTGCAAGTGTTGCGGCGCCGGTTGGTGGGGGAGTAGCAGGGCGCTCGCGTGGACTCCTGAATTCCTGTGTGAATCTCTCGGGAGCTTGCACAAATATCGCCTAAAAATGCGCCGACCGCGTGCAGGCGTGGAGCACGCGGTCGGTGGCTGTCGAATATTTGAGTCGACAGAAGTTAGTGCTGGCGGCGGCGGCTTCCGGTGGCGATGCTGCCGGCTGCCATGAGCAGGGCGATGGCGCCTGGTGCAGGAACAGCCGTTACGGGTGCCGAGGTTGCGCCGGAGACGACGACCTCGTCAAACTTCCAGGTGGCGGTCTGACCGGTCGCGTTGTAGCGCTTGCCGGAGGTGGCAACAAACTTGTTCGCGTCCGGCGCATGGATGGCCATGAGTCGGAACTGGAAGTCTGCATTGTTGTCGATACCAGCGATGCCGCTGAGGTCGAAAGTGAAGCGTTGGAAATTCTTGGTCGCCGTCACTCGGTAGGCACCATCGTTGTCGAGGCCGGTGGTGATGAAGGTGACGCCACCGTCGATGGAGTACTGGAATTGCGCCCAAGCACTGGAACGAACGCCGTTCTGCTGCAGGAAGCTGACGGAGATTCCATCGAAGTCAGTGGTGTCTGCGTCAAATTGAAGCCCGTCGTTACCCGAGCGAGTGGCCAGGCTGTCGAAGTTCAGCACTTCGAGCGCACGATTGATCACCTGGGTGCGCGCATTGCGTGACCTCTTCACTTTGCCGACGTTGGCGGCGCGGAGGGTGGTCTCGACCGCGTTACCTTCGCCGGTACCGATGTCGGCAATGGTGGTCGCGGCGTTGAAACTCCAGCTCGTTACAACGGCTCCGTGAGCGACGGTCGACAGGAGCACTGCGGTGCTAGCGATGAGGGCTGTTTTGATGTTGTTTGGCATGGTTCGTGTTCAAGACCTTCAAGGGGGAACGTGAGCACTGTCTGGAGGGAAAGCGTGCTCGTGGTCGCGGCAAGGGTGCCGTGACACCAAGGGAGGCGAGAACCATGCGCGGACTGTGTCACTCCGATTCAAATGAATGTGCGGATTTTCACAAGGTCCAAATAATCTTTACGATTGCTCAGGAAATACTTCCCATTCCCATAGATGTGTCACCGGGCGCGTCCATACTGATTGAAGTTCGGAAAGGCGTCATGCGGCGCCTCACGCATGGACGCATTGGGCGCGATGGCTTCGGAGGATCCGAAGTGCAATCGAACCCTGAACCACAGAAGGAGCTACACGATGGCGAATCTCAACAAAGTGATGCTGATTGGAAATCTCACCCGCGACCCGGAACTCAAGCACACGCCCGGCGGTCAGCCGGTGTGCGAGTTCGGATTGGCCGTCAGCCGAAAGTACCGGACGAAGGAAGGCGAAGATCGTGAAGAGACGACTTTCGTTGACTGCGAAGCGTGGGGTAAGCAGGCTGAAGTCCTCAAGCAATACATGAGTAAGGGCAAGCCAGTATTCCTGGAAGGTCGCCTGAAGCTCGACACCTGGGAAGATAAGGAAGGTGGCAAGCGCTCCAAGATGCGCGTTGTCATTGAGAACTTCCAATTCCTCGGTACCGCAGGTGGTGGTGGCGGCGGTGGTGGCAGCGGTGAGCGTTATGTCAGCGAAGAGGGCGGCTCGTCTGCTCGCTCTGGTGGACGTGGCGGCAACGCAGGCTCATCAAACGGCGGTGGAGCCGCGCACCAGCACGTGAGCGAAGAGGAAATTCCTTTCTGATCCCGGTGCGCCATGCGGGCGCATAACGGCTATCGGAACCACGATGTCCGCCGCGGAGGCCCCTGTGGGGCTTTCCGCGGCGGCGTCTTTCTGCCATAATGCGCGGCTCGCCTTGCTTCCGACTACGCGGTCGGTTGCTTTCCAAAGGTTGGGCCCCGAGGCAGCCCTAACTTGACGCGGCATAGCCGCAAAAGGACAGCGTTATGGCATCAAAGAAGATTGAGCTCCTGCTCAACCGCACCATCGAAAATCTGGGTCTCGTTGGAGACGTCGTCAAAGTGAAGCCCGGCTTCGCTCGCAACTACTTGCTGACGCACGGTTTCGCTGAGGCTCCTACCCAAGAGAAGATCGAGGCTTTGAAGGACCGCCGCGCGCAGGCGCAGGCTGAACTTTCCAAGCTTCGTTCGGAGCGCGAGGCTCTCATGGCCCGCATGGAAGGCGCCGCGATCAAACTCATCCGCAGCGTCAACGACCAGGGCGTTCTGTACGGCGCCGTCACGCAGCGCGACATCTCCGATCAGTTGGTGGTTGACGGGTTCATGGTTGACATGCGTGCGGTTCGTCTGCAGAACCCGATTCGACGCATCGGTCAGTACAGCTGTTTGATTCAGCTTGACCGCGACCTCAAGACCGAACTCACCATCGACGTCCTCCCGGACCGTGCCCTTGAGAACTTCACCGCAGCGGCCGCCGCTGCGGAGGCTGCTGAGGAGGAAGAGGCTGCCCCGGCTGCCGACGAGCCTGCCGCCGCCGCCGAGGCGCCAAAGAAGGGCAAGAAGTCCAAGAAGGACTGATCGCTCACTGATGGCTCGCTTTCCCTGCCTCCGGGTGGGGCCCTGCCTCCGGGCGGGGACGGATTCGAAAGGATCCGGGAAAATGGTAACCCCATAACGCGCCACCCAACCCGGGTGGCGCGTTATCGTTGATGTTTGTGGGTTGGCGTTGCCGGTCCCTCTTGACGAATTTCTGACACTTGTCGCTGAGACCTGTTGTACCGATGCCCACCAAAGCGCCGATATTGAATTTACGTGTGGAGCGCGCACCGCATGGCGGCAGTGCGAGTTCCACCCCGGCACCGCGTACGGTCGCGGCGGCTGGCATTTCAGATGTTCCGCCGACTTCCGCTCAGGACGAGCAAGGCGACCTCTCCATGACGACAGCAGTAGTTTCTAATCGTGAGACACTTCCGAGTACGCGCAGTTCCGTCACGCACAAATTTGCAATCAACGGGCATGAGGGCTATCTGACGGTTGGTCTGTTCGCCGATGGGCGACCGGGCGAACTCTTCATCAAGATGAGTAAGGAGGGCTCGACGCTCTCTGGCCTCATTCAGGGTTTCTGCCGTGCATTCAGTTTGGTTCTGCAGCACGGTCTCCCAGCGGCAGAGGCGGCAGAACGTTTCCGCGGCATGCGCTTTGAACCGATGGGCGCGACCAGCAATCCAGATATCCCGGAAGCGCTCAGCATTCTGGATTACGTGGCGCGTTACATCTTGCATCACTACGGTGAATGATTGACTACGCAGACCTTCGCGCAACTTCATCCGAATCTATAAACAAACAGGCCGCGCATCACATGATGCGCGGCCTGTTGAATTCACTGCGGATGGCAGGGGAGGATCACTCCTCGCTGGTGGCTGGGGCGTCCTCGCGGAGCTTGACCTCGTCGGCCGTGCGCTGCGCGGCTTCGACGTTCTGCATCTGCTCGTCGGTGAGCTCATCGTTACGAACGATGAGCGCGCGGAGCATCTTTTCACTGAGGCGGCAATCGCGCTCGATTTCCTTCACCTTGCGGGTGTCGGCGGTGAATCGGGTCAGGAAGTACACGCCGCGCTTGTTGCCCTTGACGTCGTAGGCGAGTCGACGCTCGTCCCACTTCACCAAACTGCACAGGGTGGCTTCACCCTTGGAGAGGCACTCCTTGATGTGGTCAATCGCTGCCGTCAGGTCAGCGGATGCTGCCTGCGGGAAGAGGAACATAGCCTCGTACTTTCCGTTTCGAATCTCTGTCGTTGTCATGTGGTTTCCTTGGTTGAGTGACTGTTGTTGCTATCAATGGCCGCGCCACGCGTGGCCTTGGTGTTGAAACGATTCATTGCCTCTTGGAGTCCCTTGCTCGCCCACACTTCAGCTGCTTGCGCGGCCTCCGTCATGGACGCGTCCGCCAGCGGTTGCTGGTCGGGCGAGAACTTCCCAAGCACGTAGTCCGACTGCGGGATACGCCCTGGCAGATCGATTCCGATCCGCAAGCGCGCCCAGTAGTTTGACCCAAGTTTGAGACCGATGTCGGTGAGCCCGTTGTGCCCGCCACTTGAGCCGTCCGGACGAAGCCGGATGGAGCCGCAGGGGAGGGCGAGGTCATCGACGATCACCAAGAGATCCTTGGAAGCTTCGAGCTTGAAGAACTGCAGCGCCTCCAGGACAGAACGTCCTGAGAGGTTCATGAACGTCGTCGGCTTGAGAAGAATGCACTTCTCGCCACCGATCTCCGCATCCGTCAATAGGCCGGCAAACTTGGACTTCGGTGCCGCGTCCGGCGCAAAGCGCCGGGCAAGGCGATCGATCACGCTGAAACCCACGTTGTGGCGGGTTCCTGCGTATTCGCTTCCGGGGTTTCCAAGTCCGACGATGAGCTTCATAGTTCGCTCTCTGCTGGCGTATCGGAGTGTTCATGCTGCTCGCAACACGATGTCTTGAGCTACTGCAAACTTCATAGGCACGATTACTTCTTCGCGTCGCCTTCTTCCTTCTTGGCGGTGAGCACTTCCGGCGTTCCGGTCTTGGAATCCACGGCAGCGGCTTCGCCGACTGCAGCAGCCTCTTCCTTGACGATCTGAACGCGGATCACAGCAGCGTCCGCATCGGACACAGCGGTGATACCGGCTGGCAGCTTGAGCTGACCAACGGTGAGGGTCTCGCCCATCTGTGAGAGATCGATCTTGATCTCTTCCGGAATGTCGCGCACCTTGCACGACACTTCGATCTGCGGCATGTCGTGGATGATGATGGCGCCAGGCTTCTTGGCCGCATCAGGCGTACCAACGAAGGAGAGGTGCACCTTGACGGTGACGACCTCATCGAGATTGACGCGCGCCAAGTCAATGTGAATGACGTTGTCGCCGAGATAGCCGAACTGCAGGTCCTTCACAAGAACCGTGTCAGTTGCGCCGTCTTCAAACTTGAGCGCCAAGACGTGTGCGCCCTTCTTGAGGGCATAAATGGTGGCGTGCTCGTTCAGGCTGATCGGCATCGGCGCGCTGCCGGCGACGAACAGGTTGGCAGGCAGTTCACCTGCTGCGCGAAGGCGCTGAGCGAATCGCGAGCCGAGTTTGTCGCGCTTCTTCGCGACCAGTACCGGAGTCTCCTTGGACATGTTTGATGTCTCCTTTCGGGGATGGAGTGTGATGGTGGTGTCAGTAAACAGTGATGTGCGCCCGAACGGCCGGGCGCCTCTTGAAATCGGAAGTCTGTTAGCGCTTCACGCCAATTCCATCGCGGAACATGGCGCTGACGCTTTGATCATGGTGAATGCGGTGCACTGCTTCGCCCAGTAGCCGCGCAACGGAGCGGACGACCAGCTTGTGCTCAAGTGAATTCAGGCGTTCGCCGCCTGGGATGGTGTCAGTAATGGTGATGCGTTCAATGACCGGCGTGTTGAGGCGGGTAAAGGCTTGGCCAACCAGCACGGCGTGCGTGCACGCGCATTCGCATGCGGTGGCGCCTTCGTCCATGACCACGCGCGCGGCTTCGGCAACGGTGCCGGCCGTGGAGATCATGTCGTCAAACATCAGGACTCGTCGGCCCTTCACTTCGCCGATCAAATTCTTGACGCTGACCTTGGAGCCGCTTTGGCGGCGCTTATCAATGATGGCCATGTCGTAGCCAAGCAGGTTGGCAAACATGTTTGCCACCTTGACATTGCCGACATCGGGGCTCACCACCACGCATTCGCCAAGTTGGTCGCGCAGGGCCAGATAATGCTCAGCAAGCACCGGGGCTGCGGTGAGGTGATCCACCGGGATGTCAAAGAATCCCTGAATCTGCGCGGCATGCAAATCCACGCACAAGACGCGGTCGCAGCCGGCGCCAGTGATCAAGTTGGCCACCAGTTTGGCGGTAATTGGTACGCGCCCCTCATCCTTGCGATCTTGACGCGCGTAGCCAAAGTACGGAATGACCGCGGTAATTCGCCGAGCGCTGGCGCGGCGTAGGCAATCGATATAGACCAAGAGCTCCATCAAGCTGTCATTGACTGGCGCTGATGTGCTAGCAACTACATAGCAGTCACGACCGCGCACATCTTCGGCAAGCTTGACGAGCAGTTCACCGTCTGGGAACTGCACGGTCTCTGCTTGACCAAGCGGCAACTCAATATGCTCACACATCTTCTGCGCAAGCTCGCGCCCGCTCCGTGATGCAAAGATCTTGAGATTGTCGCGATCCGTGGTGCTCATGCTCGTGCTCCGGCGTTGGTGGACGAACGACTTTCAAGAATTCGGCTGACTTCAGCAAGTTGTTCAAGCGTGTTCACGCTGAGGACATCTTCAGCGGGCACCGCATCCACCACACTCACGCGCTTGCCGTCGCGGAGCAGCAGCTCGAATACATCGGTGATGTAGTACTCGCCGCTGGCATTCTGATTGGTCACGCGCTTGAGCGCATCAAAGAGATCAGCAGTACGGAAGCAGTAGTAGGAGGGATTGATTTCGCAGATGGCGAGTTGCTCTGGTGAAGCATCCTTCTGCTCCACGATCCGTGCGAAATTCCCGTTGGAATCACGCTGAATACGGCCATATCCTTGGGGATCGGCAATCACGGCAGTGGCAAGCGTTGCGCTCGCGCCGGTCTGGCGATGGGTGTCAAGCAGCACTTGCAAGGTGTGCGGACGGATCAGCGGACCGTCGCCGCACAAGACCAGCGTTTCTTCGCCGAGCAGCCCCTTCTCAAACAGCGGTCGCGCCATATCAACGGCGTGACCAGTGCCCAGCTGCGGCATCTGCATGACGAATTCAGTGTTTGCTCGTCCAGCGAAATGCGCGCGCACAAGATCAGCGCCATGACCGATCACCAGTACGACTGGGGAGCATCCAACCGAACGTGCTGCATCAACAACGGCTTCCACCATGGGTCGGCCAGCCGCGTGGTGCATGACCTTCGGCAGATCACTCTTCATGCGCGTGCCCTTGCCGGCGGCAAGGACGATCACGCTGCGAGAGTAGGAGGCTGTATGTGTATGGATGCTCATCGATTGGCATTTCAAGACCATCGATGAAGCTGAAGGAACTGGCCCGCCAGGATTCGAACCTGGGCAAGCAGGATCAAAACCTGCTGTGCTACCGTTACACCACGGGCCATTAGCAACATCAATGATAAGTTGGATTGGGTGTTCGTATCAGGTGCGCGAGGCGCTTCTCCAGGGGTTCGTCAGTCCATACCCGTTGCTCGCTCAGAAATGAGCATCGCGCGGGGTGCCAAACAATCTGGCGCGGACCGGGATCACCCTGGCCGCGGCACTCTCGAGGCTGGAGCAGGCGGTCATGCCGCAAATGCCTGCACCATGCGGCGCCTGACCCGTGTCAGTCACCGACGGCCCATTGCTGAGAGACGGGAAAGTGTAGCGGATCCAACGATTTCTGTGCTCATGGCGCACGAATCTCTATCCTCTGTCCCCATGAGCACCACGAACCCCGTGTCCCCCAAAGCCTCTATGAACACCTTGGTTTCGCTCAATCCCGCCACTGGCGCGCCCGCAGGCACGGTTCAAATCACACCGCCCGCTGATATCGGACACACCGTTGCACGCGCTCGGGCGGCGCAGCCGGCCTGGGCGGCGATGGGTCTGGAAGCCCGCGTGGCCATGATTCGCGCCGCTGTTCCGGATCTCAAGGCCGCGGCCGACCGGCTGGGCGAACTGGTAACGCTCGAAATGGGGAAGCCACTCGCTGAAGCGAAGGGCGAGGTGAATTACGCCATTGACATCCTGGGTGAAGAACTTGATGAAATGCTGCAAGCGCTGCGCACTGAGACGCTGACAGACGCACGCACCGTCACGGCACTTCACCATGATCCCTTTGGAGTGTGCGCCGCCATTACTCCCTGGAACTTTCCGATTCTCATGCCGCAGCAGTGTGTGATGCCAGGCCTTGCAGCCGGGAACACCGTGGTCTTGAAGCCGAGCGAAGAGACTCCTCTCTCTGCGGCGCTATGGGCGGAAGCACTTGGGCGGCATTTACCCGCGGATGTTCTGCAGGTCGCGCAGGGCGCCGGCGATGTTGGCCGTGCGCTTGTCCTGAGTGATGTTGATCTCATCGTGTTCACTGGCAGCCGCGCCACCGGGATTCGCATCATGCAGGACGCCGCTCTTGGCTTAAAGCGCGTGATTCTTGAACTGGGCGGCAAGGATCCGCTGGTCGTCCTTGCCGATGCTGATCTTGACGCAGCGGCTGCATTTGCCGTGCAAAACAGCTTCCGAAACGCTGGGCAGGTGTGCGTCAGCACGGAGCGTATTTATGTTCAACGCGCAGTCGCTGACGCATTTGTCGAACGCGTCGTTGCGGGCACGCGTGCATTGATCCAGGGCGACGGAATGCGTGAAGGCACGATCATTGGCCCGATGGTCAATGCCAAGCAAAAGGAAAAAGTGGTTGCGCAGATTTCCAGCGCAGTGCGTGCCGGCGCGCGCGTCTTGGCAGGCGGCCATGACGCACCGGGCAACTTTATTCAGCCCACCGTTCTTGTTGACGTCGATCACACCATGGACATCATGCGTGACGAAACATTTGGCCCGGTGGCATGCATCATGCGCTTCGATACGGATGCCGATGCCGTTCGACTTTCCAACGATTCGCCGTATGGACTTGGCGCGGCGGTCTTCGGCGCCGCGGCACACGCGGAGTTAGTCGGTCGACAGCTGACCGCTGGCATGATAGGAATCAACAAGGGATGCGGCGGCGCGCACGGAACTCCGTGGGTGGGCGCGCGCAACTCTGGTTATGGATTCCACAGCGGTAAAGCAGGGCATCGACAGTTCGCACAGGTGCGCGCGGTCAGTCATCCTGCGCCAGTCACCGCCCCATGATTTCGTCTGCTTGCCCCAGGATGAACCGAATGCGAACCAATGCTCCCGGCTCCAGCGGCACTTTCGCGGCGTGGGCAGCCACCCGCAGGTTGGCGCGGGTTCCTTCGCCGCCACCCTCGGCCTCAAGAACGATGCTGCAGTCGAAATACCGGTCGCCGTGGATCAGAACTTCGCGGGACTGGGTGATTTGCGCAGGGTGGATACCAACAAAAGGGAGCATGGGAAGGGAGAATAGTGGCTGCGATGGCCCGCCCGATTACTCCTGAACTTGTTCTCACCGGATACCTGCGCGGTGCGTTTCCGATGTGCGAGCCCGAATCCGGGCGCGTCGAGTGGTTCACGTGTGACCCACGCGCGCTTGTTCCGCTTGACGAACGATTTCGTATTGCACAATCGCTTTCGCGCGTGGTCCGCAGCGGGCGATTCCAAGTGCGGGTGGACACGGCGTTCGAACAGGTGATGGCCAATTGCGCCAGCGACCGCGGCCCGGACAATCGCAACTGGATCGGGCCTGAAATTACTGAGGTTTATTGCGAACTGCACCGGCTCGGTTTCGCACATTCTGTGGAGGCCTGGCGCGACGGCAAGCTGGTCGGCGGGCTCTACGGAGTGGCGCTCAAGGGCGCGTTCTTTGGGGAGAGCATGTTCAGTGTGCGCGGCGCTGGCACCGATGCCAGCAAGGTGTGCTTGGTGCACTTGGTGGATCGCCTGCGTCGCGGCGGATTCCTCGTCTGCGATAGTCAGTACGCCAACGACCACATGTCCCGGTTTGGCGTGTACGAAGTCTCTGCCAAGGAATATCTATCGCTTCTTGAGGACGCGGTGGAGACGGATGCCCGTTGGGATGTGGAAGGCGATCCGTTACAGGGTCGCTGAAGCGGGCACGGCTGGGGCGGCTTCGCGAAGGGCGGCGCTGCGTGTGATGACGGTGAGCGCTGCCAGTCGAGTGCGGGCATGGCTCCGTCCACCAAGAGTCATCACTCGCGGAACGAACATCGCTGGCGTGCGGCGGGGGGCCGATGCCTCAGCGGTGTTCATGCGAATCTGGGTCTTGGCTGCGAGCATCGTGGGTTCCCAAGGATAGTGCTGTCTTCCGCACAGTCAACCGGTTCAGTTGCAACTTCTGTCGAGAGAACGTGTTACGACAGGCAGAATCGTCGTCCAAGCCCATGGTTTCATGGATTATCAGACGTTAAACAGGAAGTGCGCCACATCACCGTCATGCATGACGTAACTTTTGCCCTCACTGCGCATGCGACCAGCTTCGCGAATCAGCTTCTCGCTGCCATGCTTCTCAAGGTCTGACACCGAGTAGATCTCCGCGCGAATGAAGCCGCGTTCAAAGTCGGTGTGAATCACGCCGGCCGCTTGCGGGGCAGTGGAGCCCTTCAAGATTGTCCACGCGCGAATCTCCTTGGGGCCAGCCGTGAAGTAACTCTGCAGGCCGAGCAGCTCATAGGCAGCGCGTGCCACGGAGTTGAGAGCGGGCTCGTTCATTCCAAGACCGGCAAGCATCTCGGTGCGATCGGCTTCGGTCAGTTCGGAAAGTTCGCTCTCAATCTTGGCGCACACCACTACCACGTTGCCGCCGTTGGCCTTGGCGTAGTCGCGCACTTTCTGTACCAATGGACCGGTTCCGTTGGGATCCTTCTCGTCAACGTTGGCTACAAAGAGGACCGGCTTGGCGGTGATCATTCCTAAGGATCGCAAAATGCGGCGTTCCTCTTCCTCAAGGTCCAAGCTTCGGATCGGATTGGAGGTATCTAGGCAGGTTTTGCACTTTTGCAGCACCGCGCCCCGGGCGATCGCTTCCTTGTCCCCGCTGCGTGCCAGGCGCTGCGCCTTGTCCAAAATGTTCTCGACCACCTGCATATCCGCCAGCATCAGCTCGGTCTCAATGGTCCCGATGTCGCGTAGCGGATCGACCGACCCTTCAACGTGAATGATGTCCGCGTCTTCAAAGCACCGGACCACATGAAGGATGGCATCCACCTCGCGGATGTGGGTCAGAAACTTGTTGCCAAGGCCTTCACCCTCGCTGGCACCGCGGACGATGCCCGCGATGTCTACAAGGCGGATGATGGCCGGCAGGATCTTCTGGCTCTCAATGTGGTGGCGGAGAATCCCCAGCCGCTTGTCGGGCACGGTGATCACTCCGACGTTCGGTTCGATGGTGCAGAACGGATAGTTCGCAGCCTCGATTCCTGCCGCGGTGAGGGCGTTGAAAAGAGTGCTCTTTCCGACATTCGGTAGACCGACAATTCCTGCGTCCATAGGGGGGGGAATGGTACGCTCTGCGAGTCAAGATGTCCCGCCCGCGGGGACCCGTGCGGCAGGACGCTGCGCGGATCGTGGAGCATCGCTCCACAACACAGATTCACCACGGTCAGGACGACCAATGGCTTCGGAGTCGGAATCGGATCGCCCATCGTCACTGCGCGGCACCTCCATGTTCGAACGGAGGATGATGGTTGTTGGCGTGGTCTTTGCCGTGGTCCTTGGCGGTATGGCAGCGAGGTTGTTCAGCCTCACCGTGGTCATGGGCAGCCAGCAGCGCGCACTGGCGGATAGCCGGCTCGACCGCAGCACGCTGCTTCCAACCGTGCGTGGCTCGATCAAGGACCGCAAAGGTCGTGTGCTTGCTGAGAGTGTCCCCAGTTACGACGTCGCCATCTTTTATCCCGCTATCAATGGCTCTTGGGTTGATACGCGAGCGATCGCTGCTGCGAAGAAGGCGACGGGTCGTGCGGCATGGAATCGCCTTGGACCCGCTGAGCGCGAGGAGCGCATTCAGGCGCAGCGACAAGAACTAGCAGCGGAACTTGAGTCAGTGTTGAATGACGTTGCAACGGCATGCCACATGACGTGCGATGAGTTGTCAGCGCAGATGGGCGATGTGCGGATGCACGTAGAGAAGAAGGCGAGCGCGGTATGGGAGGCCCGGCTTGAAATTGACCGAGCCAAGTACGGGGAGGATGCCGAGGGGCAGTTTGATGCGCAGCCGATCGCGGAACAAAGCGAAGCGCATGTCGTGAAGTCAGGCATAGAAACTGCAAGCGCCTTCGTACTGCGAAAGCTTGCAGATGCCCATCCGGGGACCATTGAAGTTCAAGACAGTACGCGCCGCGTCTATCCGTGGGCATCGGCGCGGATCGACTTGGATCGTTCCAGCATGCCGCGACCGCTTCGTGGCAGCACGCTGAAACTTGATGTGCAAGGCATTGCGGATCATGTGATCGGCGGGGTTCGTGATGAAGTGTGGCGGCAGGATCTGGAGCGTCGACCATTTCGCGTTGTTGGTTCCGCGGGCGATGTTGCGTTGGACTTAGGCGGCTACCGTCCTGGCCACGACATGGTGGGCAGTTACGGAATCGAGCGCACCTATGAGGATCTTCTCCGTGGCCTGCGCGGTCGAACAGTGCAGCGCCTCGACACCAACGAGACATCGCGAACCGAGCCGGTGCTTGGATCCGACTTGCAACTGACACTCGACGTTGCGCTGCAGGCGCGCGTGCAAGCGCTCTTCATGCCAGAAGTTGGACTCGCGCGTGCACAGCAGTGGCACTACGGATGGGATAACGACGGTACGCCGAAGCAAATGCCGTTGTCATATTTGGCGCCCTTGAATGGCGCTGCGGTGGTGCTTGATGTTGATACTGGCGAGATTCTCTCCATGGTGTCATGGCCAACCGTCGCTGCGGGGGAAGACTTTGATGACGCGGTACGTGCCGCACGCCATCCGTCGGTCAATCGAGCCATTGAGGGCTTCTATCCGCCTGGCTCGATCATCAAGCCAATTGTGTATGTGAGCGCGGTACGCAGCGGAGCATTTGGTGCCGATGAAGAAATCGAGTGCAACGGACACTTCTTTGGCGAGAGCGATCCATTCGGGCGCTGCTGGATCTACACGAAGCAGAATAAATACCTGACGCACAGCAAAGTCATCTCTGGACCGCTGGGCATGGAGGCGGCCATCAGTCGCAGTTGCAACATTTACTTTTACACCATCGCGCAGCGCATGGGCTTGCGCACGCTCACTGATTGGTATCGCAACTTTGGACTTGGCCAGAAGTTGGACATCGGTATTGCGCGATGGGAACCGCGATTGGATGAAGCGGGGAACATCGTTGGCGATCGACTGACGGGCGAACATCCAGGCATCCTGCCGTCGGCGCAGGCGATCGCCAAGATTGAATCAACAAGCGATCGCATCGTTCCAGTCATCGCTGGTATCGGTCAAGGTCCGATCGCGTGGACGCCCATGCAGGCAGCGAACGCCTACGCAACCCTGGCGCGCGGTGGAGTGATTCGCGATGCGGAATTGTTAGTCACACCAATTCCTGGTCGGGCGGCACGTCGGACCGGTGATCTGAAACTGAACCCGCACAGTTGTGAGCGCGCATTTGAGGGTTTGCGTCAGGCGGTAGAGGAGCAGCACGGCACGGGTAATCATGTGAGTTACGAAGATCGAAGGCCAGAGGCAATCATCAACGCGCCCGGTGTGGTGGTGTGGGCTAAGACCGGTACAGCACAGGCATCGCCGCTCAAGGTTGATGATGATGGCAACGGAACGATGGATCGCACGATTGCTGGACTGAATCACGCATGGTTTGTTGGCCTTGTAGGCGACGCACGCGAACACCGCCCGCGCTATGCGGTAGCGGTGCTATTGGAGCACGGCGGATCGGGCGGAAAGTCTGCGGGCCCGATTGCCAATCAGGTGATTCATGCGTTGATTGCGGAGGGTTACTTGCAAGGGGATCCGCAATCGCGCCCCGCGCGTAAGCCGTTGCAACCAATCGGTGCTGACGATATTGAGCCAACCGGAGGCGCTGGATGAGCATTCTGGTCTCCAATTCGCTGGCGCGCGGACTGCGCCGCGAGCGCGCGGTTGATACGCGCACTGCGGATCGGCAGTGGTTGCATTGGGCTTGGTTACCCGTTGTGGCTGGGCTGGGTCTGAGTTTGCTGGGTATTGCTGCTATTGGCACCACTGAGCCAGTGCTGGCGCAACGGCAGTTTGGATTTCTGATCGTTGGCATGCTTGCAGCGGCGTTTGTTGGTGCACAACAGTGGCGTTGGATGCGGCGTTGGGCATGGCTTCTCTTTGCAGTGAACCTGGCGTTCTTGGTGCTGCTATTGATTCCCTTTGTGCCAGACTCCATTGTGCGCCCACGCAACGGCGCGCGTCGCTGGATCAATCTTGGGGCGTTGGACTTCCAGCCAAGCGAATTGATAAAGCTCACCTGGGTAGTTGCCATGGCCGCGTGGATGCGCACCACGGCTCATGTGAAGCGCTTCAGTGGCATTATCGCCACCATGGTGGTGACGCTTGTTCCGGTGGGGCTGATCATCTTGCAGCCGGATCTTGATAGTGCGCTACTGTTCGCGCCGGTGCTGTTAGTGATGCTGCTGGCCGCCGGTGCGCGCATCAAGTACTTGCTGATCATTGCGTGCATTGCAGTGGTTCTGGCGCCATGCAGTTATCCCGTCCTCAAGAAGCATCAACGCGATCGCATTGACACACTGATCGCGCAGATTGTTGGCGATACGCGTCTCAACAACGGGAACGGATTTCAGTCGAGCCGAGCGGTCACCCTGGCGGCAGCGGGCGGGATTGTTGGTTCTGGCAAGTCAGAGTCTGGCGCGCTGATTCACTACAACCGGTTGCCCGAAGAGCACACGGACATGATCTTTGCGGTCATTGTTTGTCGCTGGGGGCTTCTGGGGGGCCTGGCGCTGTGGGCACTGGCAGCAATCTATGCATTTGGGGCATTCATGGTGGGAGTGCGCGCCGGAACCATGTTTGGACGCTTGGTTGCGGTGGGGATCGGTGCTATGGTGTTCCTGCAATTGATGGTGAATACCGGCATGACCATCGGCGTGTTGCCGGTTTCTGGCATGACGCTTCCGTTCGTGAGTTACGGCGGCTCGAGCCTGGTGTGTCTGTGGATCACCACCAGTGTCCTTTTTGCGGTGGCCAGCCGGCGATCAAGGGGCTTTGACCTCGACGCCTAAGATTCACATTTGATTGACGACCGTTCATTGCAACTTTACCTTCACTGACAACCTCAACCCTACAAGTCTCGCCATTCATACTGAATCAACTAATCCCTCAGCTGCTGATCTGCCTTCGTCTTCACCACTGCCGCCGCTGCCGCCCGTCCCGGCAATTCCAGCAGCCGTCACGGAAGCACTCGCCACCATGGGCATTGAACTTGAGGCCGGTGATGCAGAGCGGCTGCGCGCGTACCTTGAAGCGCTTCGCGATGCCAACACTCGCTTCAATGTGACCGCCATCGTTGAACCGGAAGCCATGTGGGTGCGACACATTCAAGACAGTCTGACCTTGGTGCCATTCCTTGCGAGCGCCGAAGCAAAGGCCGTGATCGATATTGGTTCGGGGGGAGGACTTCCCGGAATCCCGCTCGCCATCGTCATGCCTGAAGTGCAGTTCACGCTGCTGGAGGCAACTGGCAAGAAGGCGGCGTTTATCAAGGAAACCATTGCGGCCCTGGGCATTTCCAATGCGCGCATCTTGAATGATCGCGCTGAGACCGCGGGCCAGGACCATCATGATCACCGCGCCAAGTATGACGCTGTGGTGGCACGTGCGGTTGGCAAACTCAATGTGCTTGCTGAACTCACTATTCCATTTGCGCGCGAGGCAGGATCGATCTTCCTGATCAAGGGTGACAAGGCTGCAGAAGAAGTAGAAGAGGCCAAGCCCGCGCTTCACAAGTTGCACACGCATGTTGTTGATTTGCACAAGACGGCTACCGGCACGGTGGTGGTCCTGGAGAAGACGCGTGCTACGCCGCGCAATTACCCGCGTCTGCCGGGCGAGCCAAAGCGAAGGCCATTGGGGTGACACTCTCTGTTGATATGTTGCTCTCGGATACCGGGGCAATCGCGCGGCGATTGTCCGGCTTTGAAGTGCGCCCTCAGCAAATTCTGATGGCAAGCGCGGTAGAGCGCGCGTTTGAAGAGCGGCAGCGATTGTTTGTGGAAGCAGGCACCGGGGTCGGCAAGAGCTTTGCGTATCTGATTCCTGCCATCCGGCGCATTGTGGAACGCGGCGAACGCGTGGTGGTGGCTACCAACACCATCAGTTTGCAAGAGCAGTTGATTGAGAAGGACATTCCGCTTCTCAATGCGGTGATTCCTGAGGAATTCAGTTCCGTGCTGGTGAAGGGTCGCGGCAACTATGTCAGTCTGCGCCGTCTCAAACTCGCTAGTGAGCGCGAGGGTCGCCTCTTTGCGCATGATGAAGATCGCAATGACCTCCGGCGTGTTGAGAAGTGGGCGTACCACACCACTGACGGATCGTTGGCAACGCTTCCACAGTTGCCACGCAGCGAAGTGTGGGACCAAGTGCAAAGCGACGCGCACAATTGTATGGGGCGGCGCTGCCCAACCTTTGACAAGTGTTTCTACCAAGCGGCACGCAGGCGTATGGAGAATGGGCAGCTACTCATCACCAATCACGCGTTGTTCTTTGCTGACTTGGCTATGCGCGCTCGCGCTGGTGCAACGGGCGGAGTGCTACCGAACTATCACCACGTGATTCTTGACGAAGCGCATGAAATCGAAGATGTTGCGGCAGAGAACTTTGGTATTCGACTTTCCGAGAGCGGTGTGCGGCATCTGTTACGCACGCTTTATCAAACCAGTACTGGTCGTGGATACCTGAGTGCCATGCGCTCCGATGACTCCGCGGAAACCGCCATTGAAGACGCCATTCGCTGCATTCGTGACTGCGAAAGTGCTGCGGATAGGCAGTTTGACGCGCTGTGGCGCTGGCATGAGGAATCTGCAGAATCATCGGGGCGCATGCGTAACAAGGATGCGGTGCGGGATCACCTGAGCGGACCGATGTTGCAACTAGCTGCAACGCTGCGCATGTTGCGCGACCGCATCGCCAATGAGGCTGATCAGTT
>Ga0247837_1001020_pt1 | contig 60122 bp, 44 predicted proteins | sample LaCtaG_2_FD_187115 | JGI IMG/M metagenome (GOLD analysis project Ga0247837, IMG submission 187115) | Freshwater microbial communities from meromictic Lake La Cruz, Castile-La Mancha, Spain - LaCruzMarch2015_14.5m | ecosystem: Environmental > Aquatic > Freshwater > Lake | place: Spain: Castile-La... | reverse complement strand
ATTTAGTTTGGAATTTCAAGAAGTACTTTGGCAAGAGTCGTGGGCCGGGCTCACCAGACCGTATGCAAGAAGAGGCGATCTTGGGGACTCGCAAGTTCCAGCCAGGCCAGAGGAAAATTCGTAAGTGTTTCGCGTGAGCCGATGTGAATCAATTGATTTGCAATTTTTGTGTACGCTGGTGCTTCTCGATGCGCCTTCACTGAGAGAGAAGATGCGTTACCACGATTCCAATAGCCCCAGCGAACTAGCAAGTCATGCCGTAACTGCGTCCAGAGCGACTTGTTACGGCCTACATGCGACGTGTTACGGCCTACTGTCGACGAATCAGATTGTCAGCCTCTTCGCTCTTTAATCGGTGGGTGTTTTTGGAGCAGCGATTTTTGTGCGAATTGGTTTTGGATTGATGTGGACCCTTGGAATAGGTTAGATTTGACTTAAGCTATCATCTCAATTCTAGAATCGACCGCCGGGAATTTTTTCTATCTGAGAGAACGTGTTCAGTGGATATCACCGACAAACCAATTCGATTACTTCAGGTATCTGACCTGCATTTTGGGCCTCCCTATGTAGAACAGGTTGGTGAAGCGGCTCTGCGATTTTCTTATGCGCAACATCACGACGCCATCATTATCAACGGCGATCTGACTCAACGTGCCAAGCGAGAGCAATTCGAAGCGGCGAAGCGGTTCATGGAGCGGTTGCCTCACTGCCCTAAGTTAGTTATACCAGGTAATCACGATGTGCCGCTCTATCGTGTCGTCGAACGTTTGGTTGATCCTCACAAGCTCTATCAAGAAATCATCTCGAAGGAACTCAATCCAGTTCTAAAGATCCCGGGCGCGATGATCGTTGGTTTGGATTCCACAGCACCACGTACTGCGATCAGCAACGGGCACATATCAAAATGGCAACTGGACTTATGTGACCGAGCGTTCAGCGAGACACCGACGGGTATCGCAAGAATCGTTGTGGCACACCATCATTTCGCGCCGGCCCCCGATCATTTGCGAGACAGCAAAATGCCGCATTCCAAGCGAGCGATCGAGCGGTTCTCTGATCTGAACGTCGATTTAATCCTTGGAGGGCATTTGCACCGAGCATATATTGGAAACTCGTTGGACTTCTATCCTGGTACGCATCGAGACCGAGGGATCATTATTGCGCAGTGCGGCACGACCACTTCTCGTCGGGGCCGTGGTCGAGAACAAGAAAAGAACTCGCTCAACCAAATCGAAATCTCCAAAGGAGTCATCACTATCACGCATTTCATGTATTTTCAAGAACGCGACGAGTTTGAGATGTTAAGTCGGCATTCCTTTCGGCGTGGTGCGGTTTCCTCCGCGATGACAATCCGCCCGTAAATGGACCACCCTATTTCGAATTAGGTTCGACTGGAGAGTAATTGGGGAAGTCGATGTATCCTTCGGGAGCATGCGAGTACCAATCCAACATTTCGGCTTCCGGAGCGATCGGCCAATTATTAGCGATTCTTTCGACCAAGTCTGGAGTGCTGATAAAGGGGCGACCAAACGAGATCAAGTCGGCGGCACCCGTGCTGATTGCAGCTTCGGCGGTTTCGACGGTGTAGCCGCAATTGCCCATCAATGGGCCTCGGAAAACCTGCCGAAAATCTCGCAGGGTCATTGGTTCGCCCAATTGATGAAATCCAAATGCCAATCCGTCCATCACGTGCAGATAACCCAAGCCATACTGATCAAGCTGGCGAGCGGTATACAAATACTGCTCCCGGTAATCGACCGAGCCCATATCGTTAAACGCTCCATTGGGAGAAAGCCTCACCCCAATCTGTTTGGCTGGCCAGACCCCTAGAATCACATCGACCACTTCGCCTAGAAAGCGATGTCGGTTTTCCATATTTCCACCGTATTGGTCGGTCCGAACATTTGTCTTGGATTCAAGAAAGGTATTAAGCAAGTACCCATTAGCGGAGTGAATCTCGACCCCATCGAAACCTGCTTCGATGGCACGTTCGGAGGCGATTCGATAATCCTCTACAATTGCGGAGATTTCTTCGATTTCAAGAGCTCTTGGGACTTCGTAGGCTTTCTTCCCTTCTGGGGTATGAATCGAGTCCCCATTGATGGCTATAGCCGAAGGGGCAACCGGCAGGCTTCGATCCGCTCTAAAATCGCTATGCGAAGCGCGACCGCAATGCCATAGTTGGAGAAAGATCGTTCCCCCTTGATCGTGAACGGCATTCGTGACTAATTTCCAGCTGTCTGCCATCTCGTCGGTATAAATACCGGGTGATTGATTCCAGCCAATGGCTTGTTCGGAGATAACCGTAGCTTCACTGATAATCAAGCCTGCCGAGGCTCGTTGAGCGTAATACTCCGCCATTAGTTCATTGGGTAGCCGTTGTTCGCCCGCTCGAGCTCTTGTCATGGGGGCCATAACCACTCGGTTCTTCAATTCGAGTTTTCCAAGTTGAAATGAACTTAGTAGCTTTTTAGTAGGCATGATATTGTATTTTTCGTGTTGGATTGGCCGAACCGGCAGTCAGTGCTTGATTTCGACACTACGATACCCGATTCAAGGTTCCTGCGAAGCGCAAAACGAAAGTACTTTGTTGAAGCCCGAAAGAAGCCGGGCTGGTAAGCTGCGGAATCGGGAACTGGCGTAGGGCCATAACGGGTTCTTGGGGCTTAAAAATCGATACCCAGTCGCTGTGCAATGCGGATAGGGCGACGCATCGCTTCCACCATCCGAGCGGCCTCGTCGGGACCTCGCAAATCCCTGCAGTTCGGATGCGTTTCAGAGGCCGCGATAATGCCAAGTTGGCGGAGCACATGGGCGGTACTATGTTTATATGCAGCCGCACTGCTGTTGTCATCGAGTCGAAAGACCTGATCTTCGAGAGACTGCAGGGCCTCGAAGACTTTGTACACTTGAGTGTCGAAACAGCCAGCTTCCGTTTTGTTTTTTTTGTTAGGAGAATTGTTGGTTAGCCACATGTCTTTGGCAGCACAGATTAGCGGTGCGACACTTACGGCAGCGCCGATGAGCAAAGGGCAGCCCAATTTGATTGCCGTCGCTATCCCGAAATCGTCGCCGCTGTGAGGTGCAAAATCCAGTTTCAAGTCACGACACATGGCGGCCCAATAGAGAAAGTGAGGTTCGTCCAGCGTGCTAATTTTTCCACCGACAAACTTCGGATGATTCGCAAGTTGCAACAATAACCATGGATTAAAAGGTTTAGCCCACGGCACAAATGCTGGCTCCAAAGCATGCACAATTCCAGGACGCACCAACCATTGCGCGATTTCAAAGTACGCATCGCGGCAAGCTTCAGGTTCCAATGCGCTTAACCCCTTAGAGGTCATAAGCATCACCTCGCAGTTGTCGTGCTGTTGTACGATATCCAGCAATCGTCGGTAGCGATCGGCTTGGAAAATTGAATCGTTTTGAGCATCGCGAGCAGTGACACCTGCAATGAATTTCGAGTCCGGGAAAGCAACGCGAAATCGCTGCAAAACTTCTGCATAAAGCGAATCATCGAGATCGAAGATATAGCCGGTGTCAGCGTTCAGCACCACGACCAGCTCGACACCGAAAATGTCAGCGGACTTTCGCATCCACTGAATGCTTGCGACAAAGCCGTCCCAGTCAGGCTTCCGATCCTTGAACGGCAGCAAGGCTGCTGCGCACAATCGCGACTTGGTGGTGTGATCGATCAGTTCTTCTTCGGCGGTCCAGGCCCATTTGGTTTCATGCCACTGGGTTGCCGGGGTTAGCTGTTCAGGATTTTCAATCAGTGTTTTCATACTTAAGAAGCTTCGGCTTAACGAGGGGGCAATTCATTCACTGGCAGCCATTTGCGTTGAGCCCAGCTTTGCAGCCCTAGTTCTGCAAGTTGTACCCCTTTGGCCCCCTCCCGTAGAGTCCACGGGAACGGTGTGCCCAAGGCGACGTGCTTTAAAAAGGCTTCCCATTGGATCTTAAAGGCGTTGTCATAGGTTGTGCAGTCAGGCACCTCCTGCCAACCTTCAAAGAAGTTGATGGGTTGGTCGATATCCGGATTCCACGTTGGTCGAGGCGAGGTACCAATGCTTTGAACCCAACATTTGCGTAGACCGACAATCGCGCTTCCATGAGTTCCGTCGACTTGCATAGTGAGTAGATCATCGCGTCGAACGCGGACTGTCCAAGAACTATTGAAGTGACAGACGACCCCATTTTCGCATTCAAATGTCGCATAGCAGGCATCGTCGCTCGTGCAGTCATACGACTGCCCCTTCTCGTCGACCCGTTTTGGAATGTGAGTGGCACCAAGGCAACTGACGGCCTTCACCTTTCCAAAAAGATCGTCGATAACGTATCGCCAATGGCAAAGCATATCAACGATGATCCCACCACCATCTTCTTTCCGATAATTCCAGGAGGGGCGTTGAGCCGGTTGGTCCGCATCTTCGCCGGTAAAGACCCAATAACCGAATTCACCGCGAACGCTCAGAATCCGACCAAAGAAACCTTGATCTCGCATCATGCGAAACTTACGAATGCCCGTAAGCCACAACTTGTCCTGCACAACGCCGTTCTTGACACCAGCATCTTCACATAGGACGGCAAGCCGAAGCGCTTCGGAGGATTCAACCGCGGTCGGCTTTTCGCAATAGACAGACTTCTTCGCCTTGACCGCTTTTTCTATAAACCCGGCACGTTGAAGCGTACCCGATGCATCGAAGAAAATTTCATCTTCTGGATTGGCAAGAGCAGCATCCAGATCCGTGGTGAATCGAGTGAAACCCGTTCGTTCCGCCAACATTTTTAGCTTGTCATGGTTCCGACCAGTCAGAATCGGATCAGGCATCAGAATGCATTCATCACCTACCCTGATCCCGCCGTGTTCCCGAATCGCCTTGATCGAACGAATGAGATGCTGATTCGTTCCCATACGTCCGGTGACGCCATTCATGATGATACCGACACGTTTGATTTGCATGGTTGGTGAAGTGTGAAGTGTGAAGTGTGAAGTGTGAAGTGTGAAGTGTGAGGCTTAACGCTTATACCTTATCGCTTACACCTTACCAAAATGATCGGTGTAGCTTGCTTGGATTCTTTTTAGAAATTCTCGTTGATCGAAAGCCCACCATTGGTTGGAAAAGATTTCGACTTCGCGATAGCCTGTGAAACCCGCTTGCTCCATCCACTGACTGATTTGTTGGATAGGGATGCAGCCTTCTCCCATGAGCCCTCGATCGTTCAGAAGGTCGGTGGTTGGTGTCTTCCAATCGCAAATATGAAATGCAGTCAGCCGATCAGCGAGGCCTGCGATGGCGATTTGTTCTTGGAGTTCTGGGTCCCACCAAACGTGATACACGTCGACAGCAATGCCTAGCTGCTCTGGTGATCCCAGTGCATCGCAAATCGCATTTGCCTGCTTCATCGTGTTGACAGCGCTTCGATCATCGCAGTACATCGGATGCAGGGGTTCGATGGCCAGTTTCACGCCCGCTTGCTGTGCAACCGGCAATACGGCAGCAATTCCATCGGCGATTTGCTTTCTTGATTCCTGCAAGCTTTGGCCTGGTACTGCACCACAGACAAGAACGACGGTAGGTGCGCCAATTGTTTGGGCCTGTTCAATGGCCAAAAGATTTTCGTCGATTGCGAATTGACGACCCGTTTGAGAAACAGATGGGAAAAATCCTCCACGACAAAGACTGACCACCTGGAGTCCCGACTCGACCGCTTGACGGCGAACGTCTTGAAGCACCCGTCCTTCCAGAGTCTGTCTCCAAATCGAAATACCCGAAACTCCCTGTTTCGGATACTCTGCAAAACATTCGTCAAGGCTCCATGGCTTCGTGGTAGCGGTGTGAACGCAAAGTCGATTCGATGGAGGGGACATACGTTGGAAAAGTAATATTGGATTGCAGATAACTTGATTATTGCGACGGCCTACGGGCGAAGGCCTCTAGCCTACGGAGTCCACTGATTCATTCTAGACTCAAGAATGTTGAGTGGCATGCCGCCATTCTTCAGGATCTCGTCATGAAAATGGGGAAGTGAAAATTGTTGGCCAAGACGCTTTTCGCATTTTCCGCGAAGCTCGCTAATTTTGAGTTGTCCGATTTTGTAGGATAAGGCTTGTGCGGTGTAGGCCATATAGCGTTCGACTTCAGCGATCGCCCCCTCTTCGCTGATGGGTTCGTTAGCCATCATGTACTCGATGGCTTGCTCGCGAGTCCACCCCTTCCAGTGCATTCCTACGTCGACAACAAGCCGAATTGCGCGGTGCATTTCATCACCGAGAGCACCGATGCGTTGCTGAGGATCTGTATAAAGCCCAAGTTCCTTGCCGATCGACTCGCAGTAGAGCGCCCATCCTTCCCCGTAGGCGCCGTACCATAGGAACCTAGCGAATTTGGGAAGCTGCTCGTTCTCTTGTTGCAAAGAAATCTGATAGTGATGGCCGGGAATTGCTTCGTGCAAGAACAAGGATTCCATGCCACTGGTAATGTTGAATTGTGTCGCATCGGGAATGGGTGTGTAGAAGATTCCTGGTCGCGAGCCATCTTCGGTCCCTGGCATGTATTCAGCGCTAGCGGTAGCTTCGCGGAACGCTTCGGTGCGCCGGATTTCGAAGCGAGTTTTCGGGCGGTTAAGAAAGGCCTTTTCCAACTGAGGCTCTAGTTTCGTTTGAATCGACGTGAAAAAAGCGATAACTTCCCCTGGGGTTTTGAAGGGTTTGTATTTTGGGTCGACTCGCAGATGTTCAAAGAATTTTTGGAGCGTGCCATTGAAACCCATGACTTGCTTGATCGATTCCATTTCATTTCGGATGCGAGCTACTTCCTTTTCGCCAATTTCAAAAATCGTATCGGGAGACAAATCGGTAGTGCTCCATCGCCGAACCCAATATTGGTATTGCTCGCGCCCCCCCTGAAGTTCCGATATACCGGTCGATTCTCTTGCCTTCGGTAGATATTCCTCTCGAAGAAATTCGCCCATGGCCCGGTACGACGGGACAATCTTTTCCAGGATAGCACTCTTGTAGGTCAACGTTAATCGTTTCTGTACTTCCTCCGGGAATCTTGCCGGTATAGCTTTGATCGGACCATAGAACAAGTTTTGCTCAACATCTTCCGTGACAATCGATGGGTCAAACATCTGCTTGATCATCTTCTCAACCAGGATTTTCGGAAGAACATAATTGTCTCGTATTCCGTCTCGAAATCGTTCGATGGCGGTCCGCGACCAAACGGCGAATGAGTCCACTCGTTTGAGCCAATCTTCGTAATCCTTGACTGTTTTGAAGGGATGCGATCCTGACCCGCTACCCATCTGTCCGAATAGGAGCGGCAGGCCATCAAATTGGTGAAAGGGGATTCGATCGAAATCAAATTGCAGGCCTTCCAGTCGCATCTTCAGTTCGTACTCCAAAATATCCGCAGCTAAACGCTGCGACGGACTCGCTTGGGTGCGGTCCGTCGACCGTAGTCGTTCCAAGAACTGCTTGTAGAACTGGGCTTCTTTAGCGGCGAACCCTGGATCGATATCGATGGGGAGCAAATCGTTGTATCGCGAATCCCCGAAGGCGGTTGCTTCCAGCGGAAACAAAATCAAAAACTGTTCATGATAATCATCAAACAGCTGACGAAGAGCGACGTCTGGTTGTTGCCCTAACCCGGCCCGTGCCAAGCAAGCCAATGTAACGCAAGCAATAAGAACAGATCGAATCATGGAGACCCCAGCTAAGGACGCATCGGCGTTCACAAAAGAAAAAAGAAGTTGTCGATAGAGGATGTTGGTAGTGGTACACCACAACCATCAAGGTTGCAAGGCACTTCGGGGAGAACACATTTGTCCGACCGAAGTTTCAAGATTCCGGCAATCATGTCTTGGGTTTTCTTGAGCGATCAATCAAGAGGTCGGCACCCTTCTCGGTCAGGTCCTTTGCGGCGGCTTCGCCAAGTTTCTCTGCAAGCAGAAAAAAGGCACTGGGATCCGACGACATGGGATTCGACGAGGGATGGATCGGAAGTTGTTGTTGGGTGGAGATCATTTCTTGGCCATCCATCGAGAAAACTCGAGCTTCGATTTGAATCGACTGGTCCGTGACGGAGGTGTGGGCTGCGAGCGGGGCTAGGCAACCCGCACGCATGCTACGAAGCAGTCCGCGTTCCGCAATGACAGCAGCGTGTGTTGCAGGATGGTCCAGGGCGGAAACGGCCAGAATGGTTTGTTCGTCGTCCGCACGTGTTTCAAGACCTAGGGCCGCCTGTCCAACCGCCGGCAGCATTTTCTCGAAAGTCAATTTTTCCGAGATACGTGATGCTAGCCCCAATCGATGGAGACCTGCGTATGCCAACAAGATTGCACCGTATTGGCCTTCGTCCAGTTTTCTTAGGCGCGTGTCTACATTTCCGCGGATATCGGAAATAATCAAGTCCGGACGCAGGTGCAGCAGCTGGGCTTTTCGCCTGGGGGAACCGGTACCAACCATCGTCCCCTCAGGTAAATTCGCAAGGCCATGGCCATCGGAGATCAGGCAATCGGACGCATCTTCACGGGGCGGTACAGCGCTTAATCGAAGCTCAGGAATCACTTCGGTAGGTAAATCCTTGAGGCTATGAACCGCTAAATCGCAGCGATTTTCAAGAAGTGCGCGTTGAATCTCTTTGGTAAACACCCCTTGGCCTCCGGATTGACCAAGAGGGGTAATCGACACATCCCCGCTAGTTGTTATTTTGACCAATTCGACCTGGTGTCCCAAATTCGTCAATTCGCTCTTAATGTACTCCGCTTGCCATAGAGCGAGCGGGCTTTGGCGAGTACCAAGGCGAATGAGCATTTCCAATCCAATCGAAAAACAGAGTGTAAAAACGGAGGGTAAACAGGGGAGTCCTCGAAAAACCGGCGTCAAGCGATCTCGGCAAGCCAAGAAATCGTGATAATATAGCACTGAAGTTCAAAACACAGTCCCAGTTGGTACGATGCAATTCCCACAATTTATTCTCGCACAAGTAGAACAGAGCCTGGGGCTGCCCCCTTCCAGCACCAGCGTACCGAACGAGCAGGCCAGCGTACCGACCGGACTGGACGGTGCCGCTCCTTCGTCCGAAGTGCTAGCCCCCGAAGTGCTAGCCCCCGAAGTGATCGATCAATCCGGTGCGGCACTTCTGCAAGCGGGTACATCGGCCATGGAGGCTAGTCAGGCAATCATCGCCCGCGATTCGCTCAACTTGAACACCCTGATATTGGGAAGCGGGGTGCTGATGCTTCTTGGAATAGCTTCTTCCGTTGCTCATTATTTAACAAGACAACCAAGCCCATCGATCAATCCTGCTTTGGTTCAGCGGTTTGTTCTTCGATTGTGGTCGTGGTGGCTCATGTTTGCGATTTTGATCGCCGGACTGTTTTTGCAACGAATCGGAACGATCGTTCTTTTTGGCTTGGTTTCCTTCTGGGCGTTTCGTGAGTTCATTACGATGACGCCAACGCGTCGCGGTGACCATCGAGCTCTATTCTGGAGCTTAGTTGTTTTTACTCCGCTTCAATACGTGTTGATTTGGCTGTCCGAATCGGGGCTTCAAGATCGCAATGGGAACCTAATAGATTTCTATGCAATCTACAGCATCATGATCCCAGTGTATGCGTCTCTGTTCATTCCTGCGCGGATTGCCATGGCGGGGGATCACAAACGATTTCTGGAACGATCCGCTCAGATACAAGCTGGGTTGCTGATTTGTGTTTACTGTTTGTCTTTTGCGCCCGCCTTGCTGGACTTGAAATTGAAGCTGGAGAACGGCACTCCTTGGAATGGAAGCAACGCGGGCCTGTTGTTCTTCTTTGTCTTGATGTCGCAAATCTCTGATGTATTTCAATGGGCTTGGAGCCGCATTGGAAGCAAGCGGGTCATTGCCAAAGATGTCAGCAGCTCCAGAACATGGGATGGCTTCGTTGTTGGCTCGTTATCGACTGGGATTGTAGGTGCACTTTTGTACTGGGTGACTCCCTTCTCTCCTTGGGTTGCAGCCTTCATGAGCATTGTCGTGGCTGGGATGGGTTTCGCAGGTGGAATGACGATGAGTGCCATTAAGCGTGATCGGGGTGTTCATGATTATGGAACTCTGGTGATGGGGCATGCGGGCGTTTTGGATCGAATCGATACGCTTTGCTTTTCTGCTCCTATCTTTTATCACTTGACACGATTCTTTTTCACGTAAGGCAGCCTCACCTAAAGTCGGCCCAAGCGATCCAGCGCCTCGTCCGCCCAGGGGCTTTGCGGTGATAGTTGCAAGAACCGAATCCAGTGTTTGGCCGCGTCCTGTTCCGAACCGTTTTCATCCAAGCATCTAGCAAGATGGTAATGAACATCCGGGTAATGATCGTCTCGGGCGAGTGCACCTTGAAAAGCTGCAATTGCCAGCTCGTTCTGTCCGTTTTCTGCCAAAACGCACCCAAGGTTGACGCGTGCTTCAATAAAGTCTTCGTCCAATTCAAGAGCGCAGTAATATCGCTCGCGAGCTCCCGAGCAATCACCGCTACGATAGAGCACCTCGGCCAGCAAAAAACACACATCCGGTGTCATTCCAAACCGGGCGAGAATCACTCGGTACCATTCGATTGCCTGTTCCAAGAGCCCTGAATCTTCAAACTCTTCGGCCATCAGAAGCAAATGATCTTTCGACATGAGCGAGGCATCGACCATTTCGACGTCGTCGATGGTCTTCCCAGAAGCCATGACGCCAAATGGGACAATAGAGGGTTGGTCTTCTTGGTTTACTTCATCCAAATCGAAGTCCAGATGGAGCTGTCCGCTGGCGCTGATCAAACACCCTTCCTGCCGAAGCAGCAGACGCCTACCATCAATAACCAGATCCAATTCCGTTAGCGATCGGTTTTCAACTCTGGCACCAAATTCGATCAGCTGCCGCTTGATATCTGCGGGTTTCGCACCGCGAGCTATCCATTCTGACAACTGCTTTGCATTTTGCACTTCGACAAAATCAAAGTAGGGGAGCCGATGCGCAACTTTGGAGGACTTCAGAAGCCCCATTCGAAACCAGCGGCGAATGTTTCGCACAGGTGTTTTGATCAAGCCTGCCAGCATGGCCGGCGTATACAATTGGCTTCCTTGAGAATCATCCACTACGCCCAACATGGACCATAGTTCATGTTCGTGGATCAATGTGGTACGGCCTTCCCGAAGCCCTGAACGTATCGACTCGCTCAACAAACTAGACAGATCTTCAGCTGGCAGCTGTTCGGCGCCGATGATGACCATATTGACTTCGCCATCGGGCCGCTCCATGGGAAAGCCACCTTGGTCGCGGACCAATTGCATTGTCTCTTTGCGAGAGAGTGCACCAAGCTTGCCAACGAAAACGACGCGTTTGCCATGAAAAACAAGGCTTGAATCTGGCGAGGGTCCGTTCATGACAGCCCGGTTGATCCATTGGCATTCAAATTCCAGCTAGGCATCCGTGATAGGACATTCTGCTTGGTCATGTTGAATTGAAGTGGCGTAATCGTAATGAAGCCCGCAGCCAAAGCGTTCAAGTCTGTTTCATGATCGGTAGGCTTCGGTGGTGGATCATTCGTCGACCAATAGTAGTTTCGTCCTTTAGGATCCTGACGTTTAATATAGTGATCACCATACCTCTCAACTCCCATTGGCACACAATGAACTTCGGGAGATTTGCCGGAACGGAAGGCCAATGTTGCTGCGGTGGGTATGTTGATGTTGAAGAGCTCCGCTTCCGTGTGCGACTGAGCCACGATCTGACGGATCAGTCTTACAGCCAGCTCTGCAGCAGCATCAAAGTCAGCGTGTGGATCATGCTCCAGCGAGACTGCGATACTCGGGATGCGAAAGAAAGCACCTTCAATGGCTGCAGCAACGGTTCCCGAGTAAAGGACGTTGATTCCAGCGTTCAAGCCTCCGTTGATTCCGCTTACGATAAGATCGATGGGTTTGGGGGTGAGTTCTGAGACCCCTAGTTTCACACAGTCTGCCGGGGAGCCTTCCACGGCCCATCCGTGAAAAGTATCGCCTTCAAAAATCTCTTTGCAAGTAAGAGGCGTAAGATACGTGATCGAGTGTCCGACACCGCTTTGTTCCGTAGCAGGCGCGACAACAAGCACGTTGCCGAGCTGGCACAGGGCCTTTCGCATGGCACGAAGCCCCGGCGCATAAATTCCATCATCGTTTGCAAGTAAGATATTCAATTCGTGGCTGCCTGTAATGCGGGGGCGCAAAATGCGGGGACTTTATCGGATCAAGAGCAAGATTGGAAAGGATGATCAGTTCCGTTGCAAGCCTGACTCGAGCAGTCGCAGGATTTCAATCCATGTTCGATCAACGGCTCCTTTGTGCTTGAGACAGGTCTGGCGAGCGTTCAGCCCGAGTTGTTGACGAATGGCAGTGTCCTCGATGATGGATTCGACCCAGGGTAACAATTCTTCTTGCGTTTGAAGCTGCTTGCAGGCACGATCTTCCAAAAGTAGCTTGACAATGTCGGCAAAATTTTTGGTATTGGGGCCAAAGCATGTAGCAACGCCATACGCGCACGGCTCGATCATGTTTTGACCTCCTCGGTCTCCAAAGCTACCGCCAACAAATCCAATATCGGCAAGCCCCCACCACCAACGAAGCTCGCCCACGGAATCGCCCAAGAAAATTTTCCAGTCGCCGATGGCTTCGATTTTATGCATCTGGCTACGCCGTACCCAGCTAGAGCCCGTCGATTCTATTTGTTTGGAGACATCCTCGAATCGCTCGGGATGCCTTGGAACCAGAATTAGCTTTAGCATAGGACGCGTTTTGGCCAAGGTGCAGAAGACGCGAAGCACGAGCTCTTCTTCGGGGGCTTGCGTACTACCCGCAACCCAAACGACATTTTCGGGCAACAGCTGCAGTGACTGCCGGAGTGTTTGTACTTCATGTCGATTCTTATCCCAGGACGCACCGTCAAATTTGGTGTTTCCCGTCACCAATACCCTGCAGTCTTCCACTCCAATCGCATGAAAGCGTTTGGCGTAGGAGCTCGACTGAGCCCCAACCCAGGAGATCTTTGCAAAGATCGATCGAACGAATCCCCCCAGCCGAAGGTACCCTCGAAGGCTGTTTTCACTTAAGCGACCATTCACGATTGCGACGGGGCAACCCCTTTTTTGAGCCTGAGAGACCCAATTTGGCCATACTTCAAGCTCAGCTAAGATAATTAAATTCGGGTGAAGAACCCGAAATGTATTTCGAATGGCCCAGCTGAAATCGATCGGCGTAAAAAAAACGAAATGCTTCGCAAAAAGCTTCCGCCCCAGATCCATTCCAGAATCGGTTGTGATGGAAATTGCTAGCCGAACATCGGGCCTGTGTTTCTCAAATTGTTCGACGAGCGTTCTCAAGACCTGAACTTCTCCGACGCTAACCGCGTGCAGCCAAACCACCGTTTGCGTTTCGGGAATGTTGATTTTTGGTCCAAAAAATCGTTGTCTCCAACCCCTGCGATAGCGTCCAGACCGGACAGAACGCCAGACAATCCAAGGACTGGCGCAAACGATGGCAATGAAGTACACTATGTTGAGTAGTTGTGGCATGGATCACGTTTCAGGCTTCGCCTTTTCGTTGAAAGATTTTGCAGCTAAGTTTTAGGCACTTTTCTGGAAACCAAAACTCGGATTGAGAAATATATTTCCAAACCTATGGAACAACGCAAGCGAAAAATTGTTCCCGTCGTTGCGGTAGAGCTGAACGACCCCAACGAAGTGGAGCGAATCCCACGGCCAAAATGGTGCGGTGTTTGGATCGAGCTGAGTGCTGTTTGCTTGATCGCACTTGCCACAGTCGCCAACACTGCCTTCTGGAAAAGTTGGTTCGTTGAAAGCGACAATCAGATTTTGATGGGTTGCTTACTGCTTGGGACTTTTGCCTCTCTAGCTCGAGTTCGCTGGGTTGGGGTGGTCACTGGATGGCGTCTGGTTCTGGGTCTGACTTTATGGTCTATGGCAATAATGGTGTTGATTCTTATTTTTTCGGCTTCCGACGCGTTGCCTTCGGGTACGGTCGCGTTGGCAATTGGACTTGTTCTCGCTGGATGGGGAGCTTTACGAGTCCATGGAGAAAATTGGGGATACGGTCCCGGACTAGGAATTGCCTGGAGCCTACCAGCGGCCATTTCCTATCTTTCCATCGCTGGCCAATTCGATCGCTTGGAAACAGCGGCTGTGCGATTGACGGCCGGACTCGCAGACACTTTCGGGCTGTTTCATATTCGTGATAACAACAGCGTTTTTTTTGGACAAGGGGTTGCGGAGCACTTTGGCAGCCAACACGTCTACGATAGCGCCGTCACTTTTCTAGGTTTCGCAGTTTTTCTCATCCTCGCCCGGCGACGAAACTTGCTTGCTTCGATTGGCACAATGGTTTGCAGTGTGGTTGTGTGGGTAACCCTGCGGTCGCTCGCATGGACGCTTCTTGTTTACTGGAGCGAACAAACAGAGATTTGGCACGGTTGGAATCTGCAAGTAGGTATTTCCATGATCTTGATTGGTGCTTTTTTGACTATGAATCTCGATCAGCTTGTCGCTGCCTTCTTTGAACCAATTCCTTTTGAGTTCGTGAATCCGGATTTTCCTTTGATTGCCATGACTTGGAATTGGCTCAGTGGGCTGCCGACTTTGTACCTGAGCGTGCCTGAGCGAGAACGAGACTTTGGTTCGTTTGAAGAGGCGGTGTCGAAATGACCGAACAGCCAAAACTAGAAAAGACTGAGCTCGTTTCAGAAGAATCAAAATTGTCCACGGAAAAACGGCGAAGGCGAAAGAAATCAAGTCGCAAACCCAGCCCGAAATCGGTTGTGCTCAAGCGGAACGTGCAGTGGTTTTTTTCGGAGATCGCTAAGATCTTCCACAGTCCCGTCGGGGTTGCCGGTGGGTTCTTGGAAGCGATTCGGGGCTGGAAATTTTCTCGCAATTGGATGTCAGTCTGGCTCAATTTGCCTGCCGCGGTATTGATTGCAACTGTTTTTGCAATCTTTTCGTTTTCAAATTTTCAAACGGAAGATGGTCAGCTGCAGCAGTTGCTGGTAATTGGCGAAGAAAAATGCAGCACCAGCACTCTGGAAGCGTTATGCGACCAAATCGACGAAGTCGAGTTCACGAAAGCGCTTGGTGAATCCACCATTGTAAAATCAAAAGATGCGCCTATTCAGTTGGGGCCTTTGACATTGAAGTATGTGGAGTTGCTCAGCAAGCGAGTTCTCGACATTGAGGCAGCGGATTTTCGTGGATTGTATCGATTGGCTCTCGTTCATTTTTTGACGGATCAGAAATCGCTCGCGATGACAGAGATGAACAAGCTAGCCGCAATATCCGCTGGGGCATTTCCGCAGGCCAATGCTTGGCTAGCCCGCCGAATGGTCGCTAGTATCGAATCCAGTCCTGGCTCGGCGGAGTATTTAGCCAGCACGAAAGAGGTAAAACCAATCTTCAAACAGGCGATTGAATGGAAAAATCTAGATCCACGATTGATGTTGGCGTATGCAAAAATTCTCGAAAAAGGGGGCGATCTTCAGCGAGCTATTGTCGTTACCAAACGAGCGGCCAGTGTGAAACCTGAGGCGAATTTGGACCTTGCTCGGCTGTACGCTCGCGCGGGAAACGCAGATGGACTTCGGGAAAGTTCTTATGCGGTTGAAGATCATTATGGAAAAAGACTCAATACGCCGTTGGAGCAAGAAAGCGACCGGTTAGCGGTTGCTGAAGCCAAACGTTTGTCGGACAAGCTTCTTGCAGCCATCGATATTCTCAAGGAAGGATTGATGAACAAGGATCCTAAACCCAAACTGCAACGTGAACTTTCAGAAGTCTATCTGCAGATGTATCGCAACACGATCGAGTCGACGGAGCCTAAATCGCCATCGGAGAAAGTGACATGGAAAGTTGATTTTGATGCCTTGCAAAAAGTAATCGATTCGGACCCTACCAACCCCAACTTTTCCTTGGAAGTTGCACGGCTTTTGCCCATCGAAGTAACCCCGACCAAGACGCTGTTGGACTCCTTGAAAAAACAAATGCAATCTGGCGTAACGACCAGCGGAACTTACATCCTGTTGGCGGAAGAACAATACAAACAAAACAAGGTCAAAGAAGCTATCAAGTTTTGGGAGATCGCCATCAAACAAGATCCTACCAACTATTTGGCAATCAATAACCTTGCATTGGTCCTAGCAAAAGATCAGCCCGATAATCTCGATAGGCCATTCCAAATGTTGAACCAAGCAGTGGAGGCTCAGCCGAACAACCCTGAATTGTACGATTCGTTGGGAGAGTTGTACTTAATGGCAAAACGTCCGAAGGATGCAATCAACAAGCTGGAAAAAGCCATCAAACTTGACCAAAACCGAATCAATACTCGGGAAATGCTGGTTCAAGCCTACAGAGATGCTGACATGGAGGATATGGCGCAGGTACAACTCAGGGTGATCGCGACGATTCAGTCGGCCCAGGAAGCAAATCCATTGCCTCCAACAAACAAATCAAATGATCAATAGTTAGTTTTTACAGTCCTTAAGGAGCCTTGCAAAACGATGTCCAGAAAAAGTTGTTTCTCTTACCTACGCACTTGCCTAGCACTCGTTATTGCGAGTGGTGTGACTTGCATATCAGCAAATGCGGCGGATTCACTAACTATCGGCTCGGTAGCACCCGAACTGAATGTGGAACACTGGGTTCAAGATGGTGAAGGCAAGTTCAAACCTGTCACCAAATTTGAAAACAACAAAGTCTATGTTGTTGAGTTCTGGGCGACTTGGTGTGGGCCTTGTATTGCAAGCATGCCGCACATCGTGGAAATGCAAAAAGCCTATGCCGACAAGGGCGTGCAAATTGTGAGTATCAGCGATGAAGACCTTGAAACCGTGGAAGGATTTTTGGAGAAGGAAGTCAAAAGCCGAAACAGCAAGAAGAGTGAATCGGATGACACAGCCCAAGACGAAAAGACGACCACCTACAAAGAGCTCACAAAATCTTATTGCTTGACCACGGATCCCGATGGATCCAGTAGCAAAGATTATATGGAAGCTGCAGGCCAAAACGGAATTCCCTGTGCATTCATTGTCGGCAAGGATCAAAAGATCGAATGGATTGGACACCCAATGTCCATGGATGAAGTGCTCGAAGCGGTTGTTGAAGATAAGTGGGATCGAGCCGCTTTTGCAGAGCAAATGAAGAAGGATCAGGAACGCCAAATGTTGCTCAGCGAAATCACAAACGCCGTTCGACGTGGCAAAATCGCCAGTGCCCTTACAAAAATTGAAAGTGCATTGGAAACCAACAAAGATCCTCAACTCGGTTTGCAACTGAAGATGATGCGAGTTCAGCTTGTTTTGCAAGACAAAGACTCTGCGGACAAGCTAGGCACTATTATTCCTGAAGCACTCAAGGACTACGCAGACCGTGCAGAACTGGTCAATATGATTGCTTGGACCGTCTACGAGAAAACCGAGGCAGGTGAACTCGACAACAAGTCGTTGATCAGCACTTGCAGAGAGGCTGCTCAAAAGGCAGCCGAAAACGCATCGGAAGATTCCAAAGCCGCTATTCTTGACACGATCGCTCACCTGCAATTTGTCGAAGGCGATTTGAAGGGTGCTTTGGCTACTCAAGAAAATGCTGTCAAGCTTGTCGATCAAGAATCAGAAATGGCAGAAGGGATTTCTGATTTTCTCGAGAAGATCAAGCAAGCCATCAAGGACGCAGGCAAGTAAGCTTCGCAAGATGCAGGACTTGGCTGCATGCAGTTGATTGCATGCAGCCTCCTAGGCCGTATATGGATTCAGACTGGTTTTCAACCTGGAAGCTTCTTCCAGGAATGTTCCTCAAGAAAAATCCTCGTTCCTGAATTGCGGGCTATTCCTTGATTCGAATTTTTCGAACCGTTTATCGTCCTGAGTTCTCGCCCTTCGAATTTCACCGCTCAATCTCACTGCCCGAATTGACCCTACCCCTTTTTAGTTCTGCATTGCAGATTTCCCTCCAACAGAAAAAAATATCATGACTTCGATCCTACGACGCGACGCCGTCAAAATGCTTTCCATGGGCGCAGTTGCAGCCGCCTTCATGCCTCGATCGTCACTGGCAAATCTTGCCAAGTATCGTTTCAAGCTTGGTATTCAGCTTTATTCCCTTCGCGAATTCAAGGTGGAGCAGGCGCTTCAACATGCCAAGGATTTTGGCTTTGAATCGGTCGAGTTTTACAGTGGAATGTTCCCGTTGGATTCCAACCAAGAACGAATTGATCAAGTCGTTGGAATGGTAAAGAAACTAGGGCTAACCATCTCGGCACATGGCGTGAACGGATTTTCCAGAAATGACGCTGCCAATAGGAAGGTTTTTGAGTTCGCGAAAAAAGCCGGGATCAAAACCATGTCTGCCGATCCAGATCCAGACTCTTTTGAAAGCTTGGATTCTTTGGTGAAGGAGTTTGATATACGAATCGCCATTCATAACCACGGCCCAACCCATCGCTACAACAAGGCTCTGGATGTGCTGAAGGCTATCGAAAAGCACGATGTACGAATCGGAGCATGCGCCGACTTGGGACATTACATCCGATCGGGTGAGAATCCCGTGGATGTTATTCGCTTGCTCAAGGGCAGGTTGTATGGAGTTCACCTGAAGGATTTTGCAGAAATGAAAGACCAAACCAAGGGTGTGATCCTTGGAAAAGGGCACCTGGATTGCCTAGCTGTTTTCGAGGCGCTTGACAAAACTGGCTTCCCTGCCGATGGCGCCTTGTCTTTGGAGTACGAGGAAAACCCGAAGGATCCAATCGCAGACATTCGAGAATGCTACAGCGTTGCCAAGACGGCCTACGACGCGTAGCGCTTTGATGCCCCCAACTTCAGCAAAAAATTGCAACCTCGATGCCAAATACAAAACTCATTATTGGCATTGATGAGGCTGGTTATGGCCCGAACATGGGTCCGCTTGTAGTTTCTGCGACGGCTTGGCGAGCACCATTCGAACTGGACGTTTGCGAGTTGGGTCAAATGCTTGCCCCTGAGTTTCAAGCAAAACCCCTGCGAAAGGGATCCAGACATGTTCCCATGGGTGATTCGAAGCAGATCAACCAAGGCATGACCGGACTAGCGAGTTTGTGGACGGGAGCACAATTTCTCTTTGGAACTCTTGCACATCCGCAACGCTCACAATCTTTGGACGATGTGCTTGCATGGATATCGCCGGAGGATTGCGAGCGACTCCGGCAGGTTCCATGGTACCGCCATGGTTGCCCGCCGAGAGATTGCACTGAAATTGCCTGGGAATTGGAAAACCGTTCCTATAAGGACGCCGAAAAGAAATTGGCGCGGCTCGGCGTGGAGATCTTGGATGTACGAGTTCGCGTTATTGACGAGCCTGAATTCAATCGGCAGGTGGAGCGTATAGGCAACAAGTCATCGCTGCTGAGCGAACTAAGCCTGAATCTGGCTCGCGCAGTCATTGACCGAAATGCATCGATCAACGAACCAATCTTTGTCTATTGTGACAAGCATGGCGGTCGCAATCGTTACCAGCCTTTGTTGATGGCTAGTTTCGATCAAGAATGGTTTTCTATTCAAGCAGAGGGGCAACGCTGCAGTGAGTACAAAGCCGATTGGGCAGGTTCATCCATGACCATTCAGTTTCAAGTGAATGGGGATTCCATTTTCCCTACAGCTGCCTCGTCCATATTATGCAAATGGATTCGCGAAGAGCACATGTTGAAGCTGAATGCTTTCTGGCAATCCAAGAGCGAGAGTGCTATCGCACCAACCGCAGGCTACTATGTCGATGCGATTCGTTTTTCAAAACAAATCGAATCGACGGCGCAGAAGCTGAATTTGAGCCGTGAGAGTTGGTGGCGGAAAAAGTAACAAGCCTCGGATCGGTGGCGTCTGAAACCAGACGCTTTCCAATCCGAGGCTTGTTGCGTATCTGTTCTGAGTCGAGGACTCAGTTTGGGAACGACGGCTTGTCCGATCTACTTTTCACGACTCTCTCGAGGGCGTGCGTTGATGGGACAAACGAACTAGGGACGATCTTCCTTCAGGCTGCGGAGATCAGCCGGTTGGATGTGATTCGCTTTACGATTTTCACGTTTGATCGCCTCATAGACTTCCTGTCTATGGACAGGAATATCGTTGGGGGCTTCGATACCAAGCCTCACTTTATCCCCACGAATGTCCACGATCGTGATAACTACATCATCACCGATCATGATGCTTTCGTCTCGATGACGCGAGAGTACAAGCATTGGAGACTCCTTTTCTTCGTTACGGTTGCATCCAGTGCAACAGGGTTGGGTTTGAACAGTGGGCTGTACCAAAGCCGTCTACGGTGTGAATGTATCCATTCCTCGGTACGGCAGATGGTATCGGCGGGAAAATGCTGGCGCATCACGCTTCAACAATGCTTTCCGTGAGCAACTGCTGTTCTGACTTTAACGCGCAGGAAGCGTAAATTTAGACATTAGATTCTAGCTTTCATTGGCATGGACAGGAATCATGTTCCACGCACGCGATTCTATTTAAGAAACATCCCCTTAGGTGAATACCCACACCCGTTTGATCTTTACGGGTGTGTTGTATGCAAAACGATTCAAAGGCTTTGTCAACTTATCCATTGGCTGTAAGCTCAACTTCGTAATAAAACGAGAAGTCTTGGGTCGTTCTGTAACGTTAAGATCATTGAGACTGACAATTCCAACCAAGACGACCTTATCTGAAACGTTTGTGTAGTCAGTACACTTTAACATGAACTTATTGAACTCCATGTTTCGATAGCCAATGTCGTCAAGCTCACCTCAGCTTGCCTCATCTACCGAGGTAGTCTCCATCGACTTCGCGGGTGAAATGCATTCCATCAAGCTTCTTCTCTAACCGTTCTACTCCCACTCTAGAAGTTAACATCGTGAAAAGACGCTATCCGTCGCATTTGAAACTGCACGTAGAAGATTCGGCTTCCCTGGTTGCGTCGGCTAACGAACGCACTCGAAAGAGCAGTTTTTCCGCTCAGGGGCAAGACGAGATTCAAAATCTGCTGCGAGCTTTCTCCGAGGCGACAAACTGGGCGGTGAGCGATCGGCCAAAGCAAGTCGACCCCAAAAGCGATATACCAAGTCACCATATGGCGAATGCACCGGCCTGCAAGCGGTGGCGATTGATCGAGACCATGGTGCATGACGGGGTCATGGATGCTTTGGATTTGGCCGAACTGCCGTCAGTATCCATGGATCGAGCCCAAGACTTGCTCTTGTCCATTGAACGACTCGTGGATCGGCTCGATCGAGCGGAAGAAACCGTCCGTCGCCAAGAAGCAGAACTGGCGACAACGTTAGGGGTAACCAGTAACAGCGATCGACAACGCGAAACAGCAGATCGTTTGGAAGCGATCCTTGAAAGTGTTTGTCGGTCGATTGGTGCTGTGGCTGGAGCGATCTATGTTTTGGATGATGACACTTCGTCGCTTAAAATGCGATCTTCGATTGGCCTGCCAAGAAATCGGCTGACAGCTCCACCTCGCGAATTGCGAGGATCGCTAGCGGACTTGGAGGCACTCCTCGGGAACGCTGTGCTGCTGAGCGATATCGAGCACATGCACGACTGGCCAAGTCCCGAACCCTACGCATCCGCTTTGGTCATTCCAATCGGGTCAACCACTATGCCGCACGGAACCATGTGGTTTTGGTCAGAGAAGTCACGATCGTACAGCGCTACGGAAGTCGAGGTTGCGAACTTGGCTGCCGGGCGTGTCATGTGCGAGATCGAGCAGTCCATCCTGGGGCAAGAGATTCATCAATCTCGAATCATTCAAAAGCAATTCGACACAGCAAGCCTTACTCAGGCGAGCATGTTGCCCGATAGTCAGATGCTTCACAAAGATTTCGACGTCAATGGCTGGACATACCAGAACGGTAGCATCGGTGGCGGTTTCCACTTTTGGGACGTAAATCCGCACGAGATGATCACCATGGCGGTTGGCAATGCCAATCAACAAGGACCGGATGGCGCCTTGGTATCGACTGGTATCCAATCGATCCTTCGAGCTTTTTGGACCCAAGGGGGGGGCCCTGCAACCATTATGAGGTCGATCAACGACACCATGTGGGCATTGCAAGAAGCTGACTGGACTGCATCGCTCAATCTGATTCAGTTGAATCCAAAAACCGGCTATGGATCGATATGCAGTGCTGGCAACATGGAAACATTCATTGTATCCCATCGAGGATTTCGACCTATCGGACTCCCTGGTCCAAGAGTAGCTTTACTACCGGACAGCATTTTCAAGGCAAGTCGATTCTGTTTGCAATCGGGTGAGATATTAGTCTCCTATACCGCTGGTATCCTGGACCAGAGCCAATCCAAATCCAAACCAGCGACCCTACCTTTGGGCAAAGGCAAGCGAACGCCGAAGCCGGTCAATTACGCACAATTTGACCAAAGCACACTACTGCAGATTGTCCGAGAAATGGCAGACGAAAAAGCGAACGACATCACTGGCTTCCTGGCCAGAACGCTGCCAACTTTTGATCGCAGCGCGAGCGATGATGTAGACCGATCTTTGATTCTAGTTCGTAACACTCGCAAGGAAACACGCTAGGTTGCCTGTTCAAGCAAGACTGACGGTTGCTCTGAGCCGTGGGCGTTAGCCGCGAATAGAACCTGCTAGAAGTTTGACAAGAACGCGGCTAGCGCCCGCGGCCCAGTAAAACAATCTCTGCAAGTGGCGGAAACGCAATAAAAAAACCCACGGCATTCGCCGTGGGTTTGATCCATGTTTCTCAACAAGGTTGACTTCCCTTATCGGTTTAAGGGTTGGGGGTTACTACTCCCAACAACTCTTCTTCTTCCTCAGGAATGATGATCCGCGGTGTCACCGTCATCATCAGCGTGTTGGTTTCCCGACCGATCGCGTTGTTCTTAAACAGTCGATTCAGGTAAGGAATCTTGCTTAGGATCGGCGTACCTCGTTCGGTACGAGCTTCACGCAGACGCTTGATACCGCCCAATAGAATAGTACCGCCGTCTGGAACACTGACGGTAGTCGTCACGCTTGTTTGCCCGAACGTCGGTTGCTGAACGGTGGTACCTTCGATCACATCCTCTTGATTTGGACGGTTCGCTGGTACACCATTGTTCAGAATCGTAGTGCCCGTAGCAGATCGGCGGCTTCCTTGGAAGGTAAACTCGCGATCGCCTGATTCAATTCGGGTGAATTGAGGAACCAGCGTCATTCGCACAAATCGTTTGTCTTGCGAGACAACCGACTGCACATTCATTTGTGTTCCTTCGCTCAGCACCACAATGATCGGTCGTTGAGCGACAGCGAAGTCACCAACAACCGGGTCGTAGGAAATAACGAAGGGACGTTGAGCGGTATCGTTGATCGAAGCTGTTTGTCCATCGAACATCGTCACCTTCGGAGCTTGCAACACGTTGGAACGGGCGTTCCCTTGTGATGCTTCTAGGAAGAAGAACAGCTCCAGATCGCTCAAGATCGCTAGTCCGACCGTAGTGGCGGATCCAACGTCAGGACGTCCAGCCGGTGGCTGCACCGTAAAGTTGTTCCGAACGTTGATGTCCAGATCCGATGTATAGCTTGGAGCCGAAGTTCCTACGCCGCTCGTGATACCGACAGCAACGCTTGGACCGGAGTTCTCACGTGGAAGGCGGTTGATCTTGTCGTTGATGTTGAAGTCGAAGTCGACACCGATTCGCTCAAAAAAGGTGTCTTCCAATTGCATGAATCGGCATTCGATTGTCACTTGAAGGTTTTGTAGGGCTCGCAACGATTTCAGCAAGTCTGCAATGGCTTCGTGTGTTTCTTGAGGTGCGGTTACCACCAAGCTCAAGTTTTGACGAAACTCCATCATCGACGAGTTTCCGCCGGCGATTTGCCACTGATCAGGCGAGATAGTTTGCTCGATCAGCCGAATCAAATCCGCATAGTTCGCGATTGCAGCACCACCTAGACCCACCGTGGAGTTCGGGAAGCTGCCAGGCATTCCGCCCGCCATTGAGCCGGGCGACATTCCTTGCAACGAACCCAGTGTGTTCACTTGAGCAAGAACCGGGGAGCTGGGATCGATGTTGGCGATCCGGCTAGCAGCACTAGCAGCGTTCTCATCCCGAATCGTGGCAGAAGCAAAGTTGGTCTGAGCTTGATACGCAGATTGCAGAGCCCCGGCCATTCCGGTGTTGTAATCGGATACAAAGTTTGGAATTGGAATCACCAAGTCCTTCACGTTGTACACTTCCTTGTAAGTGTCCTTCTTGTTAAAGCGACTGCTTTCGATGGTGAGAACTTCGTTCTTGATCGAGTAGGTCAAGTTGAGCCGTTCCAGCATCACGTTCAGTGCGCTCTTCAACGAGATAGAATTGCCTTTCAGGTCAAGCGTGATCGGCTGATCAACAGTGATCCCTTCTCCAGCAATCGATCGGTCGTCGATCACAATCGTGATCCCGGTCATCTCGGAGATGGTATTCATCGCATCGGACAAAGGCCGGCGATCAAAGCTTGCTGAGAATTGTTCAGCGAGACTCTCACGGATCTTTCTTTCCCGAGGCGACATTCTGGCGTCTGTTTTCGCCGAACGAAGTCTTGTCAAATCCGACCAAGCCTTGACAGGAGGCATTTGCAAAGGATTATCTCCAGCAAATGGTGTGCTTGATCGTTCAACGTCCGTCATTGCATCTGCGAATTTTTCTTGCTTCAAGGAACGAAGATCTTCGTTCTCTTCCACTCGGCTTTGAATCTTCGCCTTGTTGTAAAGAACGGCTGCGATTTCGCTGTTCGGCTTGATCTCGCTTACCTTCTTTGCGATCGCTTTCGCCTCTGGGAATCGACGCTCATCGATTAGATCGTTGTATTGATCGACAAGCGTTTGAACTTGGCCATCCGTTTTAGCTTCCTTAATTGCGTCTTGAAGAATTCGGTCTTCAATCTGCTTATTGCGTTGATCCAATTCGATCGTCGACTTGTTATCATCCACCCAAGCTTGCATGTGAACTGTAACGCGGTCTACCATCGTCAACAGATTTTTCCGTTGGACATTATCGACATCCGCTTGAGCTACTCGTAGACGCAAGGTCTTTAGTTTATCGAGGGCTTCCATCGGTTTGTTGGCACCGGCCATTCGTTCAGCATCTGCGATTTCGCCGGTGACTTCTGCAAACCAACGTTGTCGTTTGAGTTGGTTTTCACGTCCCTCTGGGGTCGCTCCCTCGATAGCCTCTGGTTCATTACCAGCTCGGACTGTCGACTGCATAAACGTTAGCTTGTCTCGAAGTTGTGCACGCGTTGGCTGGTCTAAGTCATCCCGTTTTTGCCATGCGGACTTAAACAAGCTGAGAGCGGCTTCATTATCGCCACTGGAAAGAGCTTTGATGCCCTTGTCATAGAGTTCAATACCGGTTTCATCGGCATCGTAGGAGGAAAGCACGCCGCTTGCAGGTGCTACCCGCGATGCATCCATATTCGGTTGATACAATCCGGACTGAACTGCTTCCGTCGCATTGGCACCTTGAGGCAGTTGAGCGGTAGCATTTTGGACACCACCGACGGGCATTTGAGCCGACGCGGCCATGACGGGTGAACTGGTTCGCAATCGTTCTGCTCGGTCGATATCCAATGCGACATTCCAAGGTCGCAACTGACCAGGTGCGAATTCGCTGTCCGGAACTCGTAATGAGTTAGCTTTCTCGATCAAGTTTCTTGCTGTTGCAACATCACCTCGATCCAGTGCCATCTTGGCTTCTGCGGTCAAGCCAACTGCTTGGTCACGCAAAGGATTGGGTGGCAGATTCGGTTGAGCTGCGACGGCGTTAGTGTTCGTGTTAGGCAAAGGAGGCAACATCGACGGTGGAAGAGTCGACGGCGGCAACGTTGCCGGTGGCAGCATCGACGGTTGGCCGTTGACGGCACTGGTCGGCTGCGTTGGCGTCTCGGCAAGGAGTCCAGGATTAGATCCCGGTACACTTGCCCCAGTTCGATTTCGAAGAGCGTTGGCAGCGCGGCTGTTGAGAACCGATCCGGTCTGCACTGAAGCCATCGCTTTATCGAGAGCTTGTTGATTTAGCCCTCGTTCTAGGAATTGCTTTTTTGTTTGCTCCAACTCGGCTGCCATCTCAGGGCTGTTCTGAGCGGCAAGAGAGGCTTGAGCGAATGCTTGTGCAGCCGCGTCATTCTTCCCTTCACTCAAAGCAGCACGCGCCCGAATCAATAACGCTTTCGGAGTCACGGATGGTTCCGTTGGAACCGAACGCGACAGCTCAGTGTTTTGAGCAGGGGCCGGCAAAGGAGGAAGACTTGGGCTTTGTGCCACCGCATCCGTTGCGGTGCATGAGATCGTTGCCACGACTCCAGCTGGCACGATCAAGCCCAATGGCATTGAAACGGGCGCTGCTATCGCCGACACGGCGATCATAAGCCGTAATGTCCGAAGGGGGTTGAGGTGTTTCAATGCGACACTCCTTTATCGTTTGATCGCTCAGATTCCAAAAATACACTTTTCATGCATCGTTTGCAGACGGGGATTCGAGTGTCTTGAACGTCGCTTCCGTGCAACCATCAAGATGTCGATCCCTGCCAACGAACTTTTAGTCCGCTCGCATCGGAATAAGGCCAAACCAGAATACCGGTCAAGCCCAGTTTTCGATCCAATAGAACTTTTTTTCAAATAGTAAAATAGGGTAGCAAAGCACTCTTATGCAGCCTTCCCAACTCACCTGTGCTACCGCCGAAGGGTACCATTGTTCGGTAACTGTCCCAAAGTTTGGAACGGAGCCGGTTGGCTTGCGCTGTAGGGTATACCAGGCAAACTGTTTGTCGGTTGGCCCGCAGATGCTGGAACCAATCGCTCTGATCTCGCTGCCAGTGAGCTAGGTGCAGTGGCCACACGCGCTCCAGCATTTTGCTTCAATTGCTCGACGTAGTAACTGCTGGTGCTGGCTCCGTTCGCGTTGTTGGTATCCGTCATAACCACCGCACGATTGGCTTCTGGTTCGCTAGGATTCGATGGACTAGTTGGTACGGTTGCCGATGCAGTTCGAACAGCGGGATCGATGGTTGACCGAGACCCTGCGGCGGCAATGGAGGCAAAAGATACGCCGCGAGATGTGGCCGTATAGGCTAAAACCGCTCCCCCGCCATCACCCACCCAATCGTTCCATGCCGTTTGTAATTTGCCGATAAGCGGGTATTCATAAAACTCTTCGACAGCAGCGACCCAATCTTCGGTTTCCATCCCTCGTTCTAGGAATTTGACGAACTGTCGAGGCCCACCTTGAGCAATCAAAAAGCAAGAAAGACTGTATCCCTGAGCATACAAAGGCATGATATCGGGCGGATACTCGCGAAGGGAAAATAGAACCGCAAAAGGAATGCCTCGGCCTTCGCTCAAATAGCGAACGAGCATGTGATCGTGCTTGCTGCGTTCGCTAACATGTTCAACCGTTGTGCAGGCTCCCTCATCGGCCCAACGTGGGATTGGCTTACCCAATGCCGAGAAGTGACTGGCCAGGATGGTGTGTGTAATTTCGTGCGGAAGAACACTATCCAAAATACGTTCCACCGAACCAGAGACGGTCATTTGAAAATTGGCCACACCCCCTTCAGGGATAAGCGTGTATTTGGTCTCTCCGTTTGCCAACATGTTTCCATCGTTAACAATCAATGGGCAAGGTTGTGGCCAGTTGGGAATTTCTTGTCCAAGCCAATGAATGGCCAGTTCTTTTCTTGTTCGTTCGGCCTCCGCCGCGACTTGATTTGCAAGGGAAGCGTTTCTCGCGATGACTCGAAAATTCGGCGACGTCACGCTGGCGCGTGGACTGACCATCATCTGAGCAACACTCGAAGTGCTCAACGAAATCAGGGCAAACAGGCCAATAAAAACGCTTCGTGCATCCATGCGGAATCTTCTCCAAGATTGTGGATCGACTTGCATCGATCCAGGCTATTCAACTGGAAGCGGCCATGCATCCTGCATATTCGCTTCACGGCCGAAGTCTAGGAAACCAGTCAAGCTAGTCTCTAGGTCAATCTTGAGTGAAAGTTGCGAAAAAATCAGAAATGATTTCAGTCTGCTAGCAATCTATTCCGAGATTGGAAGAACAAAGTACGAGCAGTTCCCTTAACACGCCTCGATCCATGTTCTTGAAAAGCAATCTTCGCATTGGAATTCGACGCGATGCAGTATTCATTGCAGCGCTTTGCACCGCTGCGCTTTTGGCCTTCTATGCTTATGTTGCTCGTCTGAGCGATGTAACGCACGATGCCTTTCATGAAATGTCGCTTGTTCGTGAATACATCACGAGCGGCGTATTTCCTATGGGTGATGTATTTGCGTTTACCCCGACGGTTTACCCCGTCGTACATCACGAATGGGGCACGGGGTTAGTGCTTTACTTTGCCGCCGGATGTAGTCCGCTAGGATTGGACGGAATGGCGATTCTACGATCGTTGGTCATCCTTGCGATTGCGTTAGCGATGTACCGAGTTGCTCGCAATAATGGCGCGCACCCATTGATGATTGCCGTGTGTGCTCCGATTTTGTTCCCGCTTCTTTGGGTAGGATTTGCAACCGTTCGCGCTCAGATTTTTACGCTTCTTTTCATGCTACTGCAGATGCTTTTGCAGCAATCCGATTGGCGAGGGAGCCGCAAGTGGGTCATTGCGTGGTTTGGACTGTACGTGGTTTGGCTGAACATGCATGCCGGTTTCGTCGTGGGTCTTGCTATGCTGTTTCTTCACGTCGTGGAGCGCTGGTTCCTTGCGATCTATGCCGACCGATCTTGGGAAGGAGTGCAAAAGGCTTACTTCCAATTGTGGCATCATCTTGCTTTGATACCGTTGATTTGCTTTGGCATCTTGCTGAACCCTTGGGGCACTGCCTATGCTCCGTACTTGTATCGAGCCATTACGATGCCACGTCCGACGATGTTAGAATGGCAGCCTCTATGGATGACTCATGACAGCACGACCGCGATGGCTGCATTTGCGCTGTCTCTGATAACTCTTGGGTATGTCGCTAAGAACCGACGATTCCATCGACTTCGTGGTTGGTTGTTTTGCTGCCTAGCAGCCTACATGGCCCTCAAGCATATTCGGCATGGCTCGCTTTATTCGATTACTTGGATGGCATTGGTTCCGGGATGGCTAACGCCCACGGTGTTTGGTCGATGTTGCATCGAATTTTTAACTCACTGGCGCCAAACCGCGATGCGTTTCTCGATGGTTGTCGCCGTTGTATGCGCTAGTTTTGTGTGCTTTCATCCACTTTGGAAAGCCACCCTTCCAAGCCAGGACCCGGGGTCTGCCATGGTGTATCCTGTGGGGGCAGTTCAGTTCCTGAAGTCGCAAGATTTTCAAGGGAACGTTCTGACACCTTTCGCAAGCGGCGCCTATGTGTCTTGGATGTGCTATCCACAGATACGGGTCAGCATCGATGGGCGGTACGAGGTCGCTTATCGTGATGATGTTTTACCCAAGCATGATCTGTTCTATTCCGCCAAACCTGGCTGGGAATCGGTGCTTAGCGATTTCAAAGCTGACGCAATTTTGATCCAAGTTTCCAGTCCTGCGTATCCGTTGCTTGGAACCCCTGGCACGAAGACGGAAACTTGGAAGAGGATTTACGAGGATCAGACGTTCGCTCTTTTTGCACGTTCCCCAGTGGATGAGGTCAGGGTTGGAAATTTCGTCCATTTGCAAGCGGATGACAATCCTTAGCGGTTTTTCGCTTTCTCGCTGAGAGTCGGCGAAGAGACACGTCGTCTCGTTCGCTTGTTTTGGCGAACGAGTAAGGGTAACATCGCGTTGGATTATGGATGAAACTCCCCAAAGCCCTTGCTTTCGATCAGCACCTTAGAGAAACCAATTCATGAAAAACATCTTCAGCCGAAATACGATTGCTGGTTTTGTCCTAGCGATGATCGTAGTCTTCATCGCGATCCCGCATGTGTCTGTTTCCACGGAACCGCAGGAAAACCAACCACCGCAAAGACTGCAGCAGGAACGACTGCAAGATCCTGAAAGCCAAGAGGTGCCATCGCTGTCGCTGCCCTTCACATTCGATCCAAAGCAAGCGACTGCTCCCTCACCAGCAGTACCTACACCTACAGTGCCGACCCCTGCAGCACCTGCACCAGTTCTCGACAGCGACATGCAAGCGGATCCACTGTTCCTCGAGATCCAAAAGATGATACTCCATGGAGGCAAAAGCAAATCGCATTCGGAAAATGCTAATGGCGCACCGGAATCCTTGGAACCCGAATTGCAAGTGGAAGCTATTTCCTCCCATCGTTGGAACGCAGTGGAGTCGATGTTGTACGCTGCGCGGCTGCTAGAGCTTGATGCTGCCGCCCAGCTTGAAGATGGCGATATGGAACAAGCCTCGAAGGCAAAAGCGATGTCGAAGCAACTTCGGCGACAATGCCTCGACTTGCTTGGGAGATAACTAACGCAGTGTGATCGATCGGGATAACTTACCGCATTCGCTCGATCAAAAACTGGTATGACTTTTCCGTGGCTTCTCGGTCAATAAAAGTCATCAGGTGTGCTTTATCGGGAACTACCAAGTATTCAAAATCTACCCCTTCGCGTTGCAGAGCTTCTTTCATGGATATTGACGATTGGGAGGGTACCAGCCAATCCTTGCTACCGTGAAACAAAAAAATGGGTGGGTCGTCGGGACTCACATGGGTGATAGGAGATGCATCGGCATATTTCTTCGGGAAGGTTCGCCTAGGTCCCCCGAACACAGGCTTTAGCAAATTGCTATCCAACGGAATCGAAGTCAGGTCGCACGGGGCGCCTCCTGCAACGCACGCTTTCAGTCGCGGAACATCGGGGCAAGGGTCGGTCGCCAATAGAGCCGCTAAATGGCCACCGGCCGAATAGCCCCACGAACCAATCAACGATGATTCCACTTGCAATTCATCCGCATGTTCATGCAGCCACTTCAGTGCCAACCTGCAATCATCGATCTGAGCAGGAAACGGATGTTTCGGCGCAAGACGATAGTTGATGGACATCACGACAAATCCAAGACTAGCCAATCGCTTGGCATGCCTTGCGTCATTGCGTTTGTCCCCCAACGTCCAAGCACCGCCATGGATCAGCAACAATGCGGGTAGTTTTTCGCCATCTTTTAGCGTGCTCGGCTTGAGAATGTCGGCTCGATGCATGGGTTCGTCAGGCTGACCATAAACCACGTTGTAATCAATCTGGATATCGGCCGAACTTGACTTTTCCGAATCGGAATCGACCGGTTGTCCAACGGGTTGCCCCCAGACGCTGGACCACGTTGTCAGCAACAGAAGCGACACGAAAACACGGTCCATCCAGTTCTTTTTCAGTTTTGTCATGATATCGGCGTGCTGTGATTCCATCTTCGGGGTGTGCGTCAGACATTGCAAGAACATTGTATCCTGTTGTCTAGCTTCGTCCCGCTTGCAGCAAAGGACAAAGGAGAGCATGATAGTTCTATAAATCCGGTCGATTTTTTAAGATTACGGAGGGCAACGATTTCGGTTTGCGTCCTCCATGGTAACTGTTATTCACCCAACCGGATCCAACGCCCTTTGGGGCCCTATTTCCTGCCCGAAACGCTGCAAAAGACGCCTTCCCTTTCTCTCGGATCGATATTCCCATGAAATCCTACTTCCAGCGAACCGCCCAGCAAGCTGCGATCCTTGACCTGATGAGAGCGACTTCGTTGCTTTCGCTTTTCTTGCTTTTCTCCACCATTCTGAAAGTGGAATGCGTTTTCGGGGACGAGCCGAATCAGGCTTCGGCCCAAACACTTCGATTCAACAAGGATGTGCGCCCGATTTTGTCGAGTGCTTGCTATCGATGCCACGGCTTCGACGCGAAAACCCGGGAGGCCGACCTTCGCCTGGATACGGCCGAAGGGGCATTCCAAGTCCGCGATTCGGGAAAAGCCGCTATCGCCCCTGGAAATTTAACCGACAGTCTTATTTGGGAACGCATCGTATCGACCGACCCTGACTTGGTCATGCCACCCCCAAGCTCCAATCGACAGCTGACCGAAGAAGAGAAGAAGACGATTTCTCAATGGGTGGAGCAAGGGGCAGTGTTTGAAAAGCATTGGGCCTTCGAACCCATTGTTGCCCCCGCGTCTCCCACCGAAACGATCGATCAATTTCTTTCTAAGGAGCAACAGGCGAAAGGTCTTGAGATACAGCCCATCGCGGACCCGGTTACTCAAGTGAGGCGTCTAGCATTCACCCTGACCGGTCTGCCACCTGAGCTTGCGGATGTTGAAGCTTTTGTGGCTGACGCATCCAACGAACATTACGACCGACTGATCGAGAAGTATCTTGCTTCTCCGCATTATGGAGAGGAGATGGCCAAGCATTGGTTGGACGTGGCTCGATATGGCGACACGCATGGTCTGCATTTGGACAATGAAAGAAAGGCGTGGGGGTTTCGCGATTGGGTCGTCGACGCTTTCAATCGCAATTTGCCCTTTTCCCAATTCACCATTGAGCAACTTGCGGGTGACCTGCTTCCCAATCCAACTCAGTCGCAGCTGGTAGCCACTGGCTTTAATCGATGCAACGTAACCACAAGCGAAGGTGGTGCCATTAACGACGAGTTCTTATTCCGCTACGCAGTGGACCGAACCAGCACCACGGTTCAGGCATGGTTAGGTCTTACCGGCGGATGCGCGGTCTGCCATGATCATAAGTACGATCCGATCAGCACTAAAGATTTTTATTCCCTGTATGCTTTTTTCTATAACGCAGCTGATCCTGCGATGGACGGAAACACGGACACCACATCCCCGTTTTTGCCCCTACCTTCGGACGAACAACGTAGGGCTTTGGATGTGTCCCGACAACGAGAAGCCGATGCGTTGGAAACGCTGCACAAGCTTGCATCTGCACGCGAAGTCATCGATGATGAATTGGAACGAAATGCTGCGAATGTAACGTCCACCCCTATGACCTCGGTCTGGTTGGACGACCAATTCAATCCCGGTGCTGGAACTCGTAACACAACGCGCAATGAAACCGTTTGGAATAGCGAAAGCGGTGTTCCCATGGGCAAGCGTTCGCTCCATCAAGAATTCGGGAATCGGCTGGAGCAAGTCGTAACGGGGGGACTGAGGCCTTTGTGGATCCCTGAACAAGCCTCCCTGAAAGTTTGGCTACGGACCGATCTTCACGAGCCACCCAAGGCCGCGTTCATCGAGATCCGTACCAACTCCACCACCAAGCAATTCGTTTGGAGCAATTCCGCAGCTGACGCAACGATTGCAGGTTTCGATCCAGCCCGAATCGTTGGACCGTTACCTCAACCTGGAAAGTGGACACTGCTAACGCTGCCTGTGTCGGATCTGCCCGTGGGTGATCGCGTTGCTGAACTGAAGCTTGGCTTGTTTGGCGGCATTTGCGATTGGGATGGGCTTGTTTGCAGTGGCATTCAACGTCCGAACGATTTGTTGACCGCCGACTTGCAGACCTGGTGGAAAAGCGTCCAAGGTACCGATGTCCCATTTGCAGCAGGTGATCTGGCGAAGGCACTCAAGGAAGGCCCTGAATCGGAGAGTGGCAAGAGCAAGCGAGACGAGGTCGCTCAGTTCTTCAGGATGTATATTTCAGAGGCGACAAGTCCATTGGTACTAAGTGCTAGGCAGCAGTGGTATTCCGAACAGGTGTCGCGATCCATTCTAGAAAGTTCTATCGCTGGTACGTTTATTTACAACGATCTTGCAAAGCCCCGCGAGGCGTTTGTGATGACTCGGGGGCAATACGATCAAAAAGGGGAACGTGTCTATCCGAATACACCAGCCGCGTTACCGAGCTTGAGCAAGGATTCACAACGGGAGCAACCCAATCGCCTGGATTTGGCAAAATGGTTGGTGTCCGACGAAAACCCACTCACCGCGAGAGTCACCATCAATCGACTTTGGCAGCAAGTGTTCGGGGTCGGAATCGTCAAGACCAGCGATGACTTTGGATCGCAAGGCTCCCCACCTGTTCACCCAGAATTGTTAGATGCATTGGCATTCCGGTACCGTGCGAATGGATGGAATACAAAAGAAATGATAAAAGAGATGGTGCGATCCGATGCGTTTCGCCGATCGGCCACGGTGACTACCGCGTCATGGAATATCGATCCTGAGAATCGTTATCTCGCACGCGGGCCACGCATTCGTTTAGATGCGGAACAAATTCGCGATAATGTTCTTGCCGTCAGCGGTTTGCTCAATCGCGCGATGGGTGGTCTGGGGGTAAAGGGGTACCAACCAGCAAATATTTGGGAGCCCGTTGGATATGGGGATTCCAATACCCGATACTATGTCCAGGACCATGGAAATGCTCTCTATCGACGCAGCCTCTACAGCTTTATCAAGAGAACCGCTCCACCGCCGTTCATGAGCAATTTCGATGCTCCCAATCGCGAACTGTTTTGCACACGACGCGAACGAAGCAATACGCCATTGCAAGCGTTGCAGCTGATGAACGACATCCAATATGTCGAAGCAGCTCGAGTTTTAGCGGAGAGTGTTTTGTCCGATGCATCGATTCCAACGGAACGTCGCATCCAACGGATTTTCCAGTTGTCCCTTTCTCGGGTTCCCACAGCGACCGAACAAGAAGCGATGATTTTGGCATTGTCCAAATTCCAGTCGCGTTTTCACGATCATCTCGAAGACGCGAAGAAATTGGTCTACGTTGGTGAAAAACCAACCAACTCGTTGATTCCAGTGCAAGATTTGGCAGCCTACACGCTGTTGGCCAACCTGGTTCTCAACTTGGACGAGACCGTGAATCGGAACTGATCAACGCCCTTGGATGAGCTTTGACATAGGCTTGTTTGAGGTTAGCCGTGCTGACGTGAGTGTAGATTTGCGTGGTCACTAGACTCTTATGGCCAAGCAATTCTTGAACACTTCGAATGTCGGCTCCTCGGTCAAGCAAATGGGTTGCAAAACTGTGACGCAAGGTGTGAGGCGTGGTTCGCGAATCGAGGCCACTTTCTTTGATGTACTTTTCCAGCATTCGAGCGACGCTTCGGGTGGTTAGTCGCAAACCGAACTTGCTAGTGAAGGTTGGCAATTCCTTGTTGTCTCCGTGGTCTTTCCGAGTGCGGACGGCAAAGTAACGCTTCAAGGCTTTGGCAGCAAAGCCACCAATCGCACCAAAACGTTCTTTTCGGCCTTTACCGCGAATCCGAACCACCCCTTCGTCGAAGTCGATATCGCGATCGTTGGTGCCTACCAATTCGCTGACCCGCATGCCTGCACTGTACATGACCTCCAAAATCGCGATATCGCGAAGGCCCATCTCACAACCAGGGTCTGGTGACTCGAGCAGTTTTTGAATTTCGTCCGCAGAAAGAAAATGTGGGAGCTTTCGTTGGCCTCGGGGATTTCGCAAAGGTTTGGCAGGATTTGTGTCCGCCATCTGCTGCCGTTGAGCGAACCGATAGAAGCTCCTTAAGGATGCTAGCTTTCGGGAAATACTGGTTCTGGCATAGCCAGCATCATGGAGGGCAGAAACGTACCCACGAAGCAAAGTCGCGTCCACGTCTCGGGGAAGAACTTTTTTTTGCCCCTCGTCCGTCAAGAAATCCGCCAGGTCCATCAAATCTTCGCGATAGGATTTGATCGTCAGATCCGAAGCGTTCCTTTCCACATCCAGGTAGCTAAGGAATTGCGAGATTTCTGCGTGCATCCGTGAATCTCCATTTTTTCCGAGGAAGGAACCAAGGGGCAGAATCGAAAAAAGGGTTTGCCAAAATAGTCGCCGAATCTTGGCCCCCCGAAGTTTACACGCCAAATCGAAACAGGCTTGAACCTTTCGCCAAACATTTCCGAACGGCAAAGAAATATCAAATTTTGGCGACTTGGATCAAGTTTACCGATTGTTCTGCCGAAATCACCAGCAGCGATTTTGTGGATCGACATGATCAAGTAGGAGATGCTAGCATCCCCGATCTTGACGAGCCGCCCGCAGGAGCCTAGACTTTCTGACTGTTAAACCCAGTCGGCAAAACGACTTAGGTCGTACCAAGGTTCCTCGGGGAGTTCAGTCGTGACGAAAAAAGAGATCGTGAAAACGATTTCCGAAGAGACCGGAATCAATCAGCAAGTGATTAAGTCGATCGTTCAAAGAACTTTCGATTCGATCGTAACTACTCTGGTTGAGGAGGGGCGAATTGAACTTCGAAACTTCGGAGTGTTTCAAGTAAAACCGAGAGCCGCTCGCAAGGCACGCAATCCTCGAACGGGACGACAAGTCGAAGTCCCTGAGAAGTTTGTGGTTACCTTCAAGCCCGGAAAAATAATGGAACAGAAAGTCAACTCTATCGAGGGGACGCCACTGGCCCAGCAGATCCGGGATGAAATGGCTTCTGGCAAACTTGATCCAGAAATCGATTCGGACGACGAAGCAACGGAAGAAGCTTCGGAATCCTAACGAACTCTTTGAGCTCGGCTCAGTCGGTTCGGCGTTATCGGACGGTATTGGTTTAGTGCAAGACATTCACGGAGGATGAGTCATGCGGCGAAGAATTTGTTGGGCTTTATTGGTTTGCAGTTCATGCCTCCCGATGGTTGGTTGCGTACTTCCTATTTACTCAGCCAATCCATCCAAGCGAGCTGAGCAATTGATTTATACGTCCGAAAACTTGCGTGCACTCATTCAAGAGTGGGAGCGTTTTTGGTTCTTGGACCAACCTAACCACATGACTCCGTTCCGTGTTCACGGCGGCGTGATCTAGGAATTGGAACTGCTGATCGTTCACGATTCGGCAAACGAAGTCGACCGGGCCAGTGCATGAACTGTCCCTTGCGACATTTCGTACTCATCATGTAGTATTCCAAGAAACATCTAAGGAATCCTCGTGATGAACAAATTTCTGGATCGAACCAACCGTTGGAGCTCGTCTCTAATCCCATATGCCTTGGTGTCAGCCATCGGCGTCGGTTTGGCGGGCGGAATGGCATTGCTGGTTTTCTATGCAGCATTGCATTGGACCGACGAAGTCCAAGATGGTCTGGGTGGGTTCTACGCCAAGTCGGGCACTCTGATTATTGCCGGTGGCGGAAATCTTCCGGAGACAATCCCAGCTCACTTCTGCAAACTTGCCGGTGGTAGCGACGCCCGTCTGGTAGTCATCCCTTCTTACGATGCGACCCCGCGAGAGGAGCGAGCAATTATTCGCGAATGGCGGCGTCGCCAAGTTGCCACCATCGATGTCTCCAGATGCCGAGCTAGAGACGATTCTGCCAGCGTTGCCCTGGCCTCAAAGATTAGAGAGGCGACTGGCGTTTGGTTTACCGGCGGTCAACAAGCTATTCCTGCGGAATACTATTCAGGCACTGTCGTAGAAACAGAACTTTGGAGTCTCCTGGAACGTGGAGGAGTCATCGGTGGAACCTCCGCGGGTGCCGCAATCATGTCGCGAGTCATGATCGAAGAAGGGCATCGTTCTGCCAAAACACGCCAAGGTCTTGATCTGATCCGCGGCTGCGTGATCGATCAACATTTTATGCGAAGAAATCGGCTGACGCGACTTCGAGGGGTGCTGGACCAACACCCAAAAACAATCGGTATCGGTGTCGACGAGGGTACTGCGCTGGTCGTCAACGTGACGTCTGGCCGCCTGAACGTTATAGGAAATTCGTACGTGATGCTATGGGCGCCGTCGGAAACAGAATCTCCGCACCAAGCGGAATTTCTGAAGGCCGGAGATTCGTTCGATCTAGATCAAATCGAATGGCAAGACGAACCAACCGAATACCAAGAATTGGCTACTGAATCAATCAGCTCAACAACCTAACGCGTCGTCGTTGATTCGTTTAACAGTCAGCCGAAGGCGTACTCGCACAGCACAAGACGCACTCGCACAACGTGTCTTCGAGTACGAGTACCATTTCATTGAGTACGAGCACGAGCAGGATGGAATGCAAACTGCGAAGCTTCCATCCTTAAGCTTTCAACTTAGTTCGACCAACTTAGTTCGACCAACTTAGTTCGAACAACTCGAACGAGCGACCGAGTTGTTCGCACCACCAATCTACTTCACACCAAACGTATACGTTGTGGTTTCTTTGAAGGTCTCCGCTTGCTTCAGCAGGGTTGTTGGAAACGACGGCTGGTTTGGCGAATCTGGGAAATGCTGAGTTTCCAAACAGAAGGCTTCATGCAACTTGTAGCCGCCGTTGCCCTCGGTACCATCCAAGAAGTTGCCTGTATAAAGCTGGATACCTGGTTGTGTTGTTTGAACTTCCATCGTTCGGCCACTGGCGGGATCAACCACTTTCGCTGCGAGCCTCAATTTGCCGGCGTCACCTCGAACTACATAGCAATGGTCGTATCCGTTGGTTTCCTTCATCTCTGAAATTTTCTCACCAATCGGGTGGCTGGACACAAAATCCAATGCAGTGCCAGCGACGGGAAGTAGCTTTCCGGTTGGGATCAAGGTGTCGTTCACGTCCAGAACTTGATCGCATGCCAACATCAGCTCATGCTTGTAAATGGTTCCGCTGCCGGCTCCGCCCAAATTGAAATAAGCGTGATTGGTCAAGTTGACGTGTGTTGCCTTATCGGTTGTAGCGCTCAATTGAATCGTCAAGCGATTGGTGTTGTCCCAGACGTAATCGGCGACAACTTGTAACGTTCCTGGGTAACCTTCGTCCCCATCGGGACTGGTCAGTGTGAATCGCAAGCCAACGCTCGTGGCGGACTTGAGTTCGGTCGCTTTCCACATCAGCATATCGAAACCGACTTTACCCCCGTGCAAATGGTTGGGCCCGTTGTTCGTGGCCAAGGAATATTCCTTGCCATCGATAGAAAATTTACCGTTGGCAATTCGGTTGCAAAATCGACCGACGGTGGCACCGAAATAGGGATGGCGTTGCAAGTACCCATCGATGGCAGAGAATCCAGCCGTAACGTTCGTTTTCTTGCCAGACTTGTCGGGAACATTAATGGAAACCACGATTGCACCGTAGTCGATCATCTCGATCGTGTTTCCCGCGGAATTGGTCAATGTGTATTTCGTAACGCTTTTGCCATCGGATGTCTTTCCGAACGGGGCAGAATCGATCTTCATTTTGCTTTGTGCTTCGCAGATTTTGGAGGATAGAAATAGAAGGGCAAAGGTCGCGATCGCTACGCACAGCGAACGCAAGACTCCTCGCGTTACCGACAAACTTCTGAATGTGTTTCTCATGGTTATTCCTGGATATGGACGGGGAGAGCGCATGACACAAAGTGTAACGGAGCCGAATTTCCGGCAAAGCCCCTACTTCCTCCCTATTCAGACCAATCCAGGCAATCCGGGCGATCCTTGTTTTACAAAGAAGTTAACAAAATTCGCGGTGTCGGACGGACACGATTGATCTCACGACCCTCAAACGCATCCTAAGTTCTCATGGAACCAATGCAGTCCTCCTCGCCGCATTCCCGGTTCGACTTGTCGCTAGGTTATCCATGCAAAGGGCTACCGTGAGATTTTTCCCTACTTCGTCGCTCGACATTGTTGAACCCTTAGCACCTTTCGTACCTGCTACCGCTTGGAATCAGATGCTGCGAGAGTCGCGTGCTGCAAATCCAAAGCGTACTCCAAGCGACAGCAAGCCCTTTTACCGAGATGCTCTAGAACATGCGATTTCGCTGAATCAGGACCAACCGTCTTGCGTTCTTGACCAACGATCAATCGGCCGTTCCAAAAATCCTTTTCAAATCAGCCTCGAATTGGAAACGCCAACGCTGTCGGCAGTTCAGGTGGATAGCTGCTTTGCGGGTGGCGAGTTCGATTTCTTGCTACCGCCAGTCAAGCAAGAAACCAGCTACGAACTTCAAGCAGACGAAGATTCGGAAAGCTACGATCTTGAACTCGGGCTTCTTGAAAGCGTCCAAGAGATTGCGATCAGTCTTTATCGCGAACCCGCTCGACGGGTCCAACAGGAAGTTCGCTAAGCACATTGCGCAGCTTTGCGCTCCAGAGGAGTGATCCTCAAGCTCACCCAGTTAAGATCGCGTCGATGACGGTGCCATGGACATCGGTGAGGCGTCGATTGATGCCGTTGTGATAGAAGGTCAGCTTCTCATGGTCCAGCCCCAGCAGATGAAGAATCGTGGCATGGAAATCTGGGACCGTGACTTGATTCTCCCCCTTCGCGTAGCCGATCTCGTCGGAACTTCCGTAGGTCATTCCCTTTTTGACTCCTGCGCCTGCAAGAAAGCAAGTGAAGGCGAGAGGATGATGGTCACGGCCCGGTGCCCCTACCCCCTGCGTTGTGGGGCTGCGTCCAAATTCGGTCGACCAAATGAACAGAGTGTCTTCGAGCATGCCGCGTTGCTTCAGGTCTTGAATCAAAGCTGCGACGGGCTTATCCATCGTCAAGGCTTGAGCGTCATGATTCTCTTTCATGTTCTCGTGACCATCCCAATTGATCCGAGGTGATCCGAACGACCCACCATTCAAGATTTGTACAAAACGAACGCCGCGCTCCAAGAGCCGTCTCGCGGTTAAGCAATTTTTGGCAAAGCCTTTGTTGTCAGGCTCGTCCAGTCCGTACATTCGGCAAGTCGATTCCGTTTCGCTGGACAGGTCGGTAACCTCGGGAATACTCGACTGCATCTGCGCGGCCAATTCGTAAGAACGCAACCTTGCGGCAAAGGCCGAATCGCCTTGATGCTGATTCGCAAAATCCCGATTCATGGCTTCCAACAGTTTCATGTCGGCTCGCCGGTTTGCCGCCGATAGGTTGCCGGGTGTTTGCAGATCTGGAACCGGGTCGCCCGATTGAGTTCGAAAAGCAACTCCCTGGTGATTGGCTGGTAAGAATCCAGCTGTCCAGTGGATCGAACCACCCGCAGGTAAACCTCGCGGATCGGGCAGCACGACAAAGGCCGGAAGGTTTTCATTCTCGGTGCCCAAGCCATAGCTCAGCCAAGCACCCATGCATGGAAACCCATTCAGAGTGAACCCGCTATTCATTTGGAACGCTGCTGGCGTATGGTTGTTGCTCTTTGCAAACATCGACTTGATAAAGCATACATCGTCAACGCATTCCGCTAGCTTTGGCAAGAGACTACTGACCCACGCCCCCGACTTACCATGTTGCTGAAACGGATAAACACTTTTCATCAGACGTCCCGGCTGTCCGAAGAAACCAATGTTCTCCCCTTTGCCTTCGAGGGACTTGCCATCCATCCGCTCTAGCTCTGGCTTGTAATCAAAGGTATCCAGATGACTTACACCACCAGCGCAGAAGACTTGTACGACCCGTTTTGCCTTGGGTGCAAAATGGGGTGCGATGGCCGACGAAGTTTGTTGGTTGTTGGCACGGGCATTATCACGATGAAGCATCCAAGCCAGCGCAATCGCCCCAAGTCCTCCCCCTTGATTCCACAGAAAATGACGACGAGGCATCGCAGCACTTGGCGATGAAACCATCGAGGATTCGAATCGGCTATCGGACATAAAGGAACTCCGTTGAATTGAATAATGCCCAGCAGACACTGAATAAGCCCCGTTGCCGTACCGCCTCGTTCGCACGCTGCAGTTCTAGCTCGCTGGGCAATCGCCCAAGGGCCAGTCGGTAGACCGTCTTGATGGCTTGTGGTTGATCATGGCCCGCAATCTTCATGGCTCGCTCCGCCAAGTGAGTCGCCTGGCGCTGGATGAAGGAGTGGTTCATCAGTTCCAAGGCTTGCATCGGAGTTGTGGTCACGCCGCGACGAGGTGTTTTGACGGACGGGTCTGGGCAATCAAACGAATCGAGCAAGGGGTCCTTGCCGCTGTTTACATTCATCCGGTACACCGTCCGACGATTGAATTCCGGTTCCGGTCGATCCACAGGAGTGTAGAAGGTTGCGTTGAATTCGGTGGTGGTGAAAGGACGAAAACTTGGACCGCCGCCGTTGGGATTGAGCTGTCCACTCGCAAACAACATGGCGTCTCGTATCGCTTCGGCTTCCAAACGCTTAGGTGCGAATCGCCAAAGCAATTTGTTGTCTCCGTCGATCGAAGCGGCGGTTTCGTCCCATTCTGATGCCTGGCGGTAGGTATTCGAATTCACGATAAGCCGATGGAGTGCTTTCACGCTCCATCCGCTTTGAATGAACTTCACGGCAAGCCAATCGAGTAATTCCGGGTGGCTTGGCGGATCACCGCTGGCGCCTAAATCGTTGGGCGTTGCCACAAGCCCTTGTCCAAAATGCAGATGCCATACTCGATTGACCATCACACGAGCTGGCAGAGGATTACGATCATCGCAAAGCCAATTCGCAAACTGAATTCGTCGGTCTTTTTCGGGCGAATCCGCCAATAAACCAAAGTCAGACTCCAATCCTTCGATCGCAGACAGAGCCCCTGGCTGAACCTCTTCAGCGGGCATCGTAACATCGCCCCGTTTCAAACGTCGGGTTTTTTCAGGTTGCACACGCACGCCGGTGTAAGATTTTGGTGGATTCTGCAGGTCGGCCATTTTTCGCTCGGCCAGTTTTACGCTCGACAGTGCTTCTTCGTACATGCGCTGCTGATAAGGTTCGAAGCTCGATAGGATCTGTTCCATCGATGGCGAGTACCCATTGGCATGATAGGAGGCCAAGACTTCATCACTGTTCAAGGCCCGATCGTAGATAGCGGCTTGTTTGATTTGGCCCGTAAGCCAAGGACGCCCACCGCCGGTATGACGCATCCCGATCAGGATTCTCGCTTTGCCAGCTTGAAAGGTTGGAAGTGGCTTTGCGGGTGTGTAGGACTTACCGTAAGGTTTCCCGTTGCGATAAAACGTGATGCTGTTGTCTTTGGCATAAACGATTGCAACATGCACGAACGTTCCTGGGGGACTGTCTTCTTCAAGATCGTTGAGAGGCACCGTGCGAGCGAAACCTTCGCTACCTGCCATCCATTGACGCGGTTGGTTTTCACCGAACACAATTGCATCAAAGACTCGCCCATCTTCGGTTTCGATGGCGATTGCAGCGCCCCCTCGTTGGTCCAGGTTCGCTAGTGAGACCCATGCCTCTAGCGTCTTTTCGCGGATCGATTCAGCAATGGGCGGAGATCGAAAAAATGCACCTTCCGATGGGAGATGGAGAACGCTTTCGCCGCTTTTCAGTTTGGTGATTGCTGCTCCTCCCAATTGTTCGCCCGGTGGAGTCTGTGTGGCCGTTAAGTCAAACTTCCATTTTGAAAGAGGTGCTAGGCTTGCTTGCTTGGCCAAGTCTAGATTGAGGGACATGTATTGCTGAGCCCCTTGTTTCTCTAGTTCCCTAAGCGTCGAGCTCGCACGTTGCATGTCGGCCTGGGCTTCTTTCCGCAGGTTGGCTCGTGCTACCATCTCTTCGTGGCTCAGGATGTCTCGTTCGCCATGTTTTACGCCCTCAAAAACGGATTTGATGCGGTAGTAATCTTCATGGCTGATGGGGTCAAACTTATGAGCATGGCACCGAGCGCAATTGATGGTCAGCCCTAGAAAGGATTGCCCCACGACCCCGATCAAATCTTCCAGTTCGTCTTCGCGCGTGATGGCGCGTTGAGTTGCATTGGATTGGCTGTTGCCCGCTTGATCCCAAGGTCCACACACCAGCAGACTGGTTGCGACGATACCATCCTTGGTTACTGGCTCGATCGAATCACCCGCGATCTGTTCTCGCATGAATTGCGTGTAGGGTTTGTCCTGGTTGAAGCTTGCGATCACATAGTCGCGGTAGTGCCACGCGTTTTCGCGAATGCGATCGTATTCAAAGCCTTGACTTTCTGTATAACGAGCCACGTCCAGCCAATGTCTTCCCCATCGCTCGCCATAATGAGGCGAAACAAGTAGACGTTCTACTTGCTTTTCATAGGCGCTGGTGGATTCGTCCTGGATAAAGGCGTCCAACTCTTCGGGGGTCGGTGGAAGCCCGATTAAGTCAAAACTCAATCGTCTCAGCAGTGTTTGGCGGTCTGCTGATTGAGATGGAGCCAGGTTGTTGTCGGCTAGCTTCTCGGCGATGAATCCATCAATGGTTGCTTCCTTGTGATCCGATTCGTTTTGGAGCTTTAGCGGTTGCAACGACCAATGCGAGCTTTTACCAATTGCATTTCCAGAAAAAGCGTCAGGCCAATTTGCACCTTCATCGATCCAAGTTTTTAATGTTTGCAGGTCCTTGTCGGAAAGTTTCTCTTTACCGCTATCCTGAGGTGGCATCTGCAATGGATCGTTGCGGTTGCTTACGAAACGATAAAGAGGACTGTTGGAAGCATCATGAGGAAGGATCGCTGCATCGCCAAAGTCGCCACCTCGCATGGCGATAGCCTTGGAGTCCAAACGGTAGCCGCTCTCTTGTTTGCCTGGACCATGGCAGTCGTAGCAGTGCTTTTCAAAAATCGGCTTGATCTCACGCTCAAAGCTAACTTGCGCCGACACCATGGAAACGCACGCAACCCATGCAATCATGAGCTTGAAAGCGAAAGGGAACCATAGGGAATTCATGCGTCAATGTGCCTTACTGCCACCGTTTTGAACCAACAAGGCCGACGAAACGGCCCTTGGATGATTTTACACCAAACGGAACGACGCGTGAGGGGCAATATCCGAGTGATACTTGGTTGAATAATCGCTAGAATGCATGCCGCAGTGCTTGGCCCTCTTCCAACGCGATCCAAACTTAGGGTAATCGATGGTTCTCAATCAAAACAAAATCGTGACGCATTTCAAGAATTTTGCTTTCTGGGGGTGTTTGCTTCTTGGATTTGCGACCATTTCGGACGCTCAGGAGCATTGGGGGCAATTTCGAGGCGTCGGGGCAAAGGGCATCGGGGACAACAAAAATCTTCCTGATCGCTGGTCTTCTACAGAGAATGTTGCATGGAAGTGCGATCTGCCAGGCCGAGGTTGGTCGTCGCCGGTCGTTTGGGGCAACAAAGTGTTTGTCACCACCGTTATCAATTCCGGAGAATCCGAAGAGCCCAAAAAAGGACTCTACTTCGGAGGCGATCGTCCCAAACCAGCTCAATCGATCCACCAGTGGAAAGTCTATTGCCTTGATCTTGGGACGGGGGAAGTGTTGTGGGACCAGCAGGTGCATGCAGGCATACCAACCTCTCCCATCCATTTGAAAAGCAGCTACGCATCCGAGACACCCATCACCGATGGCGAGCGCGTTTACTGCTACTTCGGAAATCTAGGTTTGTACTGTTTTGATTTGGAAGGAAATGAAGTTTGGCGCAAGGCCTTCGATCCCAAGGCAACTCGTTATGGTTGGGGCACGGCCGCTTCCCCTGTTCTGCACGAGGGACGTTTGTACGTTGTAAACGATAACGAGGAAGAATCGTATCTCGTCGCCTTCGAAGCCAAAACGGGCGAAGAACTGTGGCGGGTCGCTCGCGATGAAAAGAGCAATTGGTCAACCCCTTACGTTTGGAAGAACGATCAACGAACGGAAATCGTGACACCAGGCACAGGTGGTATCCGTTCGTATGATTTGACGGGGCAACTTTTGTGGACAATCCGAGGGATGTCCAGCATCACGATCGCAACTCCTTACGAGCACAATGGGCTGCTCTATGTAAGTTCGGGTTACGTCATGGATCAGACCAAGCCTATTTATGCGATTCGACCTGGTGCATCGGGTGATATCAGTTTGAAAGCCTCGGAAACCTCGAACCAGTTCATCGCTTGGAGCCAACCCAAGGCCGCACCATACAACCCAACGACCTTGATTTACGAAGACCGGTTGCATGTTTTGTACGACCGCGGACTCGTGAGTTGCTTTAATCCGATGGATGGTAAAGAGATCTACGGTCCGGTTCGGTTACCCAAAGGAGGCGCATTCACCTCGTCACCGTGGGCCTACGATGGCAAGGTCTTTTATCTGAATGAAGATGGAGTGACCCACGTGATCAAGTCGAGCGATCAGCTCGATGTTGTGCATACCAACAAGCTGGAGGAGGATGACATGTGCATGGCGACTCCGGCTATCGTTGGGGATAAACTTTTGATCCGAACGGCGGCACGCATCTACTGCATTCAAAAGGGAAAGAAGATTGAAAAGCCGATTTCGTTTAGCACTCCTTCGGCGTTCAATATTCTGCCGGCAAAGGCAGCAGCCGTACAGAAACCCGCGAACAGCGAAAGGCCGAGCCAAGGGGCCATGGCAGACGATGATTTGGGCACCCATGGCTACGCACCCTCCGATGGTGTGAACATTCACTATGTAACGAAGGGGACTGGCCCATTGGTTGTAATGATTCACGGGTTCCCAGATTACTGGTACACCTGGCGAAAGCAGATTCCTGCGATTGCAGAGAACTTTCAAGTCGTCGCCATCGATCAGCGAGGGTACAACTTGAGTGATCAGCCTGCGGGAGTCGAGAACTATGCGATGAAGAAGCTCGTCGGGGATATTCGAAACGTCATCAAGCACTTCCAAAAAGAGAAGGCGATTGTGGTTGGGCACGATTGGGGCGGGATGGTCGCATGGCAATTTGCCATGAACTACCCAGCGACGACGGAGCGTTTGGTGATTCTGAATCTGCCGCATCCCAATGGATTGCGTCGAGAATTGGCCACCAATCCGGAGCAACAAAAGAACAGCGAGTACGCCAGGTTCTTTCAATCGCCAGATGCGGCCACGCAGATAAAAGCCGCGTCGTTAGTGGAATGGGTAAAAGATGCGGAAGCCAAGAAGAAATATGTCGTGGCTTTGGAGCGTTCTTCGATGGAAGGGATGCTGAATTATTACAAGGCCAATTACCCTCGGGAGCCTTACACGTTACCCGAGAGCGAAGGGCCAAAGGTCCAGTGTTCCGTTCTCATGATTCATGGACTGAAGGATAAGGCCTTGTTGGCAAGTGCATTGAACGACAATTGGAAGTGGATCGAGAAGGATTTGACGTTGGTCACGGTCCCTGAAGCGGACCACTTCGTGCAACAAGATGCGCCCGAGACGGTCACTCGCACGATTGCAAATTGGCTGAAGGTCAATCCGTGAACAGGATGGTAGTAAGTATTTGGAGCATCATGCGGCGCGATCAATGTAGTCGCCGGGTGGACGCATTCCCGGTATACGCGACAGCAAAAGTGGAATGCCCCCCGAAGGACGTTTATAATCGGGAACAATGCTTGCGGTCGAAAAATGTGGGTCGAAAGATTATCAGCGAAAGTAAGGCTCCGAAATTTTTCGCCCCTCATTTTTCGACAAACTCTTTTGTACCTTCATTTTTACTAGGAGACATTCTAGGGCCAAAGAACTTGTGCGACTGGGTGGTTGCAAGTTGAGATTTGATTTCTTGAGCAAGGCGATAAGGTGGCAGGAGCTATTCGTTTCTGACACCTTTTTGCTTTCCTTAAAGGCGTAGTGTGGCCTCATTCCGTTCTCTGTCCTTTTGGAAACACAGAGGAACAGAGGACACAGAGATAAGGCGTGCACAGATACACCAATCCTCTGTGGACTCTGTGCCTCTGTGTTTCAAAAAATTGCGTCGTTGGTGTCAGACGTGACAATCAGAACAGTGCCAGCAATCTCGCTATCATAAACAAATCGTTATCAGCGTTGGGCGGCGCTATTCCGCTAATCCAGTTTAACGTTGTCGTTAACCAATGCGGTTGCGAAGTTGCAATTGCAGGTCGGCGATACGACGATCTAGCTCTTCCAGTGGCTGCGCCTGTAGATCTGCGATCGAAGCTAGTTCCAGCATCAGCAACCCTTGAAGCAAGCGAATCGTGTTTGCCTTCTCTTCAGACTTGCCTTCTGCTTTACCTTCAGCTTTTCCTTCGGCTTTTCCTTCAGCTTTGCCGCGTGCTTCGCCTTCTTCGATAGCTGCTTGTAAGCGAGCTTTTTCGTCGCGTTCAACTCGGAGGCGATCTTCGTATTGTCGTCGTTGTTCTGGGGTCTTCTGGATCATTTCTAGTACTCCAATGGCTTTCTCGAATACCGGATCGAAAAGTCTTCCGCGAAGCCCTTCCACCGTTGAACCTTTGGCTTCCAAGAAAAAATGGATCCATTGTTCCAACGGCCCTCGCTCTTGCCAATTATCCCTCGCATTCTTCACCTTGGAAAGCTCGATTGTGTGGGCAAGGCGAAATTGTGGCAGGAACCGTGCTTTGTGACGATTCAACATCAAAAATGGAGTGTCCCTCAAAAGGACGTTGGGAATGGAGAACAATGCTTGCGGTCGAAAAATGTGGGTCGAAAGAACATTATCTGAAGTAAGGTTCAGAAATTTTTCGCCCCTCATTTTTCGACAAACTCTTTTTGTACGCTCGTTCGTACTAGGAGACATCGAAGGACCATAGAACTTGTGCGACTGGGTGGTTACAAGTTGAGATTTGATTTCTTGAGCAAGGTGCTATGGTGCCATTCGTTCATGACACCCCTTTTTGCCTTCCCGGATGTCTACGGGCCCGTAAGAAGTTATGGCCCAAAATATCAGGGGTCTGCGGCCACTGTTCGTTTCGTTACATTTTTGCCAGCACCGTTCAGGCAGCTAGCATCCAAAAAGCAAAAATACTCGGATTGGAAAGGCAATTGTTGGGCACACTTCCATTAGTGTAATGCAAAGACTAGACTGGAACGAAGAGGTAAACCATGTCAGAAGCAGCGACCCAACTACTCAATACGTTCTCATCACTTTCGGCTATTGAACAACATGAAGTGTTGATTGCACTTCTGCGTAGCAGTGGTCAGCTCTCACCGTCAACGTTGAACGACGATCAGCTCGTAGCGATTGCAGAGGGGGTTTTTTTATCGCTAGAAGTGGAGGAGTTCCATGGCGACAAAAATCGCAAGAGGTGAGGTGTGGATTGTCGATCTTGGTATGGTAGCCAAAATTCGCCCGTGCTTGGTGTTGAGCATTCCAGGCGACGATGAGAATGACCGAGCGTTGACGGCACTGATTCCCCATACAACAAGTACTCGTTAATCACGATTCGAAATCACCGTTCGAACGCCTTTCTTAAAGGATGGGGCGTTCGATACACAAAATATCGTCACAATTCCGAGCGTAAAACTGGTCCGCAAATTGGGAAAACTGAACGCGGATCAGTTTTCGATGGTGGAACGGTCGGTTGAATACTGGCTAGGATTCGACCAAAAGGCTGAAGCGGGCACTTAAAGCAAGAAAACAATGAGTACGCTAGGTTCTTTCAATGGCTAATCCGTGAACATTTTTGCTTGTAGGATTCGGAGCATCACGCTGCGCGATAAATGTAGTCGCGGGTTGGAGGCATTCCTGATACACCCTTGCCTGCCTTTTTGCTCGCTACTACTTGGTAGATCTTGATGGAGCCAGCGGTGAAGCCACCTGATGCACCCGCTAAGTATGCGACCCAAAGTCGGTAGCGTTCGGCCCCTACCAATTCGATCGCTCGTTCCTTGTTGGCTGAAAGATTCTTGCACCAGAAACGTGTTGTGATCGCATAGTGCTCGCGCCATGATTCGACGTCGTGAACTTCGAAGCCGGTTCGTTCGAGAACTTCGGTAGTGGTTCCGACTGGGATCAGTTCCGAGCCTGGGAAGATGTACTTCAAAAGGAACTTGCGTTCAGGACGGATCCGCGCCGCAATGCGTTTTGATGGTTTCGCACTGCGTGCAATCGCATGATTCAGAACCAGCCCTCGGTCTCGGAGCAAGGAGTTGATTTTATTGAAGTACCGCGGATAGTTTGCCGTGCCAATGTGCTCCGACATTCCAATGCTGGAGATCTTGTCGTAGCTCCCTTGGTGATCCGCATAGTCGCATATTTCCACGGTCACTCGATCCGATAGGCCAAGTCGTTCGATTTTGGCCTTCGCATATTCGTATTGTTCTTGCGACAGAGTGATTCCGTGTGCTTTGACACCGTAGTGCTGTGCTGCGTGGCAAATTAGCCCACCCCAGCCACAGCCGATATCCAACATGCGTTCGCCTGGTTCAAGTCGAAGCTTGCGGCAGATGATATCCAGTTTGTCATGTTGGGCTTGGTCCAGGGAATTGGACCAGTCCTTGAAGTAGGCACAGGTGTAGACCATTTCGGAACCCAAAAACAACTTGTAGAATTCGTTGCCCACATCGTAGTGAAACTGAATGTAGTCGGTGTTTTTGCGTTTCGATTCGTCTCGGCCCACCATGTCGTCGCGGAACCCATCCTTCAAATCGGCCACATCCGTTTTTGCGAAAAGGAAGGGGAGCGTCTTTTTAGCTAGCATGATTTTGCTAATCTTTTTCAAACGTGCGCGGTTGGATCGTTTGGTTTTGAGAGCTTCTGAGAAGTCGATTAAGTCGCCACCTTCGAAGTCGATATGGCCCGTGGCGTAAAGTCGAACCAGCATCTCCAAGGTGGGTCGTCGCATCATGCTGCCGATAACGCCTGGGCCGGACAAACTGATGATAAACTTACCGTCAGCGTTGGCCCCCAGCGGAATGACTTCGCCGTTCCATAGCCGCACCGATACGTTCAGATCAAGCGGTTCCGCGACCGACTTCAATAAGTCACGGATCGAGTTTAATTGGGTTTCCGCAGAAAAGAAGCTGGCCATTCCATCGACTCCATTCGAAACAAATACCTGGGGTGCGAGGCAATCCGCCTCTGCATTGACATCGCTCAGTTGACAAACCGAACGGTAGTCTAGAGACTTTGCCAAAATAATCGAAGACCGAAAAACGCAGGGAATCTGTGCATTTCAACTTTGCGGGGTGCGTACCAACGATATCTCGTGGGTTGATATGCGGTGTGCGGGATCTGCTATGCAGGATCTGCTATACTGTGCATGGTATTCTCGGGACGTGGTCTTTCGGCCAGTGCCCGACCCATTTTAGATCACATCATGTTCGCTAACGAACGCTGCTCAAGCGTTTTGGCAGAGAGGTATTCGCTCATGAGTTTTCATTTCCCTCGATTAACTTTTCAAGGAGAGGCGATCGTTCGAACGTCCCGATCCCTAGCATCTCTTGGTCTTTTGGTTGCTGCGTGCTTGTACAGTGCGGCGACCGGCCAAGAATCCAAACCCCAGGAAGCGAAACCACAAAGTTCCGCGGCTCCGACGGCAGGCTTGTACCCTGTCTTCATTGATACCACAGGATCCGATTGGGTCACCGTTGGTAAAGAGGACTTTGTCAAAGCCAATTGCAATGACGATACTTGGGTTTGGGATGGCAACCAAGTTCATTGCACTGGGTTGCCTATCGGGGTCTTGCGCTCCAAAAAGAAATACAAAAATCTCGAATTCGTTGGTTCCTGGCGACATCTGTCCGAAGGTGGCAATTCCGGCTTCTTTCTTTGGACGCCGGAACAGGCACTTGAAAAGCTTCCTCCCAATGCATTACCGAATGCGGGGATTGAAGTACAAGTCTTGGACCATGGGTACACGGCTCAGTTTGAAAAATCGAGCGGCAAAAAAGCCGATTGGTTCTCTACCAATGGCGATATCTTTCCAGTTGGAAAGTCCAAGCTGAAGCCCTTTGCACCTCTTTCACCCGACGGGTCGCGCAGCTTTCCAAAATCGAAGCACAGCCTCGGTTCGCCACAATGGAATCATTACTACGTTCGGGCTATTAACGGTGAAGTGCGACTATGGGTGAACGGGCACGAGGTGTCCGGCGGCAAAGAAGCCAATCCTGCTGAAGGGTACTTGTGCCTGGAATCGGAAGGAGCACCGGTCGAGTTCAAGGATATCAAGATTCGCGAATTGCCATAGCCTAAACGCGATACCGTTCAATGAAGCATTCAGCAGCAAAGATTTCGTTTAACCGTCAGCCGTAGGCGTACGTGAATGGCAGCAAGTACGCCTTCGGCTGACTCTTAAACGATTAACCGAACGTTATTGAGCCTAAACGTTACCCCCATTTTTTGAGAAACATCATTCCACAAACGATTTTAAACATGCCAAGTCAGTTTCATTCCAGAAGTCAGTCCGTCGGTACGTTCAAAGCGTTGGTGGCACATTCGATCGCTGCCGTCAGCGTTTTGCCGGCAGTGATTTTGCCAGCCATCTTTTTTCAAACAGCAGTTTTTCCAGAGAACGTTTCTGCTCAAGAGGCATCACCCCAAGGGCTGGTCTCTGGCGTTGAGCTGCAACACTTTGATCGGTCGGTTCCAGCCTCGGAAGATTTCTTCCGGCATGTGAATGGAAAGTGGTTATCAGATACCCCGATCCCTTCGGACCAGTCCAACTATGGATCCTTTACGATCCTGGACATTGAAACCAAAGCTGCCATTAAGAAGATCATCGAAGAGGCTGGTGCAGACCCCAAGCCATCGCCGATCGCAAAGCAAGTGGGTGACTTCTATCGATCTTACACCAACATTTCCCGACGCAACGAACTGGGACTGAAGCCGATCGAAAGCCAGCTTCAATCGATTCGATCCGTTCAAGATAAGGCGCAACTTGCCGAGGTGGCAGGCAAGCTGTCGGGACAAGGTATTGGAAGCTTCTTGAGCTTTTACGTGGAGCCCGATGCGCGTCGGTCCGATCAGTATGCGATCTACGTCAATCAAGATGGTATCAGCTTGCCAGATCGCGATTATTATCTGCTGGACGATGAGCAAAAAATCAAAACGCGAAAGGCGTACGTTGCGTTCATTGAATCCATGTTGGGTCAAATTGGTTGGAACGATCCAAGCGGATTTGCCGCCAAGATTTTGGCTTTGGAGACCGCCTTTGCAAAATCCCAATGGTCCCAAGTGGAACTGCGAGATCCGGTTAAAGGCTACAACAAAATGCCGTCGTCCGAGTTCGGATCCAAGTACTCGGGATTGCTTTGGGCCAATTACGCGAAAGCTGCCGGATTGCCTGGTGCGTCTGATCTGATTGTAGGCCAACCAAGCTTCTTTGCGGGAGCGTCGGATCTGATTCAATCGACCGACGTAGAAACGCTTAAGGCCTATCTGGCGTTCCAAACTATCGATTCGTTCGCCCCGTTGTTGACCGAATCGCTGGAGAAAATGCACTTTGATTTTCACGAAACAACTCTGAGCGGTGTCAGCGAACAAGAACCGCTATGGCGTCGCGGTGTGGATGCCTGCAATGGCTTGTTAGGAATGCCAGTTGGCCAGCTTTATGTGGAGCGATATTTTTCACCGAAAGCCAAGGTGAAGATGAACGCGCTTGTTAAGAACCTGATGGTCGCCTTTGAAAATCGGATCAAGAAACTGGCTTGGATGGGCAATGGAACCAAAGCGGAAGCTTTGCAAAAGTTGGCTCTTTTCACTCCGAAGATTGGTTACCCCGACACATGGAAAGATTACTCTTCCGTGGAGATCGTGCCTGATAACATCGTAGCTAACTTGCTCAAAATTGCCGAATTTGAGCGAGCGTATCAGATTGGAAAACTGGGCAAGCCCATCAATCGCAACGAGTGGTTCATGCCCCCTCAGACGGTCAATGCCTACTACAATCCGACCATGAATGAGATTGTTTTTCCGGCCGCCATTTTGCAACCACCCTTTTTCAATTTGGATGCAGATGATGCCATCAATTACGGTGCCATCGGTGCAGTGATTGGTCACGAAATCAGCCATGGGTTCGATGATTCCGGTGCTCAATTCGACGGAAAGGGGAACTTGCGTGATTGGTGGACCGAAAAAGACAAGGAAGAATTTAAGGCACGGTCCGCTCAGTTGGTCTCCCAATACGATGCCTATTCGCCACTGCCAAACTCTAAGGTCAACGGCAGCCTGACTCTGGGTGAGAACATCGGAGACCTGGGGGGAATGAGCGTTGCATACACCGCCTACCAGTTGTCGCTGGAGGGCAAAGAAGCCCCTGTGATCGATGGTTTTACTGGCGATCAACGGTTCTTTATCGGTTGGGCTCAGGTTTGGCGTCGCAAGTACCGCGATCAAGAAATGCTAAAGCGATTGATGACGGACCCTCATTCCCCCAGCCAATACCGTTGCAACGGGATCGTTTCGAATCTGGATGAATTCTATAAGGCATTCGGCATCTCGGAAGGTTCGAAAATGTTTCTTCCCGAAGCCGATCGTGTAAGAATCTGGTAAGGTTTTTGCCTTATGATGAAACCTGAACCAGTCAGCGGCAACGCAATGAAATCCGAGATTGATATCATTTCATTGTCCGACTGCCCATCCTTCATTACCAAAGATGGATCGGGCATTCGGGAGCTGTTGTCCCATCGCAATTCGTCGATCCGCAATCAAAGCCTGGCCGAGGCTACTATTGGGCCAGGCGTATTGACAGAATTGCATTATCACAAAGTTACCGAAGAGATCTACTTCATCACGCGTGGAACGGGCGTTATGACCCTAGGGAATCGTACGTGCCGCGTTACAACGGGGGATGCGATTGCTATCCCGCCTGGCCAAATTCATCAGATACTTAACGATGGCGATGAAGATCTTGTGCTTCTATGCTGTTGTGCGCCAGGTTACGAACATTCCGACACGTACCTTGAAAGTCCCGATTCTTTGAGCTGATGCGGCTGGGTAGTACATCAATATGGACTCAGCCCCTTCACCCATGCCTGACTCTGATTTTCCCGACTTGGATGCGTTCCGGCCGTACTTAACGGTGTTGGCGCGAGGCCAGATTCCTGTTTCGATGCAAGCTCGACTGGACGCTTCGGATATCGTTCAAGAGACCTTGCTGGAAGCGTATCGGAAACGAGACCAGTTCCAGGGTGGACAGGAAGCTAGGCAACTTGCGGGCTGGCTGCGTCAATTGCTTTCGTGCAATCTGATCGACGCGTTTCGGACACAACGGCGCGACCAACGTGATGTTCGCCGCGAGCAAATGCTGCCCCATTCCGTCGACGAATCTGCCATGGGGCTGGATGCGTTGCTCATTGCAAACGACTCCTCACCCAGCGAAGCGGTCGATAAGCGTTTTCGAGCTTTGGAAGTTGCAAGAGCCATTGAGCAACTGCCCGACCAGCAGCGCGATGCAATCATGTTACGGTACTTTCAAAAAACGACACTCGAAGAGATCGCCAACCATATGCAGAAATCCAAACCCGCAGTGGCAGGGTTGTTAAAACGTGGACTGGCGGCCCTACGCGAGCGTCTGAACAAGGAAGACGTATGATCGGCTCGGAGGATCAAGACGGAAAACAAGACAAAGTGGATTCGGCCATCGCGGAGTATCTGGAAGCCGTCGATCTTCAAAGTCCTTTCGATCTTCAGCAGTGGCTGGACCGGCATCAGGAAATCAGGTCCGAGTTGATGGAGTTTTTAGCCACCGAAAACGACTTCGGGGCGGCCATGTTGCCCAAGCAACTCAACGATTTCAATGCGGCGGAATTGACTACGGATTGGGCCAGGGGAACGATAGACTCGCAGCAGCAGCAGCAGCAGCCTTTTGCGCCTTCGATTCGTCGATCCAAAATTGGTCCGTACGTGCTCAAGCGATTGTTGGGGGCAGGCGGCATGGGACAGGTTTATGAAGCATCGGATCCGTCTGGTAATTTGGTAGCGGTGAAGTTGTTGTCCTCGCGATGGATGCGGTCGGAAGAGTCGTTGCTTCGCTTTAAACAAGAAGGGGAAATCGCCAGTACGATCAATCATCCGCGATGCGTTTTTGTCAGGGCTGCGGATGAAGACCAGGGCCAGCCTTACATCGTGATGGAACTGATGACGGGCAAAACATTGAAGGATCTGAGTTCGGAATCAGGACCATTGGATGTGGCCGACGCATTGCGTGTCATCATGGATGTTTTGGATGGGCTGGAAGAGGCACATTTGCACGGCATGGTCCATCGCGATATCAAACCAGCCAACTGTTATCTGGAATCCAATGGTCGCGTGAAGCTTGGGGATTTCGGTTTGGCCCGATCGATGGTCCACAATTCTGAATTGACGCAAACAGGCGATTTCGTAGGTACACCTTTGTTCGCATCCCCCGAACAAGTGAAAGGTCTATCGATAGATTCGCGTACGGATATCTATTCGGTATGCGCGACGTTGTACTTTCTCCTTACGGGTAAAGCCCCTTTTGCAGGTTCGTCCCCCACCAGCGTGATCGCAAGAATCGTTTCCGAAGACCCAACACCTGTGCGAGCTTTGAATCCAAAAGTTCCCGCGCTTCTTGAGAGCGTGGTCATGCGGGGCTTGCAACGCGATCGTGCTGCCAGACAGCAATCGGTCGGTGAATTGAGGCATGCATTGGAGCCTTTTGCCACCGGTCGGCAAACCATATCCACTTGGGGCCGTCGTTTCGCTGCCTATGGTTTGGATAGCATCCTGGCGGGATTGTCCGGCGCGGTTACTGTTCAGTTTGTGACGCTGGATGAAACATATCCTGCGATCCCGCTTTGGCTCTTTCTAAGCTTAATGCTCCCGATCGTACTGTACTATCTCCTGTTCGAGGTTTGGGGGAACGCAACCTTAGGTAAGCGTTTGTTGCGATTGCACGTAGTCGATCGGTATACGGGTGAGAAACCCAGCCTGTGGAAACGAGCGGTGCGCGTGCTCACGGCACTGCTTTTCATGGGAATGCTGAGCGACCTGATACTCTATCTTTGGGGCGACCCTAATGATGTTAAAACGTGGTCAGCATGCCAATGGGTTGGTTATACGGTGTCGTATACTTTGATGTTGTTGCCATGGCTTTTCGCGTGGCGGCCTCGGCTGTTGTTGCATGATTGGATCAGCGGAACAACGGTCGTTGACCGACCTTCTCTTTCTGCACAGCAACAACTAGCACGTGTCGCCGCAGTTTACGATGTGCCCTTGTTGGCTTCTACGGGGTACCCAGACAAGCTGGGCGATTTCATAGTGACCGGGCTGATTAGTTCTTGTAGCTCCGGCACGATACTAGCTGGGCGCGATGAGCGTTTAGCGCGAGATGTTTGGATTCAATTGAGGCCTCGCGGGGAACTGGAATTGACCACTCGTCGCCGAAATTGTGATCGAACCGCTCGGTTGCGGTGGCTCAGCGGTGGTATTGAAGGCGATTGGCGTTGGGACGCATTTTTGGCTTTTCAAGGTGCACCCCTGAAGCATTGGACAGCACCGGAATCGCCCCTGGCTTGGAAGAAAGCCAGAGGCATATTGGCTCAAATTGCCGACGAACAAATTCATGGCGAGCAGGATGGAACTTCCGTATCGGTAAAGTCGTTGGATCAAATTTGGATCGATGCACGCGGAAGAGTCGTCATTGTGGATTGGCACCATTTGGATCCGGCGGAACCGATTCAAGATGATACGGTCGCTCAACAGCAACGATCGGTGCTTCGCGAAACAGCTCGATTGCTATTGTGTGGAAACAGCCTACCGCTCCAGTCTCCATCGACGCCGATTTTAGCGATCCTACCTGTTTACGCCCGCAATATTCTTGAACCTCTCTCGGCGGGGCCCAACGAATCTTTTTCGGCAGCGATTTTTCTTGAGTCGCTCAATGCTTATGCGCATCGACCTGCCGAAATCAATTTTGAGAGTCGCTTGATGGGGATGGGAATTGCGGTGGTTCCTGCCCTGATGCTACTGGGGATTGTGGCAGGGCTTTCCCGAACTGGAAATCTGCTGGTGTTAGAGAGTTTAGCCGATCAATTGGTAGCACCTTTAGTAGTCGAATGGTTGCTGGAGGCTGGCAACGAGAAAGAATGGGAACGAGCCGAGGCCGCAGTTAAAGGGTGGCCTTCTCGGGACCAATTGCAGTCTTGGCTTGCCAATCGCAAGCAGGGATTTCAGGAATTGTCCGAGCAGTATCGAGTGCGATTTGATCGGCAAGGCTCATTTGCGGCGTTAATTTCTCAAAATGCCAATTTGATTTCCGATCCGGTTTCTCAATTGCCAGCGGTTCGTTTCGAGTGGGAGGGCGACAAACTTGTTTTGTTGCATTGGCGAAAGCCGGAGGGGCGTATCAATTTCGAACTTCCGTTGATTCCTCGAATGGTTTCGCATGATGCAAGCCAAGCTTCGGGTACGTTTTTGCGCTGGAGCCCGGTGCGGTTGGTGGTCGTGATGCTTGCTCCGTTTTTCATTTGGGTGGTGTGGGCAGGATTGACAAGGGGCGGTCTTGCAATGTGGATTTCAGGTCAGCAAGTCGTAAATGTTGCTGGTACGCCTATCCACTGGTACATGTGGATTTGCCGCGTGCTGATTGCAGGGACGCCATTTCTTCTTCTCCAAAGCTTGGTGGTTTGGCTGGATTTGTACCACCCTGAATATTTGCTGGTTTCTTCGATCGCAAGTCGAGCCATGCTGTGGCTGTTTTTGGTTTATTCCATTCTGGTTCTTGCGTTGCCAAGACGCGCTCCTCATGACTGGTTGCTGGGGCTGTATTTGGTTCCCAAATGAGGAATCTATAGTAGGAAAGAAATTTTTTAAATTCTTGCGCCCCGATTTCGCGGCGGTGTCGGCTAGCAAAGTACGGGACGCTTCCAATTGCGGCCTTGATCCTTACTTTAAAAGACGATTCCAATGTCAAACCTATTGATCCAAGTTCAGGAAGTTGGAAAAGCGTTTCGTACCGTCCGTGCGGTGGACGGGGTTTCCTTTGAGGTGAAGCAGGGAGAGATTTTTGCGCTGCTAGGGCCGAACGGAGTGTTAAGTTTGCTGCCAGGTGCGTCTTCGACAGCCATGCCGATGCGGACGGTACAGGGCGAAGTGTCTGCTGTAGAAATTTTGCTGAGCATGATCCTGATGTTCGTCGGCATTGCCGGCCTGCGTCTTCTTGCGGGGCGGATTTTTGCCGCAGGCATTATGCTTTATGGCAAAGAGCCAAGTTGGTTGTATATCGCCAAATGGGCGCTGATTCGTCAAGGCAAAACCCAATCATTCTCGGCGGTTATGCTCGTGTTGATGCTAGCGAACTGGACGATGCTGACGCCCAGCCATGCGATCGCCCAAGAGAGCTTGGATCTGGAGCAACAACGGAAGTCCTTCGATCAAGTTTGGCAAACGATCAAAGATGTTCATTGGGATCAAGAGTTGGTTGGCGAAAAATGGGATGCGCTTCGAGAGGAATTGAGGCCAAAGATTGAACAAGCGAAAGATAAGGAATCGGTCCGGGAAATCCTTCGTCAAATGCTGAAGAGTCTGGGGCAATCGCACTGCGAAATCATTCCGATGGAAACGTACCAAGCCATGGAGGAGCAAGGGAACCAGGGGGGCGAAGGCGTAAGTGGCTTAACCCTGCGTTGGATGGATGATCAATTGGTGGTAACTCAAGTGCGACCCAATTCCCCCGCCAAAATCGGAGGCGTTGAAGTAGGCTGGGCCTTGCAAAGTATCACTCGTAATGGGGCCACTCGATCTGCGGATCAGCTTATCCTTGCCGTCAAGAAAGCCACCGAAGGGCAGATCGTACGTTTTGAAACTGCGATGGGGCTAGCGGCGACCAGTGCGTTGACGGGCGCTATCGACGAAACGTTGAAAGCAGAATTTCTGGACAATACGAACTCCTCCAAGACGGTTGTGTTGCAGTTGGTCCAAGGGGAAGGGATTCCAGCAAAGATGGGGAATCTACCTCTGATGGACATTGACTTCCAATCTCGTTTGCTCGATGACAACATCGGTTACATCGCATTCAATGCATTCTTTGATCCAGGGCGATTGATGAAAGCATTTCAAAAGGCTGTCACCCAGGAGCACGCTCAGTCGCAAGGTCTTGTGATCGACATGCGAGGGAACATCGGCGGGATGATTTTGATGACGATGGGGATGAGTGGCTGGTTTGTCGATGAACAAGGGAAGCTGGGATGCATGAAAATGAAGGATACACCTCTGAACGTCGTGATCAATCCACGACTGCCTCGGTACAAGCGACCAGTTGCCATCCTGATCGACGAATGTTCCATTTCAGCCGCTGAAATTTACGCTGGCGGTTTGCAAGATATTGGCGCAGCTCGAATTTTTGGTGGGCGATCTGCGGGTTTGGTTCTACCCTCCAACGTTTCGCGGCTGCCCAACCAAGATGGATTTCAGTACGTTACGGCAGATTACGAATCTGCATCCGGTCGCGTTCTGGAGGGGCAAGGAGTTGTGCCAGATGAATCGATCACGTTAACTCGAGCTCAACTCAAGGCCGACACCGATCCGGTGTTATCCGCCGCGAAGGCATGGATCTTGACCCATCCAAACTAAACTTCAACTTCAACTTCAACTTCAACTTCAACTTCAACTTCAACTTCAACTTCAACTTCAACCTAAACCTAAACCTAAACCTAAACCTAAACCTAAACCTAAACTGTCCTTCA
>Ga0247837_1001017_pt1 | contig 60255 bp, 42 predicted proteins | sample LaCtaG_2_FD_187115 | JGI IMG/M metagenome (GOLD analysis project Ga0247837, IMG submission 187115) | Freshwater microbial communities from meromictic Lake La Cruz, Castile-La Mancha, Spain - LaCruzMarch2015_14.5m | ecosystem: Environmental > Aquatic > Freshwater > Lake | place: Spain: Castile-La... | reverse complement strand
CCAAACTTCACCCAATTTCACTTAAAATGCACAGAAGTCTGCCAGTCACGTACTTAAATAGGCCTTATTTACATATAACCGACTGCAGTGACCTAGGCGAAGTCTAAGAAACACCATTACCTACTTGTTCTTAGCTCTCGGCGGAGTGGGCGGACTCCTCCCCTCGCTTTCCAGCCACAGTCCCGCCTGTCCCTGCATGGGATTGAGTGTTTTGGGCACGATTTCGAGTGTGCGCTTGATGAGCAGCAGCGCAGCGGCGTTCCTGTACTTCCCACAGTAGTCTGTGGCTGAAAACACGGTCATCACTTTGCCGTCGAAGGTCCGGTCGTAGCCTTCCATCACAGGCTCGTGACTGCGGATTATCATGCCCAGGCGGTTCTCCGTGAGGAACTGAGTCACTCTTTCTCCGCTATATTTGAGACTATTGGGGTCTCTCACCGCCCTGCGGTCCGCATCACTGGGATCCGAGAAAATCGCATCCACTGCCAGCTTCATCCTTGCATCCCCAGACGCCCGGTTGAGAGAAAGCGGCCGCGGCACAGTTTCCAGCTCTTCCAGCGTTCTCCAAGTCTGTCCAATGCCTCCATGCACACACAAAATCGTGTCACTGATCACAGCGCAGAGAGGGAGGTAATCGAATAAGCCGTTCAGACGGTTGAAAACGGAGCCTGGGGCGTTGGAGTCTTCTTGGAACTTGGAGGTGCATTCGTCGAAGAGGCCTTTTTGGTGGTTTGCGGGCTTGTCTTCGGTCTGGCCGCGGAGGAGGTAGATGGAGTCGGGGTATTTCACCTTTAAAGCCAGTAGAAGCAGCACTGTTTCTACGCTTTTGGTTCCTCGGCCCACGAATCCGCCCAGAAATACGTAGGAAAAACTCTCGATGTCGCCTGATTTCGGTCTTTCGGACGGCTCCCCCCACATTTCAAAGTGCCTCAGCAGGTCCAAGTACTGCCCACACAGACTCCCAAACACCTTCGCAGGCGGCCTCACTCTCAGCACATTCCCCTCATTCCTAAGAATCCCCGTGCACACGTCAATCACTGAAATCACCGCATCCCGAGACAAGTCCCATTGGTACTGACTGGCCGCTAGGACGTTTTCGCTCTTGAGGAGTTCTTGCAGGATTGCGATTTCTGCGCCTTCTTGTGGGATTGAGGGGTTGGCGATCCCTGGAGGCAGGGCCTTGATACCGATCCTTTTCCCCTCTTCTTGCAGTCTGTCCATGGACACTTTCTTCATTAGATCGTCTTGGTGCACTCCGCCGACATCCATTCCGTAGCCGAAAGAGACTACGACATGCGAGGCTAGGCGGATGTCGGGAGTGGTGTTTCTAGCTCGGGGCGCCAGCACTGCAGTGGTGTTTGCAGCCTCAATACCACCTATAGACTTAGAGGCCGGGCCTATGTCCCTGACCGACACATCCGCCGCTCCCAGCAAGTTCGAAGAGTCAATAACTAGGACCGACCCAGTGGGCACATTGGGAGTCTCGTGGTCAAAGCCTCCGTGCACATAGATGTCACTGTCAAAGCTCCAAGCTGTGTGGCGGAAGCGCTGTAACGGCGCGAACTTCTTCCACTCGCTCGAGTCTGTGTTGTATACTTCCAAAGGGACCTTTTCCCCGACCTGATTAGTCCGTCCTCCAATGACGAACATAGTTCCGCCGATAAATAGCGTAGTGTGCTGATATCGACTAATAGGCTCGGCACCTGGAATGCTCTTATAAGGTGCTCTGACCCAGTCCCAACGGCCGTCTCTATGCTTCCGCAGGCCCCAGGTATCGTTGAGTGCACTCTGGTCCGCTGTGCGGCCGCCGAAGATGACCATCATTCCCATCGCGTAGCCGGTCATGCACACTGCGGCGGAGTGGTACACGCGCACAGGCGGCATTTCGCCTTTGATGTCCAGCTTCACCCAGGAAAACGGCCCCCGCTCCACATTGAGCATCCAAACATCTGACACTGACTCTGAGCCTGTGTTGCCCCCGAAGATCAAAAGGTGGGGTTTGACGAAACTAATCGTGTGCCCATATCTGCGGCCGGGAGTGGGCCCCACTACTGGCACAATGGTCCACGACCCTCTGTCCAGTCCTTCCCTGAGGTCCAGCAGAAACAGGTCGTCAGAGGCCAGCGACCCTCCCCCAGTCGCCCCTCCATAGACCACCATTTGCATGCTTTCCGCACCTGTGGAGGCATGTGCGGCTCTGGGGGAAGGCGGCGTGCCTGCCACATTCGTGTCCAGTCGGGTCCACTGACAGGTGAGTAGGTCGAGGCAGTATGCGTCTGCTGTGATTGAGTACTTCCCTGTGTCGCCCGTGGCTCCCCCGAACAGCACTATTTTGTTCTTCGAAATTGCTGTCATGGTGTGGCCGAAGCGGGCAGGAGGGACCACGGCAGAGGCAGAGAAGTCGATGGTGCGGAAATTGGCAGGAGGGAGTGAGTCTGTCTTTGCGCTGCGCATTATTATAAACCATAGGGCGAACTCAAGAGGAATAATGCGGCCCTTCGCCTGCTGCTAGGGAAAGGTCTGGGAGAGAAGTCTGCAGACTGGCTCCATAGTAGCTGTGCGAAAAGATTTAAGCAAGTTAGATGTCGTTTTGCGATATTTCGAAGGAACCCACTAGAGTCTGCACAGTGCAGTCTTCAAAATTTTACTTTTCACCAGTTAATTGGCTCAAATTTCACTCTTACAGCCCTTAATTTCTTGTCTCTATATCAAAAATATGCCTATAACTACGTCCACCCGACATTGAGCAAAGCCAGGCTATAGCTCCTTCCCAAGCAAACTAGCAGCCAGTCCATGATTACATACAGAAAAAGCGTGAGCGACAGCACCCCAGCACACTCTGCGACTCCCCGAAGTCCACCTCAAAGCGCTGCTCCTCCTCTCTCGGAGTTTCCCCGTACAACTCCTCGCTTAGGAAGTTGGGGAACTCCTGAAAGCGCGGACTTTGCACCTTAGGCCTGGGGGTGGGGTCGTCCACTTTCACCTTCGCAGCTGCAGTAGAACGCAAGGAACTCACACTCAGGTCTAGGAAGTGGGCTGCGCTTTCTTCTGCTTGGCACATCTTTTGTCTCACTTCGAACACTTTGGACTCAGACGAAGACACGGAGGCGCTTTGAGTGGCAATTGCCGCCATTACAGTTCTGACCTTCTTTTCTAGCTCTGGCAGTTTCTTCAAAGCACTGTTCAAAGTCTCCTTCTTCAACTTATACTCAACGCAATAGCTAATCCACTCCGCTATAATCACTGCCCCTCGAGCCACTTTGGCTAATTTCGCCTGCAGCGTCTGTTGGTTTTTCCACACCGGTAGCAAAGCACTAAGCTGCTCCTCCGACAAATGGTCCGGGGAAATGCTGCTCATGAGTGCTTTGAGCGGGCCGAAGTTCTTGAGAATAGCGAGGAAGGTCTTCCAGGAGCGGTCCTGCTGGTCTAGGAGGAGCATGAACTTGTCTGAGAGGTCTACGAGGGTTGGGGAGGGTTCGGAGAGGTGGCTCAGTTCGGAGCAGGCTTCTTTCGTGAAGTGCCAGGTGGCGTCTTTGATGCGCTCTGCTGCGGATTTAGTTTCGTGCTTGAAAAGGTCGATTTGCTGTTGAGTAAGGTGCAGCTGAGCACTGAGTCTTTCCAAGCGTTCCCTACTGCCCAGCAGCAGCTTGCCCTCCCTCCTCACTTCTGCCTCTGCACCCGCCAGTTCCCTCCGCAGCAGCACCATAACGTTGGAATCCAGGCCCTCCACACTCTCTCCCATGTTTATGCCAGCTAGGTTGTAAGTGCCTTTCTCTAAAGCTTGCAGCTAGTTGTGTAAGCTTCAGGTGGGAGAGAGGCTACTGAGGGGTGAGAAAGCTGGGGTGGATAGAAGAAATATGGGTAGGTTGGGGAGTAAGAAGGATGGATAGGGGAATTCGCTTGTTTGCAGGTCTAGGAAGTAGTGGGACAATTTGCACTTTGATGGATTTGCGATAATTCTGTTTTCCTACTTCGTACATTTCACCATATCAAATTCACGGAAAATGAACCAAATTCAGCGGATTGAGCCTTAGCAATAGAACCCTTGTTAGAAAGCAATCTAGAAAAAGACAATTGCATTTGCAATTGTCTTTATTGCGCTGAAACGAAGATTTTTGGTCCGATGAAGAACATTTCGGAAAGCGAATATATAAATTAAGCTTCTCAGAATCAAGCGAGTTGAAGAGATTTCAGAGGCTTTTGCTTGAACTTGACTTTATTTCGACTGAAATTCGAAGATGTCCTCCAAAAAGGCCATCCAACACCTTTGGCGACAAAAAGGCTAAACTTTACTCTTGCTCTGAGATTTTCGTCTTCGAGTGCACAGATTGCTGGCGGAGAGGTTCAAGGCAACGGTGCTTCGTCCAGACACTGGGGCGAGAGTTGGATTCCTCACCTTTGTGCACTGTAGCAAGGCGGCTGCCTTGGCTTGGTAGCTGCGCTGGGCTGCTAGTCATGATGCGACGTCTCCCACAGGCCTCAACAGACAGCCAGACACCGGCTGCTGAGGATCAGAAGGTACTCTGACCGGACTGGGATGAGCAAATTGCCGCTTTACTGCTTCCAACCTAGGATATATGCCAATGTTTCGAAGGAGTCCCACAGAGGTGCATTGGTTCTGAGCCATCCTTTCTATTCTAGGCTTCAAGATGGAACTTTGTGTAAAGGTCCCCAGACAGTGCTGAGAAGAGAGGAAATGGTCCTTCTTCCTGTATTGCGTAGATAAGTACTCATATGTACCTTTGAGTAATTTGTATTTCCTCACTTCGACAATTTGCAAAGTTCCTATTCCCGACGCTAATTCCCAATGTTAGTAATCGAAACTAGAGAAATGCGCACAAGTGGCAATCAGACTTAGCGCAAACATCCAATCCCTCTAAAGAGTTCCATAAACTGAGGTATTTAGTAGCAACTAGGACAGCGACTGGAACTCCTCAAGCTCTTTCTCCAGGGCTGCGACCTGCAGACCTTCAGGCCCCAACACCTTCTCCAGCAGTTCCTGCATTCCCTCCACTCCCTCCAGCCCCATACTCCTCACCTTCTCCAGGAACTCCTCCTGCGTCATCCCCTGTCCAAACGCCTCTGATACACTTAATCCCTGTATAAGCAGCTCTGTGCCGAGGTGCTGGGCACACTCCTTCGCAAGCGCCTCCGCATTCTCAGTGCTTTTCGGGAAGAAGCGGGCGTAGGGGAACAGCCCCACTTCATGTGTCTGTGCGAAGGACTGGAGTTCTATGTACAGCAAGAGGCGGGCGGGTAGGGGGAAATGGTGGGAGTTGCAGAGGGATTGAAGGGCGGGGAAGGCGACTTTGCCGGTGGAGTCTGTGTCTGCAGATTGCAGCTCTGCAAAGGTGAGTGCGGAGAGGAGTCCTTCGAATTGGGCCTTTAGGTCTGCTTCTTCGCTCTCAGCTAGCACTTCCCACTCCCCCAAAGCAGCGAAATCCACGCTTTCCACCTGCTCTAGCTTCTGCGTATCCACCAAGCCTTGTCTGTGCCCCAGCAGGTACGCAGCTGCCGCAACAGCGTCTGCTTCCTCCCTTACCTGCAGCTGGTCTCCCTGCAGTGCGAACTTCAGATGGTCAATACTCAGCTGTTTGTCTGGGAAGTGGGCGGCCAGCTTCCTTTTCATGACTTCGGGAGTGAGGTGGTGCAGTTGGGCTCGGAGACGGATGGATTGGAAGGTCCGGGCGACTCGGGTTTCGTCGATATTTAGCAAAATCACCCCGCCGTCGCCCTTGCGTTCGTCCCAACTGTCAGTGCTCAGGCTTTTCCGCACCTCTGCGATGGACATTAGGTCGCCTCCTGGCTCTGTATAGAGCTCGTGACGATACTCTTCATAGGCATAGGGCTCTTCGGGGATTTCTTCCTGAGGAAACTGAGAGAAGTATTGTCCCTGCGGAGAGCTATCAAACAAGGGAGTTGTGGGGTTGCTGGGGTCCTCAACTGTAGGGGCAGGCTGCGACTTCATCGAATTCCCGTTTTTCCCCACTGAGGAATTCTCATGCGCAGGGAGCGAAGTAAGGGCAGGGCGGAAGCCACTAGATCGTTTCGAGCCTTCAGAAACCTCGAAAGGGTTGGAAGTCAGGGAAAAGGTGTCTGAGCGGAAGCTGGGCTGGGCTACAGCGGACTGCAGGTCCCGCGGCTCTGAAGTCTGCTGGTAGTCACTCAGCAGGTCTAGGCTTCGGAGGGCCTCCGACCCTGAAAACAGCCCTGCAATCTGCCACTTGTGCATTTTTAGGCCTGCGGAGTGGAGGGCGTTTTTGAGTGATTTGGCTGTGAAAACAGTCGCGGAGGATAAAATGTCGGAGAAATTGAGTCGTTTGCGAGTGGTTTTGCGCTTAAGGATGTGCAGGCAAATGTCCTGTAGCGCCCTTATTCCTTCTCGCTTGTCCTGCTCCAGTACTCTGGTCTGCGCTTCGTGCAAGTCCTCCATTTCTCTGATTTCTTGCCTCATTTTGCAGATTTCTCGCGTTTCCCAGCCTCGCACGTCCTCCCTAGTCATCCTCCACCCTTCCTCCATTTCCCCTATCAGCTGGACATATAAATCCGTCGTTTCTTGTTTGTCCCTCTCCTTCAACTCCAGTTCTGACCTTAAGCCTGTCATTTCCAGCCTCAGGGCCGCTGTTTCCTGCTGCAGTATCTGAATGTGCGTGTCCTGGGACTTCCCTAGGAAGGCCGCTTGTTCCGAATCCCGGACCTTTTCCCTGAGACTCTGAGCGTCTTTTCTCAAGGCTTCGAGGGCGGCGGTCAACTCTGTGTTTTCCCTCCTCAGGTCTGAGTCTGCAGTCAACAGCCTGGCAGTCCTCCCTTCCTTTATCAGTTCTTTCAGTCGCTGGCACTCTGCGAAGTACTCCTTCGCTTCCGCCTCCAGCTCTGCGGCTTTAGTCAGCTTTATGCTCCTTTTCAGCTGGCCACAGGCCGTTTCCTTGGCAATTAGGTCCGATTTGAGCTGCTTGATGGTCTGTTTGAGTGCGGAGACCAGGCGAGTCTCCGCCACCAAGGCAGAAAGCTGCTTTTCCCCAGTGACAGCGCTCATCTGCTGCATCAGCTGGTCTCTGCGGTCGAGTTCCTGCTCCAATTGGCTCAGTTTCGTGCCCAGTTTCCGATTGACGGTTTTGAGCAGGTTGTTGTCTGCTTTGAGGGCCAGGACTTCCTCGTAGAGCTGTTCTTTGTCGTGGATGATGGTCTGGGGACGCAGTCTGCCAACTGCCAGGGACTCTTTCAGGTCGGTGAGGCCGATAAAGCGAGTTCTGGTGCCGTAGCCTGAGGTGGTCCGGCCCAAGGCTGGCTTGAAACGCAGGTTTTCGGACTCTTGGCGGTACAGACTGGGGTAGGGCGCAAGGCGCCGGGCGAGGGAGAACTCAGACAGGTCAGGAGACAGACGTCTAGGGTCTGTAAACTTGCGGTGCACTGCTAGATTGGCCATATTAACTTGAGTCCTTGCAGGCTTGCTAATAGGAATTTGTATAGGTGTGTAGGGAAAGCCGGGATTTGAGGAGGAAATTGGCATTGATGGACTGAGGTGGAAAATTTCGTGTAAATGACATAAAATGGGAAATGTCGTTGTGGAATATATGATTTGGGCAGATTTTAGGTGGTTTGTTGAAAGGAGAATGTCGAGAAAAGCGCTTTTTCTTGTATTTCGCTCTAATATAAACAAAATTCGTACCTTATTATTACACCTGTTCGAAGTAAGTGGCATCAATTGAGGACAATCCATAAGAAAAAGCGCTTCTATTGCATGTTTCCTGTTAAAAAGCCTAAATTCCTCCCACAGACCCTATCAACCCTAACACCAATTTCCGCCTATCCAGCAGTTAACAACCCAGCCCTTCCTACGGATATACACAGCTTCAGCCTTTCCCTATTTCTATTAATGGCCGAGCGATTTTCAGATAAGGAGACAGAGGAGACAGGAAAGCCAACAGAGGGACTTGGGGGTGTGCAGACAGGAACGGAGGAGAGCGATTTGGAGGCAGTTTCAGGGGCTTCCGAGACTACAACTCAATCAAAAGCCTCGAAATCCAGACATCGTCGAGTGCCCTTGAAATCGGCGATTGCCAGGAAACTGACGAGAATCAGGGAAACGGACGAAGGGAAGAAGAGACTGAGGGAGTTGGCTTGGGACTTGGTGTGCGACCAAAAGGTGCTGAAAAAGCCGCTTTCTGCAGGCTCCAGCACTCCAAACAATGAGAAACTAGTGCAAGACATAAAAGCCCGAGTCCAGTCTATCAAGACCAGACTCACTACTTCGAAGCGGCTTCTAGCCTGTCTGCTTCCTCCTAGCACTAATTAGCACCACCTATACTGGTGGAGCACTTGGTAGGCGGCGAGTAGGACTTTCCGCCGCTCCCAGGCGCAGGCTTCGGCCACGCCTAGACACTTGTGGCCGCAGTGGGTGCATTTCTTGCGCAGTCGCAGCAAGGCTTCTTGATTAGCGCCGTTTTCTTCAACTCTCAAGTCACACTTGCGACAGGAGAGCTTCACAGCTCGAATGCAGGCTGCAATGCTGGCTAGACTGAAGGAGTTGAAGCGGAGGTCAATAGTTTTCAAGCCAGGCAAAGAGGGTAAGGTCTGTGCAAGCGCCTGAGCACCAGGGTCGTCTATGATATTATCACTTACGTCCACATATGTAAGCGCAGGCATCAACTTAAAGGCCGTAAGAAGGTAAGCAAAGCCTTCATTGTGAATAAAGTTATGCCACAGTTTGAGACTACTGAGCTGCTGCAAAGTCACTATCGCCCCTGCCAAGTACCCACTGCCTTCCTCCCTTATCAAGCATCTCGACAGATTCAGTCTTTTCAGCCCTTGAAATCGCACCAAGGCTTCGCTTAAGTAGAGCGCTCCGTCTGGCTCCAAGCGGCTTTCTCTCAGTGACAAGGACTGCAAGTGTGGAGAAACGCTATTGGCCAGCACTTTTGCACACTCCTTATGCAGACTCCCCAGTGTTATTTCCAAGTGAGTTAGCTCTGGACAGCCGCTCAAAGCCTCGAACAGCACTGCTCCACCGGACTCGTTGATGATATTTAGTCCGAGCCGCAAACGCTGTAGTTTCGATAAGGGACGAATTCCTGCGGCAAGCAGCTGACCAGCTTCAGTGGAAAAGACGTTATCTCTGAGGTGAATTTCCTCTAGTTGGAGGAATGACGGTAACTTTTTCGACAGCTTTTTAATGCCCTGAGTGCCGATTTTGTTGCTTTTCAAGCGCAGGACTTTGAGCCTGGTCAGGTGCTCTATGTGGTTAGTTAGGTATGCAACTGCGACATTGTCGCACCCTGTGTTGCTCAAACTCAGCACTTCCAGCTTCTCCATCTTGGGTATAACTGTCCCAATGTGTTGGAAGCTGGACTCGTCCAAAGGCGTGGAGTCCAGCAGCAGCCTTTTCGCTACCTTCGAAGACCCAAACATCCTCATAAGACTTTTCCCTCCACTCTGTTTAATCGCATTGTTATGACTGAAATCCAGTACTTCCAGCGTGCAATGGTCGCCGACTACTGCAGCTAGGTACGACAGAGTCAGGGAGGAGAGGTAGTTCTTGCTCAAGTTCAAATGGCGTAGTGAGCGCAGTGGAGATAGCATTTCACAGAGGGTTTCATAGGCCCGTTCTTCGAGTTCGTTCCAGGAAAGGTCGAGAGTTGTGAGGCTTTTCATGCTACTGATGGTGGGCTGGAGGGATTTTAGTCGCTCCGTCTTGATCCCGCAGTTACTGAGACTGAGGACTTTCAGGTTGTTCAGCCCTATCAAAGACTCTGCAAGGATGTATATTTCCTCAGTATAAAGCGACCTTCCAGTCAAATTCAAGTCTTCCAACTGATACAGGAACTTGAGGTTTTCCGCTATTAGTCTGCACGGACCCACAGGCAGCACCAATTCCAGTTTCTTCAGTCCACTTGACACCTGCAAAAGCCTCGCCACTGCTGTCGCCTCCTCCTCACTCTTCACCTTCCCTGCAAAGCTGTCAGCAGTCTCCTGCGCTATTGCTAGCACTCGTCTTCTGTTTTTATAGGAAAAGTGATACAGGGAAGTTTGGTAGAAGTCTGAAAGAGACAAAGTGTCGAGAGTTTGCGCCTGTGCGTATATGACTCTGGACACAGGGGAAAGGGACAGGGCGGGCACGGGCTTCTTGGGCTTCTTGGGAGAGCGTAGGGCGCTTTTCTTGCGAGCCATTTACCTAGGAGAGGACTACTAGGTTGGGACTTGGAGGGAGTGGGGCTGTCTGAGTGCACTCAGAAGGACCTGGCTGAGTTCACTTCTGTCAGGTGAGTAGGGTGGCACCCATAGCTAGCGATAGACTCCACTGTGCGTTCAGCCAGAGTCCACGCGCAGTCACTTCCCTGTATTCAGTGCTAACCCGCTTCGATACAGTCAACACAGAGACTCGGAATATCCCAATATGGGAAAGCCCAATTATCTCTATGAGCCAACTCCTACTTTCCGTTTTTCTATGTATCTCTCTCCTTGTAACAATAGCATTTCCGCCTTTAAACTTGGTGATTTCCTCCTGGCTATGCGTATATTGCTATTACCATAAGCCCCTCCCTGTCTACTGCATTCCCTGCTAAAGCCCGCCCATACAGCCGCTAGTCCTAGTCTCTACTAGCTACAAAGCCTTATGGCCTTGATTTCTCAGTACGCCCGAGAAATCAACTGCCTGAAGGACAGTCAGAAGTCGATTCGACTGCCTGCTCTGCAGCGACTTTGTGCGGAGCTGCCCACTCGCCCTGCTGCGGAGGTGCAGGCCTTCTTCTCACAGCACCTCAAAAAGGTCCTCCTCGACCTCCTCAGCGACCCAGTGGACAAATGCCGAGAACTCAGCGCCAGCCTACTCACCGAACTCGTCAAAACCCTCCCAGACCTCTCCACAGACGCTATCGACCTAGTCGAATCCGTGGCTAGAAGACTAACAACTGTCCACCTGACTGAAGCAGTGGAGGAAATCCGACTATTAGAGGTGAAACTGGTGAAAGAGACTGTTCGCAGGTGGTGGGAAGGACTGATTCCTGCACTGAGTGACCTGGGGTATGTGCTGGCCAAGGCTTTTCAGGACCCGTTTCCGCAGGTGAAGCATGAAGCTGCGGAGCTGCTGGAGCTTATTTGCAGGTCGACGGGATTGCGGGTGGGTTTGTGTGCCAGCACTATATGTGCGGGCGCCCTCGAGAATTTGACCCACCAACACTCCAAAGTCCGAGTCATCACACTCCACGCTTTGGGCGTACTGCTGGAAAAAACCGGAAATTGCGACCTACTCAAGACGCTTTTCCCTATACTGAAGCAGAAGTTGAGGTATGACCGGACCACTGCAGTCCGCTCCACTCTATACGAAGTCCTGCGAGACTGGCTGCTCACCTTTTCCTATGAGTCGTTGACGTATGAGGTGGATTTTGAGGGGAAAGCGATGGCTACAAGGGCGGAAACCCAGCTTTCCTACCTGCTTCTGTCAGGATTGGGAGACTCTGAGGTACAAATTTCCAGTGCAATTCCTCAATATTTCGCACAAGTCGGACAAAGACGCCTATTTCTAGCCTCAGAGTTCCAAGAAGAGACAGAGACTTCGGACCCTGCGGAGTTCCAGGCTTTGCATGTACTGAAGGACTTGGTGATGCTCAGTATTGCTGACTGCACAGAGTGGACGGTTAATGAGAAGTCGAAAACTAGAGGAGCAGTGACCCTGCTCGCCCTAGCCCGCATGTCCGGCCACTTCATCACCCCCCACCTCGAACGCATCCTCAAAACCGCAGTGAAGGTATACACAGAGACCGAAGACCCAGATCAAAGGCAGGTCTACGAAGAACTAGTGGGAGTCCTGTCTCAAACCTGTTCCTACGATATTGTCGCCACTGTCCTTATGAAGAGTATTGCCCCGGACCAGTCCTCGGTGAGCCAGCGAGCCACTGTCTTTGTACACTCTATGTAGAAGTTCATAAGAACTAGTGCGAATTCGGTCACGGCGGAGATACTGATCCCGCAGTTGCCGCTGCTTTTAGGCAAACTGATAGAGGCGGAAGTGCTAGCTTTGTAATGGAGACATAGAGATGAAGCGGTGGGGACGCTTTTGGCCTATTCGGAAGCGCTTGAAGCCGTGCTGAGAGCTGCGGGGTCTGCGGTGCAGCCTTGGATGCAGGAGGTGTTTAAAGCGATTTTGCACCTGAAACACACAGAAGCAGGGGCAGCTGCTACTCGCATGCTGGAGCTACTAGCCGCTTCCTGCGGCTTTTCAAGCGTCACAGCCCTGTTTTCCCTTCAACTCCCACACATGCTGCCGCAACTAATCGGGGACTACCAGCGCTGGGAGGCACATAGTCAGAACAGATTCGCCTTCCAAGCGCTAGTTGTGTACTCCGGTGAAGCGATCAAGGATTTCCTCGAGACGGTCATAGACGTCCTCGCCGCCAACTGCACCCGCGACAAAGACGTGGAAGTGAAGGCAGACATGCTAATCATCCTCGACACTTTAGTGGCAGACGCCCGACTCCACCCTTATCTCAAGCCTATCTGCAACCGGATCTTCCGAGAAGTAATTACTCCGGTCTGCCAATGGAAGCCCGGAACCACCAGTGCCAAAATCAGAAAAGGCGGCCTAGTCTGCTTAATGAACCTACTGAAGTACAAGATACCAGCAGCTTCTTTAGTGGCTTCTGACTGGGCGCAGATTTTCCCTTCACTTAGTACCTGCATGGAAGACGACTACGACCCTGACTTGCGCTATGTAGGGTGCAGGGTAATGGAGCAACTCTTGCAGCTATGCTTAGCGGAGTTCTCAGAGTACTGCACGGGGGAAGTCTGTGTAGCGCTCAGGAAGCGACTGGACGACTCGAAGGACTACATCCGGGTGGAAGTGTGCAAAAGCTTCCAACTGCTCTTCCAAATCGGCAAGCGGATAGGACGGTTTGGGAGCTATAGGGATGTGCTTAGGGTGCTTTTCCTGCACCTGGACGACCCCAATGATGACCTTTCCCGCTGCATATACACCGTCCTGTCCGAGGCCAGTGCTATTGACCCCGCCGACTTCCTGTCTGTGGGTGAGGAGGCACTGGGCAAGCAGAAGAGACAGCAAGCGGTGAAGGAGTTGCTAGCCCTAGTGCGTCCTCAGTAGATTCGTAGGCTATTTTCACTAGTGGCTGTCATACCGGAATAGACGTAGAGGGCTTATATTGGGATATGTCGCTGTGTAGGCTAATATCCACCCAAAGATGCAGCACTGGGCAGTATTAAGACCATTAGCTGCATTTCAGCAGGTAGGAACTGTCAAGCAGTGGACCACAACAACTATTACACCGATAGAAGGGGTAATTACAGGGATCAATAGGAACATTTCCCTGCCTACGCAGTCCTGCACAGGTCTCCGTCCCTAAGAAATCAGTCCTGTAGACAGGTGCAGTCCCTCTAGTCCTTTCCTAGTTCTCTATAGCAGAGCCCTACTTCACTGGCCATACATATAAAGAAATGTCAGCACTCGGACTACAAGTCTTTCAGCTGCCCTTCAAGGCACTACACAGCACAGTCGCGTGCAGCGGCCTACGGGCGGCTTGGAGCCAGACCGCAGGCCACAGCCTGAAGGAAGCGAAGGGAGACTGCGTGTGGGGTTACGACAATATAGCAATGCCCTGTAATGGGGTGAGGGACAGAGCGGGGAAGTGGGTGGAGACGGATGAAGGGGAGTATGAAGATGAAGAGAAGTAGGCAGCCTTACACAGTCCATAGCAACTAGACCCTTGCCTAGCGATATATGGCTGTTTGCAGTGCCTGCAATGTATGTGGAGCGGGCTAATTATCATATGAAGATAGAGTTCAATACCCAATAAAAGCCGCCTGCAGTGAGGCTTCCATAGTCTCTTCCTCTGTCTGTGACTCTGCGAAGTTCTCGAAGTAAGAACTATCGAGCGCCGCTGAAAGAGTGGGGACAAAGGGAGGCGTCAGGCCTAATTCCTTCACCTGCTCCCAACACATGCCTGCAAAGAAGCCATGGCCCAGGATTTCTCTTTGAGTAATCCGCTTGGAAGGGTCCTTGTGCAGTAAGTCGCTTATTAGCCCCTTCGTAGTCTCGTCAAATGCACTCGTGAATTGGACCTTCTTCGTGAGGATGTTGGAGTAGAGTTCATAAGGGTTCGGACTAACGAAGGGAGTCTCAGCCGCTATCATTTCATACAGCAGAATCCCCAGTTGCCACCAGTCACAGGTCTCATCATACCCCACACCATCTATCACTTCCGGGGAAATGTACTCGTGAGTGCCGCAGGTCGTGTAGGTCTTTTCCCCTTGGAGCAGCACCTTCGCAAGGCCGAAGTCTGCGAGTTTGGTATGTCCCGAGGCCGAGATCAGCACATTTTCAGGCTTCAGGTCACGATAGGCGCATTTAATAGCGTGGAGAGTGCAGAACGCCATAGTCACTTCCGCTGCGTAGAAGGCTGCTTCTGAGCAGGAAAGCGTGTCGCGTTCGCATAGAAAGCGGAAGAGCTCGCCTCCAGGAACATACTCCATAACGCAAAAGAGGCTACTAGGGGTTTGGAAGCTGCCCAGGAAGGAAACTATGAAAGGCGACTGGACGAGTCTTAGGATTTGCTTCTCTGCGAAGACATGTGCGACTTGCTTCGTCTTCAAAACATGCTTTTTTTTCATAACCTTGACAGCCACTGGTGTCTGTGAGTGCCTCAGCTTTGCCAGTTTCACCACTGCAAAGCTGCCCACGCCAATGACTTTGAGGACTTCCAGACTGCCCTCAGATACTACTACAGAGGGCGGAGAGCTGCTTCTTAGGGAGTGTACTGCCGGGGTGGCTATTTGGTGGTCTGCGCAGACTACCACTTGACCCATTTCTTTATTACCGTGTCCAGCTTGAGGAATTATGGGAAAAAGAGGAGTTTGGTGGACAAGGGGAGGAGGAAAGAAGCGAATACAGAGTAGAGGGAATAGATACTCCTTATCATACTACATCCGCTTCTGTATTCGCCCTTTGTCCGGTCCAACTCTGTCGCAGCAAATATACAGCTCGATTCCACTGTAAAGGCACTGCATGCTTAGTTCCAACGAACACTGCAATTTCTCTTGACTTTTTCTTTTTTTTGATGCACTAAAATAGGAGGTTTTTGTGTGTTTGCGTTGTTGAATCGGAAGGAAATATATTGCTTCTGAGAGGCAAATCAGATATAATAAGGCTGATTGTGGACTTTGGAAATTACTAAATACCTGAATATAAGACTGGCGGAATAAGAGCTCATGCTAGGAATAGCAAGCAGAGCACCTCGAATTAGGCCGTAATTGGCAATTTAGCAATATGACGTCCTGTAATAGATGGAAAACACAGATATGGCGACCTCTGCCCGCAACCTAGCCTATCAATGATGTAGAATGTGATATATTATCGTCAATCACTGGGGAAATCAACTCCAATGGCAATTATTTCCTGCCCAACCCAAGCAGTGCTATGAACTCCTTAAAGCTAAACAGCCCTATGCGGCCTTCAAGTTCAGTTTGATTTTACCCAACCAGTCCACCTTGCCACTGAGACAGAGAAATATGATGAAGACAGTGTTGTGGCTGTGGATTCTTCAGTACGGAGCAGATCTCATTGCTGGGATCCATTGTGGCAAGAGCTGGTTACTATCTTAGACAGTTCGCTGAGTTGGTAAGGGTATTGGTATGGACAGTTGATTCCCCTCGCTACCTTGCAGGCGGCACCATCTACGATTTCCTACATGCCTGATTAGCCCTATTCAACCACTTCAGTGAAGTCTGCGGCCACGCTACTGAGTGCGGGCAGGTGAAACCCGGCAGCGCCTGCGCCCCTAGTCTAGCCTCTAGACCTAAAGGGAAAAGCCTTTGAGACGGATTCCTGTGCTGATTTTCAGCATAAACCGCCCATTAGTATGAACTTGATAAGTTGAAATCGGGCTGATTCTTCTGTCATCGCTTCTTTCGGCTGTTTGAGTTCTTCTGCAGATTCTGCAAAATACAGTTTCCCGACGGTTATTTTTGTATTTCATTTGGGAAATATAGTCGCTAAGGGCAATTTGTGCCTCGAGAGATTTGGCTAGTCGAAAAAAAAAAACCGAAAAATGTGTTCCGGGTGAAGATTTGCCTGCTTCTATGCAAATCTCACCTATCTGTATGGCAACTTAGAAGTGGAGAGAGGGTCTATATAGTACTATACATGTTTATACATAAGAAGCTCAATACCCCTCGAATGCAGCTTGCCGCGAGGCCTCCATAGCTCGGCCTTCCTCTGCTTTCTCTGTGAAGTCATCGAAGTAGGAACTATCCAGCGGGTTGGAGAGGGTAGGCACAAAAGGCGGAGTGAGTCTGAGTTCATTCACATGCTTCCAACACATCTCCGCAAAGAAGCCATGTCCCAGGATCTCTGTCTGAGTTATCCGCTTGGAAGCGTCCTTGTGCAGTAACTTGCTTATTAGATCCTTCGTCACGTCATCGAATGCATTCGTGAACTCGACCTTTTTCGTAAGGATGTTGGAGTAGAGTAAGTAGGGACTCGGATTGTTGAAGGGAGTGTTCGCCGCTATCATTTCATAAAGCAGTACCCCCAGTTGCCACCAGTCACAGTTCTCATCATACCCCACTCCCCCTATCACTTCCGGGGACATATACTCCGGAGTACCGCAGGTCGTGTAGGTCTTTTCCTCGTGCGATAGCAGCTTGGCCAGGCCGAAGTCGACCAATTTCACATGTCCCGAGGCCGAAATAAGCACATTTTCAGGTTTCAGGTCACGATAGACACATTTAATAGCGTGAAGAGTATATAATGCCATAGTCATTTTCGTTGTATAGAAGGCTGCTTCTGACCTCAGCAGCGTATCGCGGTCACACAGCAAGCGAAAAAGTTCGCCTCCAGGGACATACTCCATAACGCAATAGAGGCTAATGGGGTTTTGAAAGCTGCCTAGGAACGAAACTATGAAGGGAGACTCGACGAGCCTCAGAATTTGCTTTTCTGCAAAGACATGTACAACCTGTTTGGCTGTCATAATCACCTCTTTTTTCATGACCTTCACAGCCACCGATATCCCAGTGGGCTGCAGCCTCGCTAGTCTCACATGGGAGAAACCGCCCACACCGATGACTTTGAGGACTTCCAAACTGCTTTCTGACACTATCTGGACCGGGGCTTTGGGCCTTATTGACAGAGCTGAGGGTACAGAAGAGTGGCCCTTCGCACTGACGGAAAGCTGTCCCATTTTACTAACTCTGAGTCGGGGGTATTAGGGGAATTATGGTAGATTGGAACTACGTGATGGATGCTGGGACGGGAGATGAGCGACTGGGAGGCTTTTCATCGCATTAGAGACTGTCAACGTGCAAATTGAGTGATTTCAGAGAAGCGATCTCAGCCCTATTTTTGCCAGAAAACATTAAATTTTCGTTCCAAAAGCCTGCAGAGACTGTAATTCCCTCAGTTTCCTCAGCGCTAAAGTCCCTATAGCGAAATAAAGTCGACTTTGCTCTCTTTTTCGCTTCGTTCTGAACTGCCAATTGTGTCTTTTCGTACTGTCAAAAAGATGCATGGCGTAGAGCCATACAGCCTCTGAGTTCTCGCCACTGTCTATATCAAGGCTGTTGTGTATCGATGGAGAGGTCTAGAGGGAAGGGGCGCGGTAGCCTCTAAGGTAGGCTGATGCTTATCAGGAATAGAGGTATAAGACTAGGCTACTGCTAGGGAAGTGGGGGATAGCGAGGCTAGTCGCTGCCTGCGGAAGCTATATGACAGCCTAAGGAAACATATGGAAAGGCAACGATATGGCACTCCGCCCCACTAGAGTTTCCCTTAAAAATAGGGAAATCTGGGTTTTCTGCACGATTTCGCTAATATCGTCTGCTTTCCGAATCAAGTCACTACTATCCTCGCTCACCTTTCGAAGTCGACACTAGGCCATCAGAAGGGCAAATAGTGCTCGATTAAGTCTCTCAGGTTAGTGCTATAGAGCCTTACTGGCAGAGGTAGCTGCCTGCCAATCTGTCTAATCGCAGCCTCATCCTTTGCCTCATAATGGAGATCAGGCCTCTTTTCCGCCTAGAAAGATCTTGATTTCCTTGGGTCTATGCAGAAATTGGAGGTCTTCGAGGCGGTGCAGAGTCGGAATGGTCTGCGCGCAGCGATGTATGAAGCCTTTGGGTCCTAGAATTGAGTGGCCAAGGCCAAATGTATGGAACTCGTCTACTTCATTTCTATCTAGTGATAAAGCTGTTTAGTCCTACACAAAGCTGCTCCCATACATAGAAGCTCAATACCCGTCAAATACAGTTTGCAGCGAGGCCTCCGTAGTCAGGTCTTCCTCTGCCTTCTCTGTGAAGTCATCGAAGTAGGAACTATCCAGTGGGTCGGAGAGGGTGGGTATGAAGGGCGGAGTGAGTCTGAGCTCATTCACCTGTTCCCAACACATTCCTGCAAAGAAGTCGTGTTTCAGGATTTCTCTCTGAGGAATCCGCTTGGAAGCGTCCTTGTGCAGTAGTTTGCTGATTAGATCCTGCGTAGTGTCATCGAAAGCATTCGTGAACTCGACTTTTTTCGTAAGGATGTTGGAGTAGAGTTCGTAGGGACATTGGCTATTGAAGGGAGTGTCCGCCGCTATCATTTCATACAGCAGTACCCCCAGTTGCCACCAGTCACAGTTCTCATCATACCCCTCACCCCTTATCACTTCCGGGGAAATGTACTCCGGAGTACCGCAGGTCGTGTAGGCCTTTTCCCCGTGCGATAGCAGCTTTGCTAGGCCGAAGTCTGTCAGCTTGATATGTCCCGAGGCCGAGATCAGCACATTTTCAGGCTTCAGGTCACGATAGACGCATTTAATAGCGTGAAGAGTACAAAACGCCATAGTCACTTCCGCTGCGTAGAAGGCTGCTTCTGAACTCAGCAGCGTACCGCGGTGACATAGGAAGTGAAAGAGCTCACCTCCAGGAACATACTCCATAACGCAATAGAGATTAGTAGTGTTCTGAAAGCTGCCTAGGAATGACACTATGAAGGGAGACTCGACGAGTTTCAGAATTTGCTTTTCTGCAAAGACATGTGCAATCTGCTTGGTTGTTAGAACATTGACTTTTTTGATGACTTTCATAGCTACCGATATCCCTGAGGCCTTCAGCCTTGCTAGTCTCACTTGGGAACAACTGCCTACACCGATGATTCTGATGGTTTTCAAGTTACTTTCTGACACTTTCTGGGCCGGGGCTCTGTGTCTAGTTGGCGGAACTGAGGGTGCGACCGAATAGCGCTTTGCGCTGCCTGATAGTTGTCCCATATTATTATCGTTGAATAGGAAAAGGGGAACTATGGCGAAGTAGAGTAGTGGGTGATGGGTGTTGGGAAGGGATCTTAACGGAGTCGGGGGTTTTAATTGCATCAGAGACTGTAAAATGCAATTTGAGTGATTACAGGGAAGCGAATTCGGCCCTTTTTTCGAGCAAAGTACAATTTGTCTTTCGGAACCTGCAGAAACTTAAATTTTCTCTATTTCCCTAGCGCTAAAGTCCCTAGTCTCTTTTCTCTAGCAAATCAGCTAATTCATCTCCCATCCCATTGGTTCTGAAATGCAGATTTTGTCTTTTCGTGCTGTCATGTAGACGCCTGGCTTAGAGCCATACAGCTCTCCAGTTGTCGCCACTGCCTAATTCAAGGCTGCTCTGTATTGATGGAGAGGTTGAGAGGCAAGGGAAGCGGGGAATAGCGAGGCTAGTCGCTGCCTGCGGAAGCTATATGGCGCCCAAAGGAACTTACGGAAAGGCATCGATATGGTAGTCCGCCCCACTAGAATTTCCCTTAAATGGCGCTGAAAATGCATTTCTACAGGATTTCGCTTCAGTAGTTGCCTTTTCAGATATTTGAGGCCGCGCATGCCAAAACGCTAGTCCATTTCTCTCAGTGGCAAAGCTGTTTAGTCCTACACAGCACTACGCCCATTACAATGAAGCTCAATACCCCTCGAATACTGCTTGCCGCGAGGCCTCCATAGCCCGGCCTTCCTCTGCCTTCTCTGTGAAGTCATCAAAGTAGGAACTATCCAGTGGGTCGGAGAGGGTGGGTATGAAGGGCGGAGTGAGTCTGAGTTCATTCACATGCTTCCAACACATCTCCGCAAAGAAGCCATGTCCCAGGATCTCTGTCTGAGGAATCCGCTTGGAAGCGTCCTTGTGCAGTAACTTGCTGATTAGATCCTGCGTAGTGTCATCGAAAGCATTCGTGAACTCGACCTTTTTCGTAAGGATGTTGGAGTAGAGTATGTAGGGACTCGGATTGTTGAAGGGAGTGTCCGCCTCTATCATTTCATACAGCAGTACCCCCAGTTGCCACCAGTCACAGTTTTCATCATACCCCACTCCCCCTATCACTTCCGGGGAAATGTACTCCGGAGTACCGCAGGCCGTGTAGGCCTTTTCCCGTGCAATAGCAGCTTGGCCAGGCCGAAGTCGACCAATTTCACATGTCCCGAGGCCGAAATAAGCACATTTTCAGGCTTCAGGTCACGATAGACACATTTAATAGCGTGAAGAGTACAAAACGCCATAATCACTTCCGCTGCGTAGAAGGCTGCTTCTGACCTCAGCAGCATACCGCGGTCACACAGCAAGCGAAAAAGTTCGCCTCCAGGGACATACTCCATAACGCAATAGAGGCTAATGGGGTTTTGAAAGCTGCCTAGGAACGAAACTATGAAGGGAGACTCAACGAGCCTCAGAATTTGCTTCTCTGCAAAGACTTGTGCCAACTGCTTCGCGGTTGTAATCGGCGCTTTTTTCATGACTTTCACAGCCACCGGTATTTGCGAAGTCTTTAGCCTTGCTAACCTCACATGGGAGAAACCGCCCACACCGATGACTTTGATCATTTCCAAGTTGCTTTCTGATATTTTCTGGACCGGGGCTTTGTGCATAATTGACAGAACTGGAGGTGCAGCAGAGTGGCGCTTCGAACTGACTAAAATCTGTCCCATATTATTAACACTGAGTCTGAGGGGGAATTATGGTGGATCGGGGTAGTAGGGGTGGGTATTGGGACGGAGATGTACAGACCTGAGATGTTAACTGCAGGAGAGGCTGTAAAACTGCAAATTGAGTGATTACAGAGAGGCGATATCAGCTCTATTTTTGCGAAAACAAATAATTTGTCTTGCCAAAGGCCTACCGAGACTACAATTCCCTCCGTTTCCTCAGTGCCAAAGTCCCTAGTTTGTTTCTCTAGCAAAATAAGTCGATTTCTCTCATTCCCTTCGTTCTATTTGCCAAGTTCGCTAGATGCCTGGCTTGGAGCCATACGCCTCTTCAGTTCTCGCCACTGCCTAATTCAAGGCAGTTCTGTATCGATGGAGAGGTCTAGAGGGAAGGGGCGCAGTTCCCTCTTAGCCGAGTCTAAGGCTATGGTAGGCTGATGTTTAGCAGGGAGAGAGGTAAAAGACTGGGTTACTGCTAGGGAAGCGGGGATGGTGAGGCAGGTTGCTGCATGCGGAAGCTATATGGCGCCTTATGGAAACTATGGAAAATCGCCGATTTGGCTGGTCCGACTGCCCTTAAAACCGCGCTGAAAAGTACGTTTCTGTATGATTTCGCTTAAATCGTCGGTTTTCAGATCAAGTCTCGACCATCCTCGCATCTATTAAGTCACCAGAAGAGAAAATCAGGCCCAACTCTGTCTTTCCAGCCCAAATCGAACATTATATAGGCAATTCAAAGGGACAGCCGCCCGCTATTTCTCCTAATCGCAACTTCTTTCCCAGTGAAGGGAGTGCGTAGGCAGTAACAAACAGTCTGCGTTAATTTATACATGAAGAATTCGGGCGTAAATATATGAAATACGGAAGGGATAAATTGTCCCAAGGGATTAAGCCTTCATCGATGAGATATGCAGCCTAATGTATCGAGTCGAAAAAGCATATTAGCGCTATAGGGATTTCTTCCGCCTAGTCCATTTCTGTCTAGTGTTAAGCTGCTTAGTCCTCCACAACGCTACTCTATACTTAGGCAGCTTAATACCCCTCGAATGCAGCTTGCAGCGAGGATTCTATAGTCCCATCTTCCTCTGTCTTCACCGTGAAGTCCTCAAAGTAGGAACTATCCAGTGGGTCTGAGAGGGTGGGTATGAAGGGCGGAGTGAGTCTGAGTTCCTTCACCTGCTCCCAACACATCTCCGCAAAGAAACCATGTCTCAGGATCTCTCTCTGAGTGATCCACTTGGAAGCGTCCTTGTGCAGTAACTTGCTGACTAGATCCTGGGTAGTTTCGTCAAATGCGCTAGTGAATCGGACCTTTTTCGTAAGGATGTTGGAGTAAAGTTCATAGGGGTTCGAACTACTGAAGGGAGTGTGTCCCGCTATCATTTCATACAGTAGAACCCCCAGTTGCCACCAGTCACAGGTCTCATCATACCCCAGTCCATTAATCACTTCCGGGGAAATATACTCCGAAGTGCCGCAGACCGTAAAGGCCCTTTCCTCGTCTACTAGCAGCTTTGCCAGGCCGAAGTCGGTCACCTTGATATGTCCCGAGGCCGAAATAAGCACATTTTCAGGCTTCAGGTCGCGATAGGCGCACTTTATAGCGTGAAGAGTGCAAATCGCCATAGTAATTTCCGCTGCATAAAAGGCTGCTTCCGACCCTGAAAGCGCAGTGCGTTCACACAGTAGACGAAACAGCTCTCCTCCAGGGACATACTCCAAAGCACAGTAGAGGTACTTAGAGTCCTGGAAGCTCCCTAGGAAGGTGACTATAAAGGGCGACTCCACTAAACTCAGAACTCGCTTCTCTGTGAAGACATGTGAAACCTGCTTTTCCTTCAGAACCTGCAGTTTCCTCGTAACTTTAATCACTACCGGAGTCTGAGTCGCTTTAAAAACAGCCAGTTTGACTTGAGCGAAGCTGCCAGCTCCGACGACTCTAAGGACTTCGAAGCTGTTGATGGACACTATGGGCCGGAGAGGAGGGCTGTCCTTTGGCAGGATGGAGGGGATGGAGTGAATTGGTGCTTGATGGTTGCAGCACACACACACTTGCCCCATTATTCCTATTACTGGTGCAGCGAAGTCACAGTATGGCGGAGTGGAGGGAACATTTCTAGGGCGTTAGGGAAGGATATTTTAACAGAAATGTCTAGAATACGAAGAAATCGTGGATACTAAAGACAACAAAGAGGTCAAGGGCCTTCTTTTACTCCAACATAGGTTTTGTGAAGTTAAATCCCCAATAACTAGACAAAAATCAAGCGATGCTTGGGGTTTTGGGAGGATAGCAGGGCAATATGTGAAAAACCGACATAAAGTATCCGTATATAGCCAATACGTTAATCATACAATTCACTATTTCGCCCTCAAATCAGCCTTTAAACACCTGCCAAACTATCCAAACCCCATAGCTAAATCCCTTAAAATGTGCTGTCCTACGAGCTTATAGATTTGAGTGAGCCGTCACAAGCCTCGCACTTGACCGCAGTGGCAGGGTTGTAAAGTGTGCAGTGGGGACAGGACACCATGCCTGCAGGCACCTTGCCGTCCTCATCTGCGCTGCCAGTCTCGCTGATGTGGATGTTCATCTCTTCCACGTTGATGTAGGGCCCTACGGAGTCTTTGAAGTCTTCGACTTGGCTGGGAAAGGTCAGAGGAAACTCGAGTCGCAGGGAAGGGTTGACCGAGCCCCAGTCTAGGCTGGGGTCGAGCTTCATCAAGGTCACTATGTCTTTTTCCGCCTTCCCCGCCAGCTCAATAGTAACCTCCGACTCCGGACTCAGGTAGTTCCTCCCCTGCTCTCCCTTAAGAGCTAAAGCCACACGATGCCCCTCCAAGCCATGATTCTTCGCATAAAAGCGTAATACCAGTGCAGCTCTATGCTCCATTTGCGGCTCTTCAGGGATTTCCGCCCCTGCGACTTCTGGTCTGTCCTCACTGGTAACGAAGGTCTTCATAGGGATGTTTTTCTTGTCGATTTCCTCTTCTAGCACCTCGTCGCCTTGGTTCTGCTTGGGGTAGTTGGAGAAGGACTTGTTCTGGACGTCGAGGTTGAGTTGGGTGGGACGGTAAGAAGTAAAAGTCTTCACCGGCATTTCCGCTCTAATCTTCATCATAGGCAGTGCATCGTTCACCTTCCCAGTAGGCAGACTATGCGCATACTCCACCGTATACTCATATATCAGCACCTGAATGTCCCCGGCATCCAGGGAGTCGTACAGCCTACATCCTACAGTCTTCCCGACTATGTAGGGGAATGGATGCAGGTGCGAGGAAGTGGCTTTGAACTGCTGATATACCTGTAAAGCTTCAGGCAAAGTGTCGTCTTTAGTGGAATAAGTACTCACCCAACTGGCCTGATTGTCCTTAAACGTAGCTAAGTACTCCTCTATCCAGTCCACATATCTGCCATATTGGTACGTAGGCGCCGGCAGCCGCTCCATATACTCACTCAATTCCCTGCTTCTCAGACATATACTGAAAAGGTTCTTTATGCACCCTACACAGTACTGGTCCCAGCGCTTCCTGTGTCTCCATATAAGCGATAAAATGCTTTCTGGGGTGTCGTAGTAGTTGTGGCCGAAGCAGAGGGGAGTCAGGTAGGACCAGATTTCGTCGTCTATGGCGTTTATGGTGGCGCTGCCGTAGTAGGGCAGACGCAGGTCTTCGCGGGTAATCTTCTGGGGCACGGGGAAGCCCATTAGCCACTCGATGCGGAGGCGCTGGTAACTGTCTGGGATAGTGATGTAAGCGTCTAGGACGTCATACAGTCCCTTCACTTCCTCATACTCGATATCGTTCAGCACTTTCAGCAAAATCTGCGCCACCTTCAGCGAATAGTCGAAGTTGCCCTTCCCCCAGCGCGCAATAATCGCTCCTAGCGCCTTCCCATCAAACCCCCCTCTCAGCGTCTTATCAATAAACTCCCGATCCACTATGCACCTTTGACTGTCTTCGTCCAGCCACAGTCCCGGCCCCACCAAGTTGTCAGGGTCAGGGGAGCAGTACCCCGCCAACACCCCTACAGTCTGAATCAGTCCGTCATATGCAGGACCCCACATTTTGTTCCCCAGTGTTTCCCGCTTCTCCCCAGCCTTTAGAAGAGGCGACTTGCTGCCGAGGTAGAAGTCGATGAGTATGCCGATTGCGCCTTTTTCGATGAGGAAGTGGGCTTGGTCCTGGCCTCCAGTGCTGAAGTCTCGGAAGAGGTCCCAGAATTGCTGGAAGCGGACCCAGTGCTTGTGTGCTTCTTTGGGCACTAGGTCGAGCAAGGCGCTCATGAAGCGCTTGGGCAGGGACTGGTCGCTGGTGTCAGCCTTGGATAGGAGGTTCAGGACGTGCGCGAGTAGGTCAGCAGTGCAGCTGCGAGTGGTCTTTTCTGTGCATATCAGCAGTAAGTCCAGTACTCCCCGCATATTGTCAGCCAGTATGTTTTCCAGCAATTCCACGCACTCCGACTCAAACTTCGAGTACAGCTTCTTCAGGGTCTGCACCACATCCGGCAAAAGCCGGTTATCGAAGGCGCGCGCCATAGTCTCCAGTGCAAACCTCGTCCCTAACTTCGTCAAATTCACCTCTGGAACCACCACCGAAGCCTGCAGAATCTCCGCGAAGAACTTAAAGAACTCTGGGGAATACAAGTTTCGCTCAAATGCGAACTTCTCATTATCTCTTAGTACACTTTGCAGAATTCCCTGCGGAATGGTCTTATTCAGCTGGTCGTAGGGCCGCTCATCGAAGATCCTAGGTGAGGTGGTACTGTCACCTTCTAGGATAGGCTGCAGCAGCTTAATCGGCGACCGGGTTTTGCGCTCGTATACAAGCATATAGGCACTGCAGGTGGTGTCTTTGCTGTAGTTGTAGGCTTTCCCGTACCCCGTGTCGTCGCCTAGGTCGGAAGCTCCGCCGAAGCAGTCTGATTCGAGCTGGCTGGGCCTGGATAGGGGTTACTCGTAAAAGCGCACTAGGGAGTCGTTGAATTCGAACCAACGCTTGGGGTCGACTGATCCGTCGGGGTTCCTTTGTCGTATGAGACTCGTGTAATGTCCGCCCTCCGCCACTCCCCTATGCACTACCACTCCCACCAGTTCATACTCAAACTCCGGCGCAGCCAATGCATTGGCACTGCCTCCAGTCTGCGTCTTCAATGCACTATCTCTCGTATACTGCTCCAAATTCAGTACATGCGGGAACTCCAGCCGAGTGTTGATCTTTTCATTGCCGTATATGTCGAAGTTGTAGATGATTCGCTGGAGGTGGATGATGAGGACATTCGGCAGGTCGGAAATGCACGTCTTTTTTATCATATCGACCTTTTTGTCGCAGGATTCACAGTAAAAGTCCGAAATCAGTTCTCCGTTTATATACCGATTTAGCGACTCGTAAAGCGTTTTACTGTGCTTGACGTCTAATGAAAGGTTGTAAAAGTCCTCAAATCGCTCATTTATCACATTGCACCCTCCCTGGCAAACAAACCGATTACACGCCTTTCCCCCGAACACACTCTGCAGTAAATGCTGGTGTCTAGTGCCTTTCAGGCTGTTTTCCAGCCTGTCAAACGCCATATTGAGAAACTCCTGCGCATCCTGCTGCAAGGATATATTCACAGGCTGCCCTTCAAAGTCCTTCAAGGCGAAGCAGAAGTGACTGGGGTTGAAAGCCTGTTTTTCACTCAGTTCTAAGTACCCAAACAGGGTTTGGAGCTGGTGAAGGACGTTTTCATCCACATCTGCGCCCTTTTTGGTCCTGTCCACAGCCGGGTCTCCCTGTAAATAGGCCAAATTGGTGGGTGGCTTCCCGTCTTCGGCCTCCAGAATAGCGTAGCGGAACTGGGGAACCATGTAGAACTGCTGCAACATGGAGTTCATGTAGCAAATGTTGCCTAAGTTTACGATTCCGCTGTAGCCGTAAACAGAGCGGACGTCTGAGGAGGGGGAATAGTTCCAACTGTTCACCTTTTCAAGTCGGGTTTTCGCCTTTTCAAGTCCGAAATCGACGACTTTCATCAAGTTTTGCCTGTGATTTCCTGCTAAAGTCGCTAAAAGCCGATATACCGCGGCACGCGTTTCCCTGGTTTTCCCTTTCGGCGGCCTCTGAGCGCTGAAAGTCCCCGCAGAGACCAGGTCCACCTGCACAGCGCTGAAATCCACCGGCTCCGGAAACAGACACAACTGCCAAACTTCCCGCGGAAAGTCCCTTTCCGCAGCCAAATCCTTCAGTTCCGGGACATACAGGAAGATCTTCTCTGTGACGAGCAGAAGTCCTTGCAGGACTTTGTCGGCGATATAGGGAGACCTGGTTTCCATGTAGGGCTGGGCGAGGATTCGGTCCATCAGGCTAGAGGCCAGTTTTTTGTAGTCTTGTGAAGGACTTTTTAGGTCTTCGACGGCTAGATTTCCAGTTAATTCGAAATATTGAGAATAATCAGCGACTTTCGAGTCTATGAAACTAGTGGGGAGTCCCCGCAGTAGTTCCCCTAGGAAATAGGCCAGAGGCGGTTTTTCTTCACTCTTCACATGCAGGCAGATTTGCTGTATCGTCGAACTGAAGGACTTACTGATAGCGACATTGGTGGAGGAAATGCCTTTGAACAGGAAGGGCTGAGGGGAGCGCTCGCAGAAGGAGTAGAGGATGTGGATGAGTGGGTGGCTGTGCAGGACGCAACTGACGAGGAGGGCGAGGGAGGCCTCAATTATGTGTCTGTCCTCGGTTTCGTAGTCGGGTCGGTCTAATGTGCTGGAAATTAGCTCGATCAGCTCTTCTAGGACGTCTTCGAATTTCACCTCTTCTATCACTTTTTCGGCGCAGTGGTTCAATTTTAGCGCTTCGACCAGGTCATGGAAAGCCTGCAACTTCGTGACTTCCTGCGCAGCAGCCGTGCTCCCAGTCTCCCCAGTAGCCACCACCGGGTCCGCAGGGGGCGGCTGCGGTCCATAAACCGCCTCAGTCTGCGTCTCTACAGACTCCGCGAACTTCACCGACTTCGGAGGCTCGATTTCCGCGAACTCCGGCAAGTCCTGCATTTCACTGCCTCTCCGCACGAACTCGACTGCTTCGTACACCTCTGGCTCGAGCGCTTTAAAGGCTGCGAGGATGTAGGTGGAAATGAGGTTGAGGATGTAGACTAGACAGTGCTTGTGGAAGGAGTCTTGCTGGCCTTGGAGTCGCTTGAGGGCGGAGTAGAGGTGGCGGAAGCCGCCTTTCTGTACGAATTGCAGCTTCCACTCGGTTCTCCGATGTCTTTCTTCGGGCTTCGCATCGATGGGGTCTTCCGCCAACGCCTCCAAGACTTCGAGCGAGTAAAGCAGCTTATGGACCGAAGTTGAGTCCAATAGCACGTCCCACGCGACTTCCTCCCCGTCCAAAACCGCCAATTGCGACTGAATCTGAGGGTTAGTGGGCAGTCGAATCAGCAACTCCCAGGCCTCATTAGCCACTTGTGGGTCTGCAAGAGCACTAAACAGCAGGTCGTATGAGGAGGAATCCTGGGTCAGCAGGTAGCTGGGCAGCACTGTGGTTTCGACCTGCTCGGAGCCGATGTCCAAGTAGCACTTGAGGTCGTTGCGGTAGTGGTGTGCGTAGAGGTTGCTCCAGACGCTGGGGAACTTCTTGTTTACTAAGGCGTGCTTGTAGAACTCGAGGAAGTTCGCTGCTGTCAGATAGCCGTCTCCATCGTCGTCAAACTGAGCCACGAATTCTTGCATTCTCTTATCGTCCGCTTTGCACTGTTCCCCCGTGCATGAATTCGTAAAGTTCGCACAGCCCTCTGAGTTCATTTTCCCGTCTCTGTCCGCAAAGTCGTAAAACCAGCCAAGGAAGATGGATTTTGCCTTTTCCACGATTTCGTCGTCCCTTGTGAGTAGCTCGGCCTTGGGGATGTTCAGTTGCTTGCGAGTGACTATGAGAGAATCGTGAGTCTTTAGTCTCAGCTCTGCGATAGTTTTCCCATTCTCATTATCCTTTATTTCCGGGCGCGAGAGCGTACGCGTCAGTCGCACCTGGTCCCAATAAAGCTTGACCACCTTCCCAACCATACAGCGCAGTTCCCAAACAGAGGTGTTGCCATAGACTTTGAAGTCGAACTTCTTAGGAATGTGGGGGCTGTTGGTTTGGTAAGAAACCTGGTTGATAATGGTGAGAGTGTACAGGTCTCCGCGGAGCATGGCACTATGGGATTTCAGTCCGCCAGTGCCTCGCTTTTCGGATTCTTCGAGGAAACGCTTGAGGAGGGTAATTGCTTGGGCGCGGTTTACCATGGCACTAATTTCCGCCTTGCAAAAGTCTATCAACTCCCTGCGAATATCCGCCAAATTCCCCTGCATCTCCTGCGCCAAGTTATCATATAACTCACACAAAAACTCCATCGCCTCCTCCATCGTCCTTTGCGTCCTCGCCCCCAATATCAACTGCCTCAGCAACTCCATCCCCTCCAACTCCCTAGGCAGGACCAACACCAAGTACTCAAACTCCTTCGCAGCAGGCGGGTCGGGAGCATTGTTATAGTAGGGCGAGATGCTGGTCTGTATAGTGATGGACTTAGGCAGGGCCCGCATTCTGCCAAGTTGGACGTTGCACAGGAGGAAGTAGTTCCGGAAGACTTGGAAGGATTTCACAGGGTAAAGGCTCAATTCGAGGAGGGAAGTGGCGATTTTGGTGTGGAAAAAAGGCACTAAGCCGACTTCCTCCAGCGTAACTCGATCGAGACTTTGGCTGTCTGTGACTTCGGAAAGCCAGGAAAGGAAGGTAATTCGCTCAGATATGCACACACCCTTCTCTATGCAGAGTTCCCACAGGGCTGTGACGTACCCTTGCGTCAGTCTTAAGCGGGAGTTCGAGTAGAGCACCTGCAAAAAGCTCAGTCGCTCCTCTATTTGCTCCCTATAAGGCGTCCGCTCGCATATTACCAATGAACTAATTGTCTCTTCAGCCATTTCCGGTGTTATTCTCTTCCCGGCCTCAGACTTAAAATGCCTAAAATTGTCGAAAAACGCTATCATCAGGTCATGATCTGCAATTAAACTCATTTCCACGTCATGTCTCGACAGAATATCATTAGTGGTGACGCTGATAGGGAAGCAGGGTAGTGTTTTCTTGATAATTTTCAAGCACTGGATGGCGGCTTTGTTCTCGCGGATGCTGTTGGTGCAGCGGATTAGGATGTTGAGGCGGCTGGAACGCATGTCCCAGCCTTTCATGATTTCGCAAAAGCGGTCGAGGGCTTGGTCGGCTACTGCTTGGCTGATATGCACGTCCTCCCGCACAATTTGCAGCAACAACTCACTAACCTTATAGAGCACAGAACTGGCTTTGAGCGGAAACTTGGTCAAGTCATGCACCAACTCAATTTCCTCCTTCAACAACTTATCGAAGGGCAAAGCGCTGATTTTATCCACTAAAAACTCCAAGTGTTCCGCTCGGAAGAAACTCGCGTTTTCACTGAGAACCTTGTAAACTGTCATTTTGGAGTCTTCGTCGGTTTTTTCCGCTATGCTCCAAATCATTTGCAGGAGTTTCTGCTCGAAAGCGTTTTCTGTGAGCAGCAAGTGGATGAGTTCCCCACTCCTCTGGATCAACTGCGTGTGGCTCTGAGGGCCGAAGATGCCTTCCAGGATCGCGTGTTCGCGCAGCCACAGGGTCATCACATTGGAGCGGATAGTGCGGGTTTGAGGGTATTTGCAGCCTTTGGTGAGCTCCACAATCACCTTCAGTCCTTGGATTCGCCGTTCTAAGTACTGACTTTGGAAGCACTTGTATGCGAAGGACAGATTGAAGGCGTCCATTCGCTCATTCTTTTGCTCTATTGTGAGGATGCGTTTGTAGAGGTTTTCAAAGTGGCCGCACAGCAAGTCGACCTTTTCCTTAGAGAAGTTGCGCACTTGGGCTTCACTTGCAGCCAGCAGGTAGTTGGAAGCCGCATTCACCACCCCTTGTATATACCTTTTAGCCATTTGCTTGTGGTAAAACGGGGAAATTCTCCCTAAAAAGTCCATCAACCCGCAAAAACACTCGAAAGTGAGCGGATTTTCCTCGTTGCGGATATCATTTAGTGCGAAATCGAACAAACCCGCGACTCCAAATCGGTTCAAATTGCGAATAAGGAACTTATTTCTGCTTTTCCCCTCTCTCCCCATCGCAAAAGCCCAATTCCTCAGCTCTATTAGGTCATTAGAGTCGTCCATTACTGCTTCTTCGGTGACAGCCACAGGCGGAATTGGCCATTTCCGCGCCATTTGGGTGAATTTGGCGATGCGCGGACTTTGCACGCTGACCCACTCGTCGTAGCGCGTGGACCAGCCTCGGTAAGGGCCGTTTTCGTCGTATTTGGTGCCGTTGGACTCGTAGACACGGAAGCCGACGTTGATTTCGATGGTTTGCGAGCCGTTGGAGTTGCTGAGGAAGCGCTTTTCCAGCACTGTGGAGTTGTGCCACTGGCCTTCCAGGTCGTAGGCGTCAATCAAGTCGTCATGCTTCAGTTGCTTTCTCCACTCGTTGCCCTGCGTGTAGGTCGCCAGAGGGGCGATTTCAGCACTGAAACGCTTGAAAAAGCGGTTGAAATTGCTGCCTTCGTCTTCGTAGGCGAGTGTCAAAGTGTCGTCTTCGCTGTCTGCGGCGATGACTTTGGCCCGTGACCAGCACTTCTTGTTAGTGCGGATGTCCATTCTCACAGCGTCCAACTCGTCCCCTACAGTGAGCGTCTCTTTCCACCAAGTGATTTGGTCCTCTGCGAAGTCAGGGTGGTAGCTGAAGCCCGACACAGCGGCTTCCTGCCCACACATCTTGAAATAGTGCTTCTCAAAGTCCACACAGACCTTCAGCGCCTCGTAATACTTGGCCTGCTGGTGATATTTCGGCAGCATGAGCAAAACATCAGACATGACGTCGCCGATCAGGGACTGAGTGAGGAGGGAATCCACTCGCTTGCAGACTGCTACGGAGGCGAGGAGAGTGGGGAGTGCCTTTAGAGCTTGGTCGGGACGGGTAGGGTCTTGGGAGGCTGGAGGCGAAAGTAACTCTTCGGTGATTGCCTTCAGAGAGCGGAGATCTGCTTGGAACTCGCCCTCACTGACAGGAGCAGCGACCCGAGTCGCCAGCACCTTCAGCAGGTGTGCGAAATCAGTCGCCATTAATTATCCCTGAGACTTCTACATCACTGGGACGCAGGTCTCATAGTCTCCTACCTGCTTGCCTTTTGTACTATTGGGAAATGCAATTGGTTTGAATGCGGAGAGACGAGGAATTGCTGTGTGGCTGGGTAGAGGATGGAATGGCGTAAGGAGACTGGGATGTATATGTGTGTATGTACTAGTCAGGACTGAAGCTATGGAGGCGGATTAGCATAGTAGCGAGTCCATGCACTAAGATATACAGTTCAATAAAAGAGAGGGATGCCTAATTTCCATTTCACAGAACTTAGGTCGATACTCGAAGGCAGATTTCCACTATTTAGAGCAAATCCTGTGTCTTAGCAGGCGAACCTTGGCATAGAGTCCTCGAAACTGCTGGAAAACGTAATTTGCACCCTTCATATAGACGCATTTCTACGCAGTCGAGTGCAGTGTCGCCTAAACATATACTAAACTTAGCCTAATACGTCCCAGAAACGTGGTCAGATGCACGTTTGTACGGCATGAGTTCTCTCGGGTCCGTCAACGCCTGCTTCTCAAAGGTCTTCTCCGCCTCAATAGCCTCCACCGTCGCTTCCTTCAGCCCTTTCAGCAGTTGACAAAAAACCGCCTGCATGCGACTTACATTGAACTGTATATGCTCCTGCGACTGAGAGAAGTAGTCCATCGCATCCGCTAAAAGCTCCAAACAGAGTTCAGTTTGTCTCTGTTGTTCTTCGAACTCTTGGTGGCTGTGCAGCAGTTCCTGCAGCAGGCCTTGGTACTCTTGTCTGTCTTGCAAGGCCTCGAGTCGGTCTTCTTCCACGGTGAGGAGGATTTGGCTGAGTTCCTCGATGCGGGCTTTCCAGCGCTCTTCCTCTTCTAAAGCAGCGGCTAAGTGCTCGGTAGTGTCCTTAACAGCTACAGTTCGGTCCTCTATAAGCCGCTCATTATAGGCCTGCTGGGTTTCGGTTTCCCGACTGTATGCGTCTTTAGCGGCTTTTCGAGCTTTCCGAGTGTCCTTAATTGTAGCACTTGTCGTGTTTATGAGATCTGTCAAATCTGCATTTGTGCTGGTTTGCTCGATCTTTTGTCGCTTGGCGGTTTCCATGGCTGTGATCATACTTGCCTTCTGCTGGTCTAATTCGTTCACTCGCTCCTTGGTCCGCTCCCACTCTGCCAGGCCCTACCTACTGTCTACCTCCCTGCAGACCTCCTCAGCCCTTCGCTTCGCTCCGAAAGACGTCCATATCGACCCTCTGCGAGTAGCAGGCACTTCTTTTTCATATATCGCCATCGCCAATAGGTCTTCTGGGGTCATTGCACTGTTTCGCTGTATGTCCAACACCCTGTCCACAATGTTCGGCTCCGGCCTAGGCTTCGGCACAGCGTCTTCCTGCTTAGTATCCTCGTCCTCAGCACTATCAATCGACTTCTGTTTATCGAACTTGATGAAATCAGTCGCACTGATAGAGAAAGACGAGGCTTCGGACCTGCCTTTTACAGGTGAATCGTCGAAGTCTCTCTTTTGCTGGGAGTTTTCCTTCGTTAGTGAGTTTTTCCTGATCATCGGTCCTGCTTCCACTTCTAGTCGTCTCACTAAGACTGGGAAAGCCTCTTGGTTCGAAGCTCCTTCTGACAGTCTTCCAGTAGTCGGCTTAAAATCTCTCCATCTGGCTAGAGAGTCGGACTTCCCAGTGAAAGATTCGGGAGATGTGGAGAAAGTGTCCTCTGAGGATTCAACGGGAGAAGGCGAATCTTCGAAATATGTGATGGAGAGCCGCGGCTGGGCTGAAATCCGCTCTATTGGCTCGCCACTGGCTGAGTCTGAGTCGCTGTCTTCTTCCTCTATGATCGGGTTCATGTTTGGTATTACAGTTCGAAGAGATCGTTTATATGCTGAGAGACTGGAGCACAGGCAAGGCCACTGGTCGAAGGTCTATTTATAAGTTGAGTAATAGATGCACTTAGCAGACTTAGTTCTCTCCAAGTCTGATTTCAGATTTCACAGGAGCGGGATTGCTCCTCTCCATAGTGCCTAATAGAAAGGAAATAGGCGGCCTGTGATTCCCCTTTTATATAGCTATTCCTTCGTTTTCACTGCCAGATCCTAGTCCCCCATACACTCTTTCCTAGCTGAGAAACCGAGACTAAGTCTTGTAGGACAGCTGCCTACATCGTAAAGGCGAAAACTCAGCTAAAGGGAAGCGAGAGCTCTAATAACATTAGTCGGCAGTCCAATACAGAGACTGCTGCCTTGGAGATGCGACGTGCAACTTGTGGGTGGAAATGCTCTAACACCCATCCATCGTTTACGTACATCTCTAACCCCAAACGCTTCAACACTTTCCTTTCCAGGCGCAGTTGGTAGCTTTCCCGATACACTGAGTCGAAGTTTTTTAACCTAAACACTAGTGAGTTTGGGGCAAGGACAGCTGTAGACTTTTCCGCAGCACCGGAGCGCTGTTCTTCTTCCCCCGCATTGCTGATTTCCTGCTTCTTCGACTGCCCCAGCGACCGGCCGCAGGGGCTGTGAGCATCAGCAGCGCTCTCTCGGGAGTCCAAAAGTACTGGGGGCCGAAAAGAGGTACGTTGGCTGGGAAGCAGAAGTTGTATTGCTCTGACTTGGCGCGCAGGTCTTGGGCTAGGGAGCTGGAAATGCGCTGCAAGAGACTGGTAAGTGGGGAGTCCGCAGGGCCTGCCGGTGTGGACATATTGGGTTATATTGCCCAGTCACAGGGTTAATGGCTGCAGAGACTATCCGACCTACATAGGCTTTCGGAAGGATTGGCGGAGTTTTGACTGGGTTGAAGTGAAATGCATGTATAGGGATTAGATGGGGAATTAAACGAAATAGGCTTTGAAATGCAGCGAAAAGTGTAGGTTAAGTGGAATTCTCGGCTGAAAAGTCCATACAGGAGTTCTTAAGTCTGCATTTGCACAGTGAGTAGGAGAAAACCAGGCGACTGTTTTAGCAAATGGCGCCAAATTGGCAAAATCCGCCTATTTCCCTACCCATCAAGCGCCTTTTTACCGCCACAGCACTAAACCACGCCCACACAGGAACCACTATAGAACAGGCCCAAACAGCTATATATTGATAGTACTGCTAAGTGAAAAGTGTGGAAGTTCTTATGCAGGATGTGGGATTACTTGTGATTTTTATACTATACAACTGAGGAAGGACAGACAAAGCAACTTTTCCACGAGTCTGAAAAGCGATTCTCTACAATTAGAGACCTACCAGACAGCCTTCCTTTAGTGAAAAGGGCACTCACACACTCGAAATAGGCCTAAGCCGGCGTACTACCTAAAGCTTGCTGAGCCAGAAGTGCTCCTGCGGCTTTTTCCCCGAAGTAGTGTCTATGAGCGTGTTGATCACCTTCAGTCCGGGACGCTTCCGCGCATCTTCCAGCGCTGCAGCCAACTCCGCCTGCGAACTGACCCTATATCCCTTGCCTCCAAAAGCCTCCGCCAACAGCTCATACTTGGCCTCTGGGTTGAGGGCGTTAGGCGGGATTTCCTTCACATCGGCTGGAAGAGTCGGTGGACCGCCGAATACTCCGTTGTTATTGATGATGATGATGGTCATGTCGAGTCGGTAGCGGGTTACTGTCTCGAGCTCCATAGCACTGAAGCCGAAAGCGGAGTCGCCCATCACGCCGACCACTGACTTAAGCGGGAAACAGGCCTTTGCAGCTATCAGAAAGCCCAGTCCCACTCCCATCGTCCCGAAGGACCCTGCGTCCAGCCGCTGTCTCGGCTGCGTGGAAGGCAGGACTGTGCGGGCGATGTCCATTGTATTGGCGCCTTCGCACATTAAGATAGTGTCGTCAGAGAGAAGACTGCGGACCTGGCCTAGTGCGTTGTAGTAGTTCAGCACCGGGACTTGCGCCATTTGCGTGTTCAGAGCTGCATTCGATGCGACTTTTTGCGCTAATTTCCCCCACCAAGCGCTTGCTTTCGGTAGCACATAGGGCGACTTGTCAAGTGCAGCATTCAGCATGCGCAGAGTTTCATTAACATCCGCTGCAATTGGCAATGTGGGATGCACGTTGTTTCCCAACTCTGTTGCATCAATGTCCACTTGCACGACTTTCAGGTCAGCGCGGAAGCGGGGAGGCAGGCCGAAGTGCAACATCCAGTTTAGTCTTGCGCCGAAGAAAATGACTACGTCGGCGCTGGAAATGGCAGTGGACCGGGCGGCGCTCACACAGTTGGGGTGCAGGTCTGAGAGGAGACCTTTGCCCATGGGAGTGGGCAGGAAGGGCAAGTTGGTCTTTTCTATGAAGGTTCTGGCGTGGGTTTCTGCACGGGCGTAGGCTGCTCCTTTGCCGAAGATGATAAGTGGGGCAGTGGCAGTGCGGAGAAGAATGAGGAGCTGTGTGATTTGCTGGTGATGTGGCAGAGGCGGCAAAGGCGGAGTATACAGCGGCGCAAACTGCGGGCTTTCCACGCTTTCCTTGAACAAATTAGCCGGCAAATCCACATACACCGGTCCCGGCCTGCCCGCCAGTGCCATCCTGAAGGCCTTCGTAATGACTCTTGTGAGCATGTGAATGTCATTGACTCTTGCCGCCCACTTCACATGCAAACGAGCACTTTCCACCTGCGGGTATTCCTGGAACCCGCCCATTTCCTCCTGGTCCATTTGCACTGCACCCGCAATACAGATCATCGGCCAATTATTGACCTTTGCATTGGAAAGTCCGGCCAATGCATGAATTAGACCCGGTCCACTCACTGTTAGACATACGCCTGGCCTGCCAGTGAGGTAACCCTCTGCGCCTGCTGCGTAGCTGGCTGCTTGTTCGTTGCGGAAAGCGTAAAACTGGATTCCAGACTCGCTGATGGCGTTGGCGAGTTCGATCACTGGAATGCCGAGAATGCCGTAGACTCGGCTAACACCCTGAGACTGGAGACACTTCGCCACTAGCGAGTTGGCGTCCATTGCAATACCAACATGGACTACTTCGCTGGGATCATTGGGACGGAGACTTTGGGAAAGGCGGAAACTACCTGTTTAGGTGCACTTGGGTGTCAAAATAGGACACAAGTGCTGTTGCCGCAGCAGCCCCAACTGGACTGTGTGAGGTGTGCACGAGGTCGAATGACCTTTTTCTCCATGGACTGCACTTTCCACTGCAAGTCGCAGTTGAGGTTGGAGAGCACCGAAAGGTGCCTGTGCATGTCCTTAATTTCCGCATCGCGTCTAAGCATCTGCACCTCATACCACTTTTCTTGCGACTTCAAAGACTTCAGCGCTGCTTGCTGGGATTGAAACTGATGGGAATTTTCGCTTTTTTCGTACGCAGATATATCCTCAAGTAGCCAATGCGCTTCATTTATCGCCTCTCTCAAAGCGCAAATTCTCTCTTTTCCCGTGTCTTCTTCCTTCAGATCTCCCATCACTTCAGACTCAAATCTAACCGTAGGCACACTCTCCAAATCCTCATTAGGTTCACTGTAGTGTATAGGCTGTATCCTCTTTGCCAGCCTGGGGCCAGCGCACTGCCTGCACATCCCTTTCCTCGACTTCTCACTCAAAGGCAAGCCTGGCTGGTTGCATTCTTGGCAAATAGCGTGGCGGCAGTGCAGGCAGTAGAACCGCTTGTAGGGGGAAGAAGCAGATCCTAGGGTTTGGCCACATAGGGAACAGTGCTTCTCGCCTAGCCATTGCCGGGGTGAAACGTTCATATATGTGTGGAGTAGTATGGAAGGAATCGATAAGAGTAATTATTAGGCAAATATCAGCTTTGCTTGGGGATGAGATAGGAGGATGGGAAAGCACAATTATAGGCTTTAAGCGGCTGAAAAGGCGGAGTGTCGGTTAGCTATCTGCAAACGCTACGAAGTAGTCATGATAGTGTTGATTGGCTGTATGTCGTTAGATCTCTATAAATCCTAACTGTGCGTCTAGCCTAGGAAATAGGGCAAAGTACCTCAGTCTTTACATAAAAACACGCCAATGCATCTCCAAGTCGCACATAGAACTGCATCTTGTGCGCAAGTCACGAACCATTTCGACATCCCCAGGCTTCAAGTCAGTTAAAGTCTATCGAAAGATGTCCATACCGGAAGCAATGTTTGAGTGCAGGGAAGGACTAGACCCCATGGTTGTAGCGTAGGACTAAGTCTGCGCAGTGCGCAGGGATGGGTGCAAATGGCTGAATGGCGCTTGCAGAGGTTAGCTAATATGGACCCGCGAGAAGTGCAGTCCATCCTGCCTATCCTTCAACGCCGTGTGGACGACAAAATCACCGAAATTCTCTTCGATGTCCACTTCGCATCTCACTACGAATTCGACCAGTCCGCAAACGTGTGGCACAAACAAGGCATTGAAGGCGCACTGTACCTGGTCAAACGCAGAGCAGAGCCTATCTACAAACTCGTCATTCTCAACCGCCTGGCCAGCAAGGACTACGCACAGAGCATCTCCGCAGACATGGAGTTCGAGAAGAAGGACAAAAACATTTGGTTCTTTAGGGAAGCTACAGGGATCGTGCAGGGAATTTGGTCTCCTTCGGATGAACAGCTGGATAAGTGCTTTGCGAAGATTCAGGAACTGCAGCATCAGATCATGGCTGAGACGCAGGCTTTGGCTTTGAAGAGTCTGCTGGATATTGGCTCGGAGGCGAAGCCGCCAGCTAAGGAGCCGCTGCCGACTGAGGCGCCAATTCAAGTGGCCAGTCAGGTGCTGAAGCCTGAGTTCTTCACCTCCGGCGTGCAACTGGATAACCACGACCAAGGCAACTTCACCCGCGAAAGCGTGAAACAAGCACTGCTCTCCCTCTCGCAGAGCGACCAGTTCCTGGACCAAGTAGCCCAAGCCCTCAGAACCCGCCGTAGCTAGTCCTAATGAAAGCCACTCTGCAGTGAACAATACACCAACTTGACAATTCCTGAGGACTGGAAAGAGGAGTTTTTTCGATTGGTAATATATGGGGTGCAGCGCATCACAGCGTTTGACTGCTCAGCTGAACCTAACCAGACAAGAATCCGAGCAACTTAAGGGCGATATTAAGGACTCCGCAGAGCTGCGCCTTGCCATCGAGACCGAACTCCTGAAAGTCCGCGCACAGGCCACTGCCTACACGTCAGACAACGAACAGTTGAAACACGATCTGATCCTGAAGGCCGGAGACGACGGAGCATTGGGAGTATCCGTGTTCGAAAGCGCTGGAGAGGAGCAGGAACGCTTCAAAGCCTGGGTACGTCTGGAAGTGCGCGAGGGGAATGGACTGCTATCAGACATTATCAAGTTGCACGGAGTGGATGAGACGGGCAGTGCAGCCAGAGAGATGAAGAAGCAGATGGATGCTTTGGAGCAGACAGACTACGCAGTGGACCAGCTGAAGGAGTTCTCCACATGGAAGTACAGACAGACGAGACTGGAACTGGAGGGACTCATGGACCGGAGGAACACCTGGGTCACGTTCCTGCAGGCCTATGAGGACGAAATCCGCACTTTGTTGGACCAGATAAACCGTGAGCATGGGGTCAAGGTCAGGGCTCAGCTGGCGGAAATCAGTGCTCGGCTAGGACGACTTCCCTCCGCCGCTCAGCCTCTTTCCAGACTGAAAGCGCTTCGAGACCTGGAAAAGCAGCTTTGCACCCTGCGGCTCAGCAGCTCTTCCGACGCAGATTCAGACAGCAAGACGCATATCAATAAGCAGGCTGAAGAGGTGAAACAACTGACTCAACGCCTGGCTGCCCAGCGGAAAGTTGAAGAGGAGCGCAAAGCCGCTGCTGAGAAAGAGCTGAGTCTCAAGGAAGTGCATATCAAGCACTTGGAGAACAAGGTCAAGGACCTGTCCCGGCCTTCAATCGCTGATAGTGAGGTCAAGGCGAAGGAAAGAGAGCTGGAGCGCCTCAATAAAGACCTGCTAAAGACCAGGGAAGCCACTCGAGCCGCACATGAATCTCTCGAAGTCGCAGCACAGGCCAATGCAGCCATGCAGCGCCAAGTGCAGGCAACAGGCAATTGAGGCGGAAGTAGCTAAGCATTATTCTGCCCGACAGAACTATATCTGTGCATTTATTATGTGTATGAAGTTCAAGGGGAAAAATCATTTTTAAACTCGATTAAAATCGGCTTGCTTTCCGCCTTCCAAGGACTTTCCACGGGCAGGGCTCTGAGAAGTGCCAGACTTCCCCAATTTAAAGACGCAATAACTAGGAACATGCATACAAATCCGACTTGCGCCAAAAGCAGGCTTTGCAGCAATACACTAAGCAGCAGGCCTATAATAAGACTGAAATACAACACGGAATACACTTTTACTCCCATTTGATGGCCGAAAATTCGGCCACACAGACCTAACAAGGTGGATATTATGCCGCCTTCCAGGCCCATTTCAAGGCTGGTGGCGAGGAGGAATAGCGCTTTGCTGGCTCTTGTGAAGTAGTATGTGTAGCCTAGTACTAGTTGAGTGAGCAGTATGCACAGAAACACCTTGCGAAATCCAAACCTGTCCATCAGTGCCGCACAACCCAGTCTACACAGTGCACTGCTTCCCATATTCGCAATGTTTATAAAGGTGTAAAACCTGTCATCTTCAATAGTTTCCTGTCCGAAGGTCTTATACACTGCAAACATGTAGTAGCCGAAGGCTGCTTAAGACTTACGAGAAGACAGCAAACCTAGACCGAACATGCACCAGAAGACCTTACTTCGCAGTGCAGTACTCAATGAGTCGCATTTATTGTTCTGAGAGGAAGCTGTGTGTGGAGATGACTGGATAGGAAGGTAGAGAGGCGCAGCCAGTAAGCCAGGAAGTAACGAAAACAGTCCTAAATAGTGTAGAGTGGACGGAAGTCGAGAGGCAATAGCTTCCGAGTATATATGATTTGTGACTACTCCGTGCTGGATGGACAAGTCAGGAGGCAGGTTGTGAGGGTTGATAAGGGAGGGCAGGATAAGACTGCACAGACTTGACCCTAGGACTAGGGAAGAAAGCATCAGTCCACTCACCAGTCCTTTGCGCTCGGGGTAGTGCGACCACAACATTGCCAGTGTATTCATGCTCACAACTGGCGCTCCCACTCCATTGAGTGTATTGCAAAGCAGGAAAAGGCTGAACGTGGGCGCTACCGAGGCTAGGAACATAGAGGAGGAACAGCAGGCAGTCCCCAGTAGCAATGCACTGCATAGACTTTACCCTCGAGGACTCACGTAATCTGTCAACTTGGCTGCTGCTAGTCCTGCAAATGCAGAAACTACCAGCTGAGCCAAGCTCACCCAGGTGCCGTCCTCTAGGGTAAGGCTGGTTTGTCCGAGCGAGTGGTAGTAGGAGACTATGTAGACCAGTAGAATTGGGGCTAGGTAGATACCGCCAGTGCCTAGCATGCCCAGCATGCTCCCAGCCACTGCCAACTTCAACCGCCATTCTGCCATTCTCTCTGCAAATCCACTAAAAGTACCTCTTTCACTAGCCTATGTTCCCTATCTAAGTGGAACTGCAGGTGTGGACAATGGCTGCTGTAGTGTAAAGATGCCCAAGTACTCTGAGGTAATTCAGGGGGTTTTGGGGGAAATCAACGAGTGCAGGAGCAATCCTGAAGCCTACGCAGCGAAGCTGGAACAACTTTTGGACCTCTACCACGGGCGCATCCGCCACCGGCCTGACGACGTGCCTGTGGTCACTAAAGAGGGAGTAGACGCTGTGCATGAAGCCATTGCGGCGCTCAAAGCGGCACAGGCGACTTCCCCTTTGGAACTGAGTGCGGGACTGGCTGCCGCCTGCCAACAGCACTGCAACGACCTCGGACCTAGAGGCACTACAGGCCACAAAGGCGCAGACCAGTCTACGTTCCAGCAAAGACTTGAGAAGTATGGGAAGTGGATGGGTCACCTGATCGAAGCACTGGATTTCGGCAGTATTACAGCCCAGGAGGTGGTTTGTTCGCTGCTTGTTGATGACGGCTTGCCAAGTCGCGAGCACCGCACTGCCGTTCTGAGTGCGAACTACAAGAAAATCGGAGTGGGGTTCGGTGCTCATGACGAGTTGAAAAGTATGTGCACACTTGTGATGGCCACCAAATTCACTGACCATGCAGAGTTTCCCAGAGTGCAAGTACCAGAAGGACAGGTGCAGGGGACTTGGGAAGCAAGGAACTGGGTGGACGGCGCAATCCGCCTGACCTGCGAAATCACCAGTGAGATGGAAAGCGGCAAAGTCGTCAAGAGAGTCACGAAGATATGGGAAATGGAGGATGGCAGTGAACCCAGAAAAACAGAGGAAATCATCTACGACCATACTTCCTAGGACTAAGCTAGGCCGATTTCTCACTTCCATATCACGCAGATAGAGTTGCGGATGCAGGAAGCCACTGCTTTGCAGAGTACTTTGGTCTATGTGTCGGATGGAAGCTTAAGGCAAGAGACCAGCGACATTTAGCCTCTGGATTGGCAGAAGTGAGAAGAGAAGGGCAGCTGGACTGCCCAGGCCTGGGAAAGCAATGGTGACGAAGCCGTCCTATTATCAAAATGGGCGTGGGCAAGCCTCGAGGACTGCGCGCAGGCCGCAAGTTGGTAAACAAGCGCAGACTAGCGCGCTGGGCCGACAAGCAATACAAGCTCGCCCACATCGGCAGCAACTGGAAGAAGCCCTTTATGGGCACTTCCCACGCCAAGGGACTAGTGGTAGAGAAGATCGGCGTGGAGGCGAAGCAGCCCAACTCCGCCGTGCGCAAGGCCTGCAGAGTGCTGCTCAAGAAGAATGGAAAGAAGATAGCGGCCTTCGTACCTCGTGACGGCTGTCTCAACTTCCTGGACGAGAATGACGAAGTGCTGATAGCTGGACTGGGCAGAAAGGGACATGCCGTGGGGGACTTGCCTGGAGTGCGCTTCAAGGTCGTCAAGGTCAAGGGTGTGTCGCTCAAGGCACTCTACCTAGGCAAGAAGGAAAAACCACGCTAATCTAGGCTTCCCACAGCTGAATTCATAGCAGACCTGCCCATTTAGGCATTAGGCGAGTCACTGTGAAAGTAGCTGTGCACTTGAGGGTTTATGCATTAACTGGGGCATGTATCCAGATGAAGGGATGCCTGGCTTGGTTGAGATCCCGCCCTTCTAGGAAAAGGTCGTTGGGATACTTTCTCTTAGCAGCTGCAAGCCTAGAAATGGAAGACACTATGACTCGCACCGTCTCCGCCACTCACGAAGTCGCCGACCTCGACGACTCCCTTGACAAAATGCGTCGAGGTCTCGCCGACATCATCAAAAGCTACCAAATCCTCAGATCCGACTGCACATCCCTCGAATTCGAAGTCAGAGCCCAGAGCAAGACCGTGACTGACGAAGTGACGACTACAATTAGCAACTACGAGCGCGACCTGGCGCAGCAGACTAAGGCAGTGGACGAGGAGTTGGGGCGGATTCGCAAGGAGGTGCAATGGCTGAAGAGTGAAAAGACGGACTTGCAGGGACAGGTGATGCTGCTGGAGTCGGAAATTAGGAGTTGTGAGGAGCAAGTAGGGATTGAGGCATTAACTTAGTCAGACTTGCAGCGCTGTATTTAGTCGGATTTGCATGAATTTTAGAATTTCTGCTGTAACTGCTGCCTGGTATTAGCTAAGGTTGGACTGAGGCAGGTCAGAAATACTGTAGACAGAGTCCACATCATTTTTCCATTTCAGAAGACTTCTGGCCGAATTTTTAGTTAGCGTTGCTAGAGCCGAAGCACATTTCATAAAGCTCAAATTCGCCTGCAACTTATCCCCTAACCTGCGAACTGGTCGGGCTCCTCCAGCATGATTAGTGTTTGTATAGATTTTTATGGCAACATCCCTCACCGTCCTCAATGCCTGGTCCGGCCCTTGCGTCTCCCAAGCTACCCGCAAGCCCACTCTCTCCTTGCCACTCTTCCGCTCCACCCGCTCCTTCAGTCCCCCTCCCTCCAAGATACCAGTCTCCCTCAATCCTGACACACCTCAGTTGACCTACACACACTGCATTATCCCAGAAAGTGAAACCGGCATATCAATTTCACTAGTGAGGGACCAAAGGACTAGAGTGGAGTACGTGGTGAAAAGCTCCTCCAGGAGCCTGCAGGGAGAGTACGAGATACAGTCGAGTTTAGCAGGTCCGCACATCACCAAGACGCATGGGTACTACTATGACGGTCGGTACCATATCATCATGGAGTACTGCCAGCGACTGGATTTGTTCACCTACTTGGAAGATAAAGACTTGACAGAAAATGAAGCCAGAAGACTGTTTCGACAGTTGGTAGAGGCAGTGGAGACCTGTCACCGGGCCTCGATAGTTCACTTGGACATCAAGCCGGAAAACTGCTTTATCGATGCACACGGCGTGCTGAAGCTAGGTGACTTCGGCTTTGCCAAGGAGATGAAGGAAGGCCAACTCGTGCACGCATACTGCGGCACCTTGCAGTACATGAGTCCGGAAGTGCACTTAAAGAAGCCCTTCGAAGGCACCAAAGCAGACATATTCGCAGCAGGCAAAGTCCTATTTGAAATGGCGCTCGGCTTCACTCCCTTCAAAGTCGCGACTCTGGAGGACCCCAACTTCCGCCTGTTCATCAAGCACCCTGAGGACTACTGGAAGAAGAAGCGGGGATATGTGGAGGACAGGGGCGGGAAGACGGAGTGGAATCTGCAGCTGCTGGATTTACTGCAGTGGATGATGAGTCTGAGATCTGCGAACAGACCTTCCATCCTCGAAGTCAAGCGCCACCCATGGCTCAGCCCGCACGATCCACTTACTGACTAATCCATATGTCTTCCCTGGGATAGTTAGAATCCAAGAGTCCAGGAATAATGCACGTAATTATAAGTATGTATAGAGCTTCCGGGATGATAGGATCGCTACCGTCCTTCGAAGGCCTCTTCTCCATGCAGCCCTCAGATCTACCAAATGAAAACGTCCACAGGCCTGCGCTATTGCTTGAGACCAAGTCGTGGACGAGTGGGAAAGGGCTGCCGAAGGTGAGCAGTGCTTCGAGTCTGGATAGTCTGGTGTTGGATGATTCGGTGCAGTTTTGTGTGCCGACTGGGCCGGATTTGTTCACAGGAGAGCCTTCGAAGAGTGCTCTCGCTAGTCTGGAGAACCTTAAAGACGTCCTGCTTCTGCCCAAACTGGAATCAGGCTTCTCGCTGGGCAAGGCTGAGAACGAGGATGATAAGCTCCGACCTTACCCGCCGCACATCCGAAAGGCTAAAATAGCCAGGTACAAGCTAAAGCTGCAACACCGTCGCACCAGAGTACCGATTAGTCGGCATTTCGCAGGACGGAGTCATGTAGCTAAGTGCAAGAACAGAGCGAACGGCAAGTTTACTAAGGCCTAGTGTACTCAGTAGAATAAACACAGCCCATAGTTCGGAAGAATTAGACTAGCTTTTGTCTACATTGCACACAGATAAAGCTGCGGGGGAGGCAGGAGCAACTGGGACTTGTCGGAGTGGATTTCTTCATACAGAACTCACAGAATTTCTCTTGATCCAGTAGAGCTTTACACCGACTGCATCTAACTGATGTGTCTGTTCTGGGAAAGGACATGCACAAACAGGAATTTGTCGTCTGATTGCAAGTTAAGCAGAGCAAAGCTGTGGAGTGTCGCAAAGATGTGGAGTGCTGCAAAGATGTGGAGTGTTGCAAAGCTGTGGAGTGTCGGCAAGCCTGCGAAGGCTTGTTGCAAATCAAGCACATGGAAGCGCTGCTTACTGGAGGCTCCCTGCATCTGCAGGACAAGGTGAGCAGGCCACAGCGCAGACATCGAGAAGTAGCGGAAATGGTATGTGTGGATGCAAGCCGAAAACAGTCGCCGGTGTGGATTTTGCCGCAGTCTTCGCAGGGCGGAGGGTGCTTTATAGGAGTAGGCGCAGCATCACAATAAGGACACTTTCCAGCTTGTAATTGTCGTTTACAAGCAAAGCAACGGCCTGACGAGTCCAAATCCAGCAAGTTTGTGAAGTTCTTCTTGCAAACTGAGCATAGACCGTCTGCCTCGGCTTGTCTGTGACATTGACTGCAAGTGTTCAATATTTCCGCACAAGATGCACACTTCTCCCCGTCATAAAACCCTCCACACCGCGTGCATTTCCTCGTCCTCTGACTACTGCAAGTCGCACACAACCGATCAGTTTCCAAGTTTCTGGAGCTGCACATAGCACACGCCCAGCCTGTGAGTTCGGGCATGAGTTCATAGCACTTCTGACAGACTTCTTGTTGGTTTTCGGTGAGGCAGGCAGGACAGATCCAGGTGGCCTGGTGCAGTGAGAGAGAGTCACCTTCGTTCGCTTGTTTTGATAGAAGGAGCCAGTCCATGGGCTTGACATTCGGAAGGTCGAAATGGACCTTAGGCTCTAAACGCTCATAAAAGACGCCTACAGGCCGGAAGTGCTTTTTCAGTATATCCCTCAGCACAGCGGTGTAGTCTCCAAATGTATGCACCCGCGAGTCATCGAAGAGTCTCCATGTGTCATCGTCAATGCCTCTGCAGTAGGCCTGATAGTGGTTGAAGCCGAAGACCAAAAATCCCTTGAGGCCGTAGGCAGCCTGTTCCTGCGCTTCACATAGGTCGGACAGCTCTAGATAGTGCGGAAGCAGAGCCAAAATGCCAAGGATCGCTTGCAGACTTGTGTGCGCCTGAGCCCACACCAGATGCAGAGCCAAGGCTTGGGGTGCGGAAAGAGCGTGAAGAGCACTGCGACAAGTGCGGCCGCAACCTGCAGCACAGGGCTGCTGTCTCCTCCTCTACGTAGGCCCTACACTAACAGCAGCCACTTCCCTTGCTAGTTTCCCCACTGCTTCCAGCACCCAGTTCGGCTCACTGCTGGCCACCCCTTCCAAGAGGTCGGCTGCGTAGAGGGGGAGCTGGAAGGCACTGTCCCAGGACTGTTGCGACTTCTTGCCGCAGTCGCAGTACAGTTCTTCACATAGTCTCAGGTCGAAGAGTCGGTGAGCGAAGCAGCGGGGCTTGCAGGCACCTTCCCCCGCTACTCTCCGATGCAGTGCTTGAAGAATAGTACTGAGTGCTTCCATCGCATCCGCCTGAGCATTCAGTGCGAACTTCGGCGCGCACACTCGTGCAAGTTCCCTGCGGTATCGAGAGACATCCACCGCCCTACACAGCCCAAACTGCTGTGCGGTGTACTCATCACTCAGTCGTATAAGTCCGCAGGAGAGACAGTAGTGGGCGGCCGGGCAGGACTGAGTCTGACTCAGAGCCGCGCGAACACATTGCAGGTGGAGTCTGTGTAACACTCACATGCTTTGGAGCATAGCATTGAGGAAGCAGTTTTCCTCGCCTGTAGGATTGACGAAGCCCACAGCCTGCTCTCTACTCCCACCTCTCATAGATTTATAGCTAGGACTGCCAGGTGCAGATAGAACGCAGAAGCCGGCAGCATGTATTGCACTTCTAGGAGCTGTTCGGAACAGGGAGAGTCGGGCGCGGTGGCGTTCATCACCCAGTAGATTTGGCCGTACTGCCAGCGCCTCCATTCGCTGAAATGCGCATAGTGAGAGCCCGATACGTTGTTTTTTCTACAGTCTTCCCAAAAGAAATCGAAGACAGACGAGTCCTTATGAGGCAAGCAATAGAAATTTCCATTTAGTCCACATACACAAGCAGCATAGTTTTCGTTAACTTGCTTGCAGTCTAGCTTGGTAACGCAGCGTTTGGGCTTGGACATAGCATAAAAGCCTGTGGCGTTTTGGAGGTCTGCACCGATACTGCGGGGCGGACACTGTACTCCGATGTCACTGTCAGGGTTGTTGTCGTGAAGTTTAGAGGTAGGGACTGAGGAAGTCGATTCACTCCAATAGGTTTGGAAGATGTCGAAGAGACGACATTGGCGGTCCTTTGGCAGTGGACGCTCAGTCAGAGAGAAGCCGTTGCTTGTGATTTGGGCGCAGATGCCGGAGTCCAGTTGCTGGCAGGTGACGGTGGGACAAGGGTCTCGGGCGAAGGCCAAGGATGCGAGTAGGAGCAGCATATTAACTAGAGCTGTAGCTTAGCGCTGAGGTTGGGAGGCAGGGAGTCCTGCAGCGAGGACTTCTCTGCCATCACTACGAAGACGATCACCACGAACTTCAGCACGAAGTTGATGCTAGACATCGAAAGCACGAAGCCATGGACGCCCTTTTCCCAGCGGCCGTATTCCGTGTCGCTGTTCCAGATCGGTCCCCAGTAGCACAGCCAAATGAAGTCCACGACGAAAGTGATAATGAGCAGGGCCAGCAACTTGAGCCGCTCTTGCTTCTCTGGCGCTGCCCATACGAACCACGCGAACACGAAGAGTGGCAGGTTGAAGTCAGCACGCGCCAGACAACTGAGCACTGCGATTAGGGCGCAGGCTAGGAAGAGGTTGGGCACCAAGTGCTCCACGTCCACCATATTACGACTCAATCAACGGTGCCTCCCGCAGACGCACTCCATTGCGGAACTCGTAGCGCTTCTTGACTCCTTGCTTGCTCGTAATTTCTCCATAGCCGTGCATGTGTCCGTCCAGCCACTCCCCAGCATACTGGGAGTCTGGCCAGCAGAAGACTCCGTAGCCGTTTTTCCTGTCATTCAAATACCCGCCCACGTAGGTCTTGCCATCTGAATAGGTGAAACGGCCTTGGCCGTGCATCTGTCCCTGAACCCAATCGCCAGTGTAAATGCGACTGTCCGCCCAACGGTAGGTGCCCTTGCCTGTGAGCTTTTCATGCACAAAGTCGCCGTCGTATGAAGACCCATCGGACCACTTTATTGAGCCGTGGCCTGACTTGATGTCGGAAGCGAACTCGCCTTCGTAGTGGGAGCCGTCAGCATAGCACTCCTTGCCTATACCCCAGCGCATGTCATCCCTCCACTCTCCTTCATACACACACAACCCATCCGCTGTTTCGAACTTCCCGCGTCCTGTGCGCTGCCCCTGCAAGAAAGCTCCCTCATAGTAGTCTCCATTCGCATAAACCATCCTGCCAAAAACGTGCAACTCGCCCTCGTTCCAATATCCTTCTGAATACGACCCGTCGCTTAAGTACAACCGTCCACGTCCTCTGGGGACTTGACGCTGCAGGGACCACTCTCCGATGTACACATCGCCTTCTTCTAGGGTTCGTGCATCTTGGAAGACTGCACCGGCCACTTGTCGGTCCAACCTGAGTGCTGGCAGTCTTGCAAGCGTGGCTTGCGCACTCTCACTGAGCAGTGTCGTTGGGTCTACATGAGCGTCAGTTGGTTGCGGAAACACGCCCTCTGCCTCAGGGAAGTCAGTCCGATCCAAGACCTTGCGTACAAGATATCCCCGAACTGCACTCTGCAGCTCTAGACTCGGCCAGTCAAAGGAAACAGACACATTGGTTGTATTCTGCACCGGGACTAGCGCCTGCTTCCTCTGCTTCAAGTCATCTGCAGGTTCAAGTGTCACAGCATTGCCATCGTTCTTCTCCTCCGCGACACAGTTGCAGCCCCCCATTTGCAATCAGCTTGCTTGGGTCTGTATGTATAATGGGCACTTTGAACCCTGAGGAGCAGCTGATGAGCTGGGTGACTGAGACCAAGGAAGCCGTGTTATTGGTGTGCCAGCAGCATTACCCGACAGGGAGTTTGCCTGAACGGCCCTGGTTCTTGGGCAAATGCAAAGACCCGAAGGTGCAGAGCACTTTGGCAGAGCTGGTGCACCGAGCTAACTACAGTGCCCGCCAGTTCAGTCATCACATGGGAGAGTGCCTAGGCTCCCTTTCCTCGGAAATCGAAAGTTGCGCATTAGCACTGACTACTACTACGTCGGACATCATGACGGTGGGCACTGAAATGAAACGGCAGCAACTGCAAGCCCCAGCAGAGTCGAGCACAGTGACAATGACACTAGCCACAGGCAACTTCACCTTCGCCCTGCTATCGAACGGGGAAGCCTTCGGACAGCATGCACGTTTGCCTGTGACTGTGGAGCTGGACTTGGACGCGCTCACTGTTGTGATGCAGCAGGACAACTCACAGGAGTTGGTATGTCCCAGGCAACTACTCAGCAAACTGAATGCTGAGAAACTCCTGTTGCCTGGAGTCGCCCTGGAGCGCCAGCTTCTTCTTAAGTCCGGACAAACCTGTGAATACCAACTCATTTTCCATCTGAACTCAGTGGACCGCTCACTGGTATTGGCAGAGCAGCTGCGAGTACTCGACGAAGCAGCCAAGGAGACGAGTGAAAAGAAGAAGCAACTCGAGGAAGAGCGCAGAGCCCTGATGAAGGCGCTGGGCATAGACGAGGAACTGAAGGCCAGCCACCCTGAGCCCTCCCGCACCTGCGACTGGTGTGCTCTTCTTTAAATAGCACTATCGGACTGGAGTAACTGGCGTTTAACTACCTGAAAAGCGCTGGGCCAGGGAGTTGTAGAAGCCCACAGCCTTGTCCTTCAGTTCCGAGGCCTTTTCAGCTGCTGCTTCCGCGAAGCGACTGGCTTCTCCACTCAGCGAGGACTCCTGCTGCTCGTCTCGGCCGAAGTACTCAGCACTGGAGATGGATGAAGCTCCAGTAAACCGGGTCATGCGCTCCTTAGTGCTGTATGCGTCCAGCTGCTGCTGGAAGTCTTCGGAAGAGTAGGCCTTCTTTTCAGCTGGTCGGGGTGCAGAGTGGGTAGTAGTGGGGTGGGGAAAGGAGGGCGACTGCACTGGTGCTTGCGGAGGAGTGAACACTTGCTGGGAAGTGGATGGGGCAGGAGGAGGAACGCAGTCCTGGAATTCGTCCTCTTCAGGTCTGAAAATCACGGGTTTGAACTGAGTAGGCTCTGCGGCTTTGGTCTTCTTGAACTTGTAGGTAGGCGTAGAGACTGGTAGGACTGGAGCTACGTGGATGACGGTGTTTTTGTTGGGCGGCAGAGCGGTTGGGTTGGCTTGTGGCTTGGGGTCTGACTGGACTTTGGGCAGCGGTTTGGGCTCGGGAAGGGGTTGAGGTTTGGGTTCTGGCTGTATTAGAGGCTCCGCCTTGCTGGTCTTTTGCTGGCGCGGAAAGTTCAAGGACACGCGTTCCTCCAGCTCCAAGCGGTAGCGACTTGCAGCCTCAGACGCGTAGTCCATGGAAACGCCAAGTCCATGTCTGCGAAAGAAGTCCTTCGCCCTGTGATTCCCCCCCAGCTCCATAAAGGCCAGCTGTCGTCTAGTCCACTTGTCTAGCTCCACAGACCTGACGAAGCTGATGTGTGTGCCGAGACTGCGGTGCAGAGTCGTGCAATTGTAGCAAATCAGCAAGCCCATCGTCACAGAGGCCCACTTGGGGTTCTTGTTGCCGCACTGGAAGCAGATCAAGTTCTCGGGCTCTCGCTTCAAACTGCGGAATGCGGAGTCTCGGTAGTCCTGAGTCACTATCTCCGCCTCCATCAGGATTTAACAAGTCCATCAAAGCCACTAGTTGGCTTCAGAAGTATGCAAGTGTAGTAGCAGACTAGGCAGTGCAGAGGTCTATGCACTGGAAATAGCTGAGTGCGCGCCATCGTAGAAATCAAATGATGGAGAGTGTATCTGTGGCGGTACGCTTCCGCCCGCTCACGCCAGCGGAACTGGCAGACGACCAGGCTCGCCTTGCAGCCCAGAAACTTGCGAAGGCGAGTCTCGTGGAAATGTGGAGTCTGCAGACTGACCGCGGACTCGTGATGAACACACGCAGTGGAGTCACTTACCCCTTCGGTAAGCCCTAAACAGACCATGTGTTTGCACCAAATGTGGACAATGCGGAGGTGTTTGCGCAGGCGGCCAAGGGAGTGGTGCTGAGGGCTGTGGAGGGAGTGCACGGCACTATTTTCGCATATGGCCAGACTTCCAGCGGCAAGACTCACACAATGAAGGGCACAGTGGAGCAGCCTGGAGTCATTCCTTTGGCTCTCACTGAGCTGTTTGCTGCTATCCGTTTAGAGCAAACTCGGCAGTTCCTTGTGCGAGTGGCGTATCTGGAAGTCTACAATGAAACTGTAAACGACCTGCTGGACGCCTCAAACCAGAACTTGGAAATCAGAGAAAGTCTGGAGCGGGGCACATTTGTGCAAGGCCTCACAGAGGTCTCAGTAGGCTCCGAAGACGAAGCACTGCAGTTCTTACTCCGAGGAGAGGCGAATCGCAAGGTCGGGGAGACCTCCATGAACGAGCAAAGCTCCCGCTCGCATACACTCTTCAAGGTGCAGGTCGAAAGCACGCCCCATGAGGATGCGGAGATCAGTCCTGTGCGGCTTTCCTTCCTGAACTTGGTCGACTTGGCGGGAAGTGAGGGCGTGCAGAAGACCCGCGCTGAGGACCTGCGCCAGCGAGAAGGGTCGAACATCAACAAGTCCCTGCTCTCTCTGTCCTCAGTCATTCAGAAGCTGAGTGAAGCGCAAGTCAAGGGAGTGAAGACGTATGTCAACTTCCGCGACTCCAAGATGACGAGACTGCTGCAGACCTCGCTATCAGGAAACTCGAAGACGCTGATAATATGCACCGTCACTCAGTCTCTCCGCCACATCAGTGAAACCACAAATACACTCAACTTCGGACTTAGCGCCAAACGCATCAAACTCTCAGTGCGACCCAATGAAGTGATCACCACTGAGAGTCAGCTTCGCCTTGCTCAGGACGAAATCCGCAGACTCCGGGTGTCCTTGGAAGAGGCGGAGGCCCGGGTCAACGAACAAGAAACGGACCTTCAGCGCATGCAGCAGATGGAATGCGACAAAGACCAATACTACCAGGACTTGCACGCTAAGCTCGCAACTGAAAATGAAGAACTGAGACATCAAGTGCTCCGCGCTCAGGAGCGCATGGAAGGACTGTCTCGCAACATTATGAACTCAGCGGATCGCAACTTGCTGGCCACTCCGCAAGGCGTCCGCAGGACTATCCCACTTAGTCCTGAAGACTCGATCCACTCTTTGGAAGCTCTGGTCATGGAGAAGGACCGGAAGATCCACGCACTTGAAGGCAACCTGCAGCGCCTCAAGGAGCAGTACGAAGACCAGTACCAAAGTCTGCTGATGGATAATGAGCATTTGCGCGGGTGTGTGGACCACACCAGTTCTCCGCAGTTTGAGCTCAGTGAGAAAGTCGCCCAACTCGCAGCGGAACTGGACGACAAAATCCGGGAGCGGGCGGAAATCGAAGAAATCGCGAAAGATTATGAGGCGCAGTTGGGCGTGTTGAAGCTACAATTAGCTGAAAATGCTAGCTTCAGACAGCAAGAGCAGAGCAAGGCCCAGGCCTTAGCAGACGAACTCACCACCATCAGTACGAAAAGAGCTTTGGCCGAACAGGCTTTAGTCCAAGCCAGCGAAAAGGAAAAGTTCCTGGAGCAACTTGCAGAGGAACTCACTGCGGAAAACGACAAATTCAGGCAAGATTTCGCGGAAGCGCGGGTCAGTCTCGCCGAACTCTACGAGCAGCTAGAATCAGTCATGAATGACAACGAAATATTGAAGCGGAGACTGCAGGAAGCCGCTGTCGACTCCTTCGCTGATGAAAGAGACCAGCACCTGTCGCACATCAAGCAGCTTGTCCTGGAACGAGACCTAGTCACCGAAGAAAGGAACTACCTAGCAGCCTGCAGAGACCAACTGCAAGCGGAAAGGAACACTCTGGCGAATAGCAGCAGCTCCTGCACAGATGAACGCAACCGGCTGCTTGCAGAGTGCGAGGCTTTGCAGCGAGAAGTAGCAATGCTCAGGGCGACACTGGAAAGCAGCGCAAACGGAACCCACGATGCAGAAAGTCTGCAAGCTGCCCTAGACATTCAGCGGCGGGAAGTGCAGGACCTGCTTTCAGCCTTGGAGGCACAGCGGAAAGAAGTGCAGGACCAGCGCACAGAAGCAGAGCACCAGAAGACTCGAGCGGAGACCAATGAGCGGAAAGTCGGAGACCTGGAGAGCCTAATGGTGTCAATGCGAATCCAAGCAGAAGGTGAGGAACTGCAAAGTGTGCGCGAACAGTTGTCTTCTGTGCTGGAAGAAAGTCGCAACTTGAAGTCGAAACTACTGGAAAACAGGCAAGCGCTGCGACGCCAAGAAGACCAGGTGACGGAGTTAAAGCTAGCAGCGATCCGCAGTGCAGAGTGGGAAGGCAGAGCTCAGGAAGCGGAGACAAAACTCCTCCGGCTTGAGGCAGACATGAAGGAAGCTGTTAATCAGGTGCAGCGCCAAAGTTCCGAGCGGAAGCGGGAACATACAGAAGAGCTGCATCGCTTGCAGCAAGCTTTGGAGACTACAGAAGCAGCGATGCGAGAGACTCAAGTCAAGCTTGAGAAAAAAGAAACGGAGATTGACGAACTTAACAGACGCTTGCAGTTCAAGCGTCTGCCTTCGGATTTACTCGATGAGCGGGGCAGAGCTGAGTTGACCTCTTCAGAGCGCTACCAGTTGCAAGTGCAAGTGCAGAGCGGAATTAACAAGGTTAAAGACTTAGAGCGCTTCAGCCAGACGCTGGAGTCCAAGCTGCAGCGAGCCACTTCCGACTTGGACTCAAAGCGCATACAGGAGCAAAATGCGCAATCGAGAGTGCGAGAACTAGAGCGGAAGGTTCTACGCTTGGAAGAGGATAAGGCGGAATTGCAGCTCAAGCTGGGCAGAACGACGCCTTGCGAATTGATGCCTCGAAGGGTTGAGCGTTTCGTCACGCCTAAAAGCCAAGTCCGTGATGATGAGGAAGAAGTGGACTTGGACTCAGGTCTGAAGGACAGGTGTAATCAGCAGTAGCCGCAGTGTAGCTTCTTGCACAGAAATGGGTCTTAAGACTACAAATGCACATATGTCAAAAATGACAGGCATAGAAGTTACGCAGATTTTCTATGTAAATTGTCGAATTCGTGGGTATGAAACTGAATACTGCATATTGACTTACACTGTTACTGGGAGAATTAGCAAGGAGCTTCACAGGCAGTGGTACAAGAAACAAGCTCAGAGCTACGTTTTTAGACGTCCCTGGTTCGTGTTAGTCCCCTTTCAAACTATCTAGTGGGCAGTTTAGGGTAACATTATAATTTTCTCCAGTAAGCATTTCATACAAAAATGAAGTCTATCTCCGACTACCGAGAGCCGTAGCGATTTAAAGATTGTGTCATAGTAGTTGTGAGGGTTACGATGTGAGTACTTGCAGGAAGGATTGATGCACTAGTATGTGTTTCTGTGGGCATTGGATGTCTGTATGGAAAGCATTACAATATTAGAATGGCCAAAAGTTGCATTAATTAGCGACATATAGATAATTTCTGTCAAAGAAAGTATACATGTAGCATACAACAATTGATAGGCATGAAAATAGCGTCCTCTTTGCTTCGAATAACAATAAAATGAGGGCATCCACTTCCCCCAAACCGAAACCTCAGCACTCCATTCCCAAACCAAAGCGCAGTTTCTCTCCGTCCAGGACCAAATCCAGCACTCCAGTCACATTGAAGGCAAGTGCTCCTCTGGCGTCAAGGCCTCAATAGAAACTTCGACGTGCATAGAGCACTTGGAAAGGCTGCGGAACAAAGCCAACTCCGACTGCTAATAGCGGAAACACTGCTGAGAGAAAACGACGCAGATGACACTTTGTGCATCTATACAGATGCTGCGGGGATAGTGAGGACAAGCAGAGGACACTCTGCAATCGCTAGTTTTATAACAAGGACAAGCGAAGAATATCATCAGAGCAATCGCTCCAATCCCTGGGCGTGCATTTCCCGAAGTTTATCACTGTCTTCCATTCAGTTCACTCTCCACAAAGCCTCGGATCTGCGCAGGTATTTGGCTCTCTTTCCCCAGGCCAAAGTACAGCGCTATCTCTGGCCGTATCAGTACTCAGTGAGGAAAAGCATCATTTGCTGGCAGCGGACGAAACGCTCCAAGGTCTACACTCTCTGCTCGAGAGCTGCACTCTTGCCTGGCAGGAGGAACTCAGGTCAGGATTTCCAGTTGAAAACTGAGTTCGTGGCTTCTTCCAGGAGGTTGGAAGACTGTGACTGGGTGGAGGAGCGGGCGAGTGAGGAAGCCGAGGAAATGCTGAGCACTTTGGTTGAAGTCTTGGGCCGAGTGGTGCTGGTGCGGGAGCGACTTGAGGAAATTGTCGTTTTCGCCACCAAGGCGCAAGACGGAAGAACACACTTCTTGGACTTACCAGGCATTCGCATCTCAGCATTGGATGAAGAACCACTAGTCAGCATATTACACACACCACTTTCCTCACACTGTGATGCTGCTGAGAGGCTGAAGTCCAAACAGTGGCCCCACATGAGTGCTTCCGATATCACAGAGCAGAATTCCAAGTTGTATCAACTCCATCTCAACGTGGCACCTGTCTGATCCCACAACGACAACAGTGGAATCCAGACACTTGAGCGAGGTGTCTGAACACTTCGATACCTTGGTGAAGGAGTCGCAGGCGCTGAAGAAGGAGTACGGCATTGTGATGAAGGTGCAGTTGCACACATACCCAAAGGACCTGCTTGACAGGTGATAGCCAGGGTGTATGAGTGCATCTTGAAGGATGCATGCCTGGGCAAATACTTCCCTGATAAAGAACGCGCCCAGCCCAAACTTCTCTTCACAGTCAAGTCAGTCTTCCTGAACGGACTCAGCCGCAACCTTCGCACCCGCATGCAGCAAGTTCACACAGGTATGGGCATTACCGACTCGGAATTTGACCTCTACCTGCGCTACTTCACAGAGGCGATGAGTAGTCAGGGAGTGCGCGCTGAGCATGTGGCTCAGAGTAGAGAGTTCTTGGAAAGCTTCCGAGCAGACGTAGTGCAGCGTCTGCTTTGCCAAACTTAGTTACTCTACTGTGCTAGCGTCTAATTTTGAGTTGCTTCAACAGTGCATTCACACTCTCATCCAGTCTTTCCGTCTGTTCATTCCGCCCACAAAACGCACACAGCGCCTGCAATTCAGTCGTTGTGTTCTCGAACATCTTCGCGAAGTCAAAAGAGTGGAGTTTCCTCAGTATCGTCTTCGTCACTGCATTGCGGATGAGAGGTAGCACCAGCTTGCGTCTGCGCTCGTAGTAAGGCCGGAGACGGGAGCTGGCGAGACACAGGTAAGTCGCGGGTTCATTATCGACAATAAAGGAGGGGACATGGAGCAGGTCGAAAGTGGAAAGCTGGACAGAGAACTGCTGGGCAATAGTCGCAAAGGAGAGAACTTGACAGCTGGAGAGCTGTGCACATGCTTGGCATAATAGACGCTGTAAAGAGGGACACTGCACTCCGAAGTGGTTGATGTACAGTCTACAGTGCCAGCAGGAGCCAAGGCGCAAGTCGAGAAAAGCAGCCCGGAAACTGCCGCTAGAGGGAGTCACGAAGGGCTGCTGCTCTTCCAGCCACTTCCGCTTCCACAGCTCCTCATCTCTCGAGAGCTGAAGCCAGGCTCGACTCGTCAGAGCCACACAGGTCTCGATGCAGGCCACAGACAGAAAGGTGCAGGCTTCCAGTAGACTACGGCGGAGACTCGTGTCAAGGATGTTCTGCTGGGGGAAAGTGTCCCTGGGCACAGATTGATTTGTGTGAGTTGGAGAGTCTTCACAGAGGTCCACTATTGTGTGCATTATGGCGCGTTGAGAGAAGCCTCCCTGAAGCTCGTAAAAGCCCAGTTTCTTTAGCATGTCGGGAGGCTACCTGTAAGCTCCGCTGCCGCAAATCATATAATCTTCTGAAAGAGAGGATTTATACCGTTACTCAGAAGGTTGTCTCCCTATTCGTGCATTTAGCGAAGGGGCGGGATAAATCTGCTTATAATATGTTCCAACTACGTCAGGATATTTGAAGGCACTAGGAAACGAAGAGAACTGCGAGCTGTGAGTCTACAGCCACCTTCCAGCGACCCTCCCTTACTCGGCGCTTCTCACAGAACTCCCCGGAACAGAGTCAACTCCTTGCTTCCTAGGCATGAAAATGCTTTCAGACCGGCTACTACCAGTGTGGGTGCGAGCAGTCATATGGTAAGCAGCAGAGGACTATCAGTTCAAGAGGTGGAAGACCCTTGCGCTGACCTAGAAACTCCCCCACCCTCTCATTTCTTCACAGCCACTATCTATGAGCGCAAGAACATCTTCGCTATCAGTCAAAGACTCACCTCTGCCAGCCCTTCCATAACTGTATTCTCCGCTAGGACCCAGAACCCTCGACAACTGCTTCCCAGCCCTATTCCAGAGGACTTCTACCCGCCTCTCTTCCTGTGTATCCGGCTTGGGAAAGGCAGCTTGCTTGGGGGAATCGCTCGGCTCGCAAGCTGTATCAGAGCAGAGACGGACCTTATTTTGCAGCAGGCGCAGGACTATTTGACTGCCTTTCTAACCAATTGTGTGTCGAAGAACTTACAATGCTGCATACGCAGAAATCGAAATGCATTGAAACGCTTCTTCCCTTCCTACTTCCTGCACACATCAGGTGGAAATCGCTTTTTACTTGCAGCCAAGAAACGTCCAGGATATAAAACAGCGAATTACCTCATAACAATGAATGAAACTGAGCTAAGTGCAAAAAGTCCGGGCTACTTGGGCAAGTTGCGGTCCGATTTCCTTGGTACAGAATTCAATATATACGGAAAAGGCGTGCACCCCAGCAACAAGAAAGCAGCTTCGGCTGCCCGCAGAGAAAACCTAGGCACAGTCATGTTTATTGTGAGTGAATTGGGCGAAAAGAAACCAAGGAAAATGCGAGTAGCGATACCTGCACTCGATGAAATAGGCCGCAGGGTAGTGTGGAAGCCTGCACTATCACATTATTGCAGTGCTAAATGATTGCAGTCTCTATAACTGCGCCTTGTGGATTATGCTTTGGCCGTTACTACTGCAAGTTCTGTCTCTTTCTACAGGCTGTTCACGAGCAAGTTCTGTGCACGTACCAATGCGTTTCCTTGGCTTCTCATCCATCTTTGGAAAAAGCGAAGTTGGAATTGCTGGGCAATCTATATCTGGATCTTTAGACGGACAAGGGGAAAGATGCAAGCTTGAGCGTCTGCAGACTTGGAGCGAGGAACTAAGGCATGACATCACTGAGTCCATCGCTGAGGTCGAGACTGCCTTCTCTGAGAGCAGGTCTGTACTGAAAGGAAAGTACTTACTGCCACTTGTGGGCTATCGTGAAGGCAACCTGACCCTATTTTCGTATTGCCAGCTCAGCCTCAAGGTCACAGACCTGCAGGACTTCTTGGTCACCCTCAAGCCTCCCACTCCTCCGCGAGTTTCTTTTCTGTCTGCAGAAGAGTCCTTTCTCACTTCGGAGGAGTGCAGCACTCCAGCCTGCTCACTTCTTCCAACTTTCTCGGCCACACATCTTTCCTTTTACAACTTTAGCAAGCGGAAACAGGGTTCATGCATCCCTCTCCAACACCAGCTGAACATCAACCACTTCAGTCTCTATGCAGTGGTGGACCAAAGTCGAGTGTTTGCTAGTGGTGGATGCAGCCACTCTGCTTATCTAGTGCACACCAGTGGACAGGTAGAGGTATGTCCGAGTTATAAGTGGAGACATAGTCTCGGAGGCATTGTAGTGTGCCAGTCTGCCATCTATCTGTTTGGATCAGATAAATAAGGAGTTGAATGTGAGAGAATGAGTTGGAGTCTCAGCCACTGGACCCAATTCCCAACATGCACCGAGCCAGGTCTCATTTCAGTCCTACAGTGTGGTGTTAAGCGATATACCTCTGTGGAGGCCTGGGTAATGACACAGTGGAAGTATTCGATTCGGTGTCTTTTCAACTCCTCTACTTGCAATTACCTTCGAAAAAGCCATGTCTTAGTCTGGTAACTGGAGACAAATTAATGCGGTTCAGGGATTGCTATCGAATGGCGTTAACGAAGAGCAGGGATAAGGCTTGGCCAGTGGTACGAGCTAGAGCCGATGGCAAAGTGTGTAGATACTGGAATGTGGGGTAAGTGTAGTGCTATGAGCGACTCTATGTGTGGGCTGCGGTGACAGGAGTAGCGAGTTTCCCTATTGAAGGCGATGTGCGGGATGAACAGTACTAGTGATATTAAGTATTCTAATGCTCTTCAGAAATGATCGAATTGAGTATAAGTACATCCAGTGGGTTGCATCGAGACAGAGGCAAAGAAGGGACATAGCTAGTCTTGTGGTAGTTGGCCACCCCGACTAGTACTCCCTATGTCTACCAAGGTATGCACTTACGCAGACTTCCCTGTATGGCCTCATGGAGTGTATGCTTATTGTTGGTTGACAAGTCGCAGAAAGCAGGCTTATTGACTTCTTCTCAGTCCTATTGATTCGAGAAAATCAATCTGACATTAGTCTCTTTTGTTGAAAAGTTC